>ENA-UENX01000104-UENX01000104.1-marine-metagenome-genome-assembly--contig:-NODE-104-length-43084-cov-3.291956_pt1 | contig 43084 bp, 22 predicted proteins | sample MGYA00237875_ERZ529327 | MGnify/ENA primary metagenome ERZ529327 (study PRJEB26372, sample SAMN05368347) | marine metagenome | biome: cultured habitat; feature: ocean water; material: water; isolation... | reverse complement strand
CGATGGAGACGATGACGATGGAGACGATGATGATGGAGATGATGACGATGGAGATGATGATGGTGATGATGGAGACGGTGACGACGGAGATGATGATGATGGGGACAACGACTTATCCTTAGCTGATGTACCCGATTCGGTTTTAGCTTATTTAATCGAACTCTACCCTGACCTCACAGTGGAAGGCATTGAAATAGAAGACCTGTGTGGGGATATAAATGTTATCGAAATTGAGCTCGAAGGTGAAAATGAGGAAGAAGTAGAACTATATTTCTCTTTAGACTGGGAATATCTATTTGCCTCTGTTGAAATTACCGAAGCTGAACTCCCCATGGCTGTCCTCGACAGCCTAGCCAATGCCTATCCAGGATATACACTAGAGGATGACGATATTTATCAATGGATTTTAGCCGATGGAGCCATTCAGTATAGCCTGGAGGTGGACACTGATCAGGATGATTACGATGTGATTATTGCAGCGGACGGTACCATTATTTGTACGGACTAATGGAAGATTGTATTATATAGTAATTGTAGGCCAACTCATAGAATTGGCCTACTCTTTTTAGTCATTCTCTCTTCAAGAAGCCCTTTGGTGCTGCGTCATTCCTCCCATTACTTTACTCATAATACGAACCTTGGCCCAACGAGGTACTGTGCGTAAGGAACCGACCAGCAATTTGGTTAAATTACCTGGCAAAACGGTATCTCTCTTTCCCAGGGCTCTGAGAATAGGAATCGCTACTTGGTCTGGACTTAAAACATTCCCCATCTGCATATTGGCTCTATCAGCAAAACCACTGTTTACGGGACCCGGTGCAGCCGAAAGTACATCTACTCCATGTCCTTTCAACTCCACTGCTAGCGCTTCTCCCAATGACTGCACATAGGCCTTAGTGGCGGCGTAGTGGGCAGCATAGGGAACGCCCTGGAATCCCACTAAGGATGCTAATAAAATGATCCCACCTCGCCCTCGCGCTACCATGCTTTTGGCAAAGTAATGCGTCATTAACAAGATAGCCTCGCAATTAAGGGCGAGCATATTCAATTCTTGATTCAAATCGCTCTTTATGAACGCACCGGATGTACCGAATCCAGCAGCCCCTACAAACAGGCCAATATCGTATGTTTCTAGCCGCTGCAGAAGATTCTCCACACCGGATCGCTGACTAAGATCTGCTGATATACAGACTACTTTTAAGTCTCGCCCATGTTTCAGTTCTTCACTCAGCTCAACTAGGAGCGAGTTTCTCCTGGCAACTAAAATCAAATCTAGGCCCGCTTCGGCTAATTGGATGGCAATCGCCTTCCCAATTCCTGAAGAGGCACCTGTAACTAATGCCCAAGGGCCATATCCCTGGGCTAACTTATTTTGTTCTCTTTTAGAAAGACTCATGGTTCTCTACTTTAAAATTTCGAATACCACAAAGCTATTCCTTCACCAGATTGGCTCCAAGTGAAAGGGGAGAATGGGAGGAAAGAGGGGCGAATGGGATGATTTGTTCTATTGTAAGGGCCTATTCCCAAGGAACTTTAAGTTTATCTGTGCGAAAGGGAGATACCGGCAAGCCAAAACCATCATAAAGATCCAGCGCTCCTGGATTATCAGCCCAGGCGTACCGGACATAGAAAGGGCTGATCACCTGTGGACTACTGAGTCGAATACTTGTCTCAGAAATCAGCTTAGCTGTTGCCCAGTAGAACCTCCCATCCTCGCCTGCAATGGCAAAACCTGGAATCTGATCTGGAGTGCTACTCTGAAGACTTCCCTCGACCTGATCGAATTTGACAATTAAAGCTGAATCTAGCCACTGTACTTCTTCTACCTTCACACCACCAAAACTCATAGGACTTCGTTCTTCCAAAATGGCAGCCACGGTAGCACATCGATTACCAAGCTCGGCCTTATTGGTAGGATGAATGTTATGTGTTGCTCCCAGGTCAATTTGCGGGACCAGACCAACTTGGCGCCTGGCTAACGGGAAGGCTTGAGATTCTCGTAGTGTGGCCCAGCCACTTTCCGCTGGATCTGCTAACGGCGTCCGGAAAAAAGGGAGTTGAATGATGAGAAAAGGAAAGTCTCCCAACTTCCATTGTTGGCGATAGTCATCTACTAGATTTAGCAAAAGTCTCCTGTAATGAAAGGGGGCATTCAAATCACTTTCACCTTGGTACCAAAGTATGCCGCCAATAGTAAGTTGTGTCAGTGGACTTACCATGGCGTTATAAATTAAACCCGGGTAGGTATTTGGGCCTAAGGCTTGTGGCTTGGGAGGTAAGTCTGGAGTCCCCCACTGGTAGCGCCAGGAACCTGCTAGTGAAAGGCGCCAATCGCCTTGACTGAGATGTAGGTCCGAGGGTTGCCCGAGGAAACCACCGACGTAGCCATAGTCCTTGATTCTTACTGTCAATGTATTGCTTCCTAATTGTAGGTGTTCTTGCGGTAATGTATAGGTCCTAAAGGATCGGAAGCTAAAGTTTTCAGTGGGCAGTTCAACGCCATTCAAATAAACGGTTTCGCGATCATCCAAGACACCTAAAGAAAGCTCGATATCTTGTGTTACTTGTTCTGTCGCGATCTCAAAATCTCTTTTGAACCAAACCGTCCCATCTACCAATAAGGGTCCACCGCGCTCCCAGATATCTGGCAGCTCCATGGTGGGCCAATCCAAGGTTGCAGCAGCTGTAGAAGCCCAGTCTTCGGATAAGCCTAGATCATATTGATCGAAACTTTCTCTCCACAATACAGCTGCATTGCCCAGGCTATCCTGAACCTTGTCAATATCCAAGTTCTCCATGACAGATAGCTCAACAGCGAGACTGGAATCCTTCCGGAGGGCCTCCGGTCCCAGCCAGGTCCGTATGCCTGTAGCACCCCATGATACTTCGACAAGTCCAATCGGCACGTTTTCCTGCTCCCATTTACTTTCGGCAAAATGAAAAGCCACCCCTGAGAAGCCTCCTACTGTTTCAGCCGAAGCGATCTGCCAGCTACCCCCTCTCAATTGCTGTTGCGGCCGCATGGCCATACTTTTACCCACCTTGAAGTAGCGCAAATTGGGGAAACTAGCCTGGTTCCGCACCTCTTCATAACTATCGGTTTTGAACAATGGCCATTCCATATTGCTCTGCCCCATACAAAGCCAAACCTCTCCTACCCAAACATCTTGAAGCTTCCGATAACTAGTGCTCCCCTTGATTTCTAAGCTATAAGGCCCGCCGACAGGAATCGATCCCATGGTGGCCATCCATTGTCCATTTTCATCTGCCCTAACCACAGTCACTCGATCCTGCATACTCACCCTTAACTGCTCACCAACCGGTGCTGTACCCCAAATGCGTATGGGCCGGTCTCGCTGCAGAACCATATGATCGGCGAAAAAAACGGGCAAATCGATTTGTGCTAGAAGAGGGAAATAAAGAAGAAGGGTCAGTCCAGTTACGGACCAAGCTTTTGGGAGGGAGGTAGACATTGCTCACAGTATTTTATGCGTCCAAAATAAGGATAGTTTTGAATACTGGGAACAATTCAGGAAGGAAGTGGGCAAGAAAAATCAGGCCCCAGCAATCATAGGATCACTGAGGCCTGATTGTATGCTTATAGTTCTTGTTTTAGACGCTCTCGATGACGATGGCAGACGCGCCACCACCACCATTACACAAGGTAGCCAAGCCAACATTGGCATCCTTCTGCTGCAATACATTGGCTAAGGTAGCAATGATCCGAGAACCAGAAGATCCGAGTGGATGTCCGATAGAAACTCCGCCACCCAACACATTCACTTTATCTTCATCCACACCCAATTCTTGGTTGAATGCTAAAGGTACAACGGCAAATGCCTCGTTCACTTCCCAGAAATCAATATCGCCAATATTCATGCCCGCTCTCTTCAATGCCGCAGGCGCTGCTTTGGTAGGAGCTGTAGTAAACCACTGCGGTTCATGTGCTGCATCCGCAAAGGACTTGATCTTTGCAATGGGTGTTAGACCCAGTTCTTTTACTTTTTCTGCACTAGCAAGGATCAAAGCCGATGCCCCATCATTTATCGTAGAAGCATTCGCCGCAGTCACCGTACCGCCCTTCGTAAAAGCAGGACGCAAAGCAGGAATTTTTTCAAATTTCACCTTTTTGTATTCTTCGTCCTCAGTGATAGACAAAGGATCTCCTTTTCTTTGCGGAACGCTAACCGCTACGATTTCGTCCTTGAAGGCACCATTTTCTGTAGATTCAGCGGCTAATTTATAAGAGCGAACCGCAAATCGGTCTTGCTCTTCTCTTGATATGCTATACTTTTCCGCTGTGGCATCTGCACAAACTCCCATCGCATTGTGATCGTAAGCATCCTTCAAACCATCACGACTTAGGCCATCAATCAAGGCTCCATCTCCGAATTTATATCCAAATCGAGCTTTGGGGACATAATAGGGAATATTCGACATGCTTTCCATTCCACCTGCTACGACTAGGTCTGTCAAACCAAGCATGATGCTCTGGGCACCAAACATGACGGCTTTCATACCAGAAGAACAAACCTTATTTACGGTAGTACAAGGTACAGTGTTGAGTATCCCTGAACCCAGCGCAGCCTGACGTGCAGGAGCTTGTCCCAAATTGGCAGAGCAGACATTCCCCATAAACACTTCCTCTACAGCTGTAGCAGCTACTCCTGCTTTGTCCAAAGCGCCGTTGATAGCTGCCGTACCTAGTTGCGTGGCGGATAGACCGGCAAACATTCCTCCGAAACTCCCCATTGGAGTTCGAACAGCGGAAACGATAAATACCTCTTTCATATCTTTCTTTTTGATCCTTATTGGTTGTAATATTGGTTAGGCAAAAAAGACCGATTGGTCCATTTTTTGTTGTTTTGGCAAAGGTAGTGAGCTAGTTTAGTAAATTCTAACAAATCTAGCCCTAAAAGTAGCCTAGGCCAGGTCGACAAAGAATGGGTTCCCGGTATTACTTTCTACAACAACTTTGGCAGTACTTAGTTGATTGAGAAAGGATTGGCAAGTAGGTTAAGATGGTACCCGGACAAATTGCCTAGTTCTTATTGCTGATCCCCGGAGCTCAACCTACTCCATTGCACACCTATATCTACCCATATCTACTTCTCCTTACTGAAACACTTATCGTTCGTACAACATTTTTCGGGTAGCCTGTCCCCAAAGGGTTTCGAGCTGGTAATAATAGAGTCCGGGCGTGGATAATGCTACTTCCTCTGTGCTGCGCCCACCCGGATACCTAGCTGTTTTCTCCCACACGAGTTGCCCGAGCTGGTTGTAAATACGTAAACTGGCTTGGCTTGATTTTGGCAACTCAAAAGGAATCAAGGTCTTCTCTTTGAAAGGATTTGGTCTATTCTGTAATAAGGCAAATGATAAACTATTAAACGTTTCTAAGGCTGTAAGTAAATCCACTTTCAGAGCAACCGGCCCCTCAACCAATTCGGCATTAAAGGCAACAGCCGATAGATCGCGGGAATCGATAGCAATATGATCTCCTCTATCCACGATATCCGTTTTGGTCATAAACCTTAGGCCGAAAGCTAAGGAGCCATCCTCCAGGCTATGTGCATTCCCCAAAATGTCCAGCCAAACAATCCGGATAAGCCCCTCTCCTTCCTTGGATAAGCCAAAATGCTCTGCGCTCATACCCGGAACCTCCCCCAAAGTGAGTTCAAGGAAATCTAGTGCAGAAGTATCATACTTTAACTCTACTTGGAAGCCAACCAATTCCTTAAAATTCTCCACTCTGAAATCCAGTCGTAAGGTGTCGTTAGTAGCAACAAAACCATTCTTAAGTCGGAGAAACAATGAGTCAGGCGGAGCTCCACCTCTAGCCGCATCAGCATTTCCGCCCAAATCGCCTCGTTTTAAGCCATAGAAGTCGGCATCTGATTTGTCTCCGCTCAAGTTTTCGAATGGAATGGAAGTTGGATGCCCAAAAGGAGTTTCTGGATTGGCGAAATTGTAGGACTGTGGCCAGAAGATCCAGTTGGAACAGCCATTGTCCAATTGGAGTTGATCTCCCAACAACAAGGATTGCAAGACAAGCACATCTTGCATATCCACCACTTCATTGCAATCTAAATCACTGGCTAACAATTGATCTGGCAAAACCAGCGTCCGACTAGCATTCAAGTACTGGGAAAGTCGAATTACATCCGCTACATCCAAACCATTCAGCACGACTTCTTCCTTTTCCGGCCTAACTTCATAGCTTAACCCTTCGAATAATTCTATGAATTGATATTCCCCATTCATATTCGAATTGGCTTGCCTTTCCACCTCCATAGAAGTCAAATCAACTGCTGCTGCAACAATAGGCAGCACGGCTGTTTGCGTTGGAGAGGTTTCTACTTTCCCACTGATGTTGTACCAATTTGGCGTTTGCACCGCCTGGCACTCTTGAGTGTTATTACAACCATTCTCCGCAATTAAGCAAACCAGGTAGGTACCTGGCTCTTGATAAAGGTGGGTTGGATTTAAGTCGGTCGAGGTAGTGGAATCACCAAAGTCCCAATAGAAACTATCGGCGTTCTGCACGCTACCCGTAAAGCTATAGGTAAGTTCATCACCTGTATAAGTAAAGTTAAGTTCTGGCAAATCTCCAATGTTTCCGATAATCACCCGCGCCGTGTCTTGACAGGCCGTTCCGTTACTCGTTGAAGTAGCCGTGATCGTGACAGTATACACCCCGGCAAACATTTCCGCTGGATTAATTTCAGCGCTTGGGCCTTCCCATTCGAAGGAATAGGCATAGTTGGTATCATTAGAGATGAATTCAGCAGAACCCACTCCAAAGCGGCAGGTATCTGGATTGATGCTCCATTCGTAATCTAAGGGATCATAGCTTCGTGTTTCTATTTGAACATACTGGCAACCGTCCGCTTCTTCTTCAATACTAGTGAGTACTCCTGCCAACCCTTCATCACAAACAAAAGTGGCAACGTAGGCAGTATCTAAACTCAGATCCGTCTGTGTGCTAATGATACTATCGCAGCCAAATTCATTAATTAAGGAGTTGAGCACTAAGCCGGTATCTTGCGGATTACAACTACTTAGCTGCAGGTAAGTGGTATCATTAGGGAGCAGAATCGTTTCGGTCACCAGAATCTCGTCACAACCATTGGCCAGTCGAATCACAGCGTTTGTATAAACAGTATCCCTATTGGTCAATGTGGAATCACACTCTAAGAGCTGCTGATAGCTCGTATCTACCTGAATAGTAATGGTCGTGATCACCATACTATCACAGCCGAAGGGATCCGGGAAAACAGCGATTGTCTCGCTTGGCGCATCAACCTTGCAAGAGATAGCGCTTGCATAGGTAGTATCCACGCAGTTAATGGGATCAATTAATAGCTGCACGGGAGCTTCGAGCAGGTTGGCATCAAAAGCCTTAGCTCCCAGCTCCGCCTCATTGATCGTAAGATGTTCACCCCGATCAATGATACCTTGTTCAACTATAAACTGCAATCCAAAAGCCACCTCTTCATCTAGCAAGCTATGAGATTGCCCTGTGAAATCTAGCCAAGTAACACGAAGCTCTCCCTCATCCACTCCGCTCAATCCAAAGTTATCTTCGCTTAGCCCGGGCACGGCTCCTACCTCCACTCCTTGAAAATGCAAGGCATTGGTATCGAAATCCAGCTGGAATTGGAAGCCTACTAGATCCGTAAAGTTTCGGCTGTGGAAATCTACGGTTACGGTGTCACCAATATTGAGCGGATCATTGTCTAATCTAAAGACGAGCGTATCTGGACCAACAAGAGAGGTGTCAATCGGTAACTGTTCACTAAGGTCTCCTCGCTTTACTGCATAAAAATCCAGACCAGATGTATCCGCATAAACAGGTGGTAGGAATATTCGATCGGTATGCCCAAAGGGATCATCTGGGTCAGGAAATTCATAGGCTTGTGGCCAGTAAATCCAAGATGTACTAGTATCTGGAAAATTACTTTCTATTCCTAAAAGTCTCTGAAGTAGCAATTCTTGATCCGTAATATCGACTGAATTATCTGCATTAATATCTGCTGCCAGGATTCCAGCAGGAGCATCTAAGAGTCTTTCGTCGTTTAAGTGTTGGTGAAGTAGCAATAGATCCGCAATATCAAGATCCTCAAGATCCAAAACCTCTGCGCTAGGCTGGATTGAAGCTTGAAATCCCTCAAATTGTTTACGGAATAAATATGCTCCATTTGTATCAGTAAAGGTTTCTCGACTACGCCTGTATTGAGAACCGAACCTGCTAATCATTGTAGACTTTGGGATAGTTTCTGGGGGTCCTATGCCTGGGTATTTTGAAACTTTGCCTGCAGCTCGATGCCAATAATAAGGCCTAGGGAAAACACCTGGAATAATTTCTGTATCACATGATCTATAGATTTCAAATGAAACTGCATATGTTCCTGTATCTGGATACACATATTTGACGTAAACACGACTGTCCAAATCTCCCCTTTGAAAAAGGGTATCATCCCCATTTCCGTAATCGATTAGAACACCAAAATCCTCATAATCAAACAAAAGTACAACAACATAATCTAAACCATGTACCAGTGTAATCGGTCCCCTTCTATTTTCAACTCTTGCAAAGATATTCAGTACAGTTCCACTTGGGTAAGCCGGTGGACCAACGTTGATATTGTAAGTGCCTGTAGAGTCAATAAGTATCCCAAAAATTGTATCAGGCACACATAGAATGGTGTCCGGCAGAAAAATCGTATCCCCCATTAAGGAAGCCGGTTTCATATTAAGCAGCTCATTAGTTCTCCAATCCGCTGAAATTGGCTCGACTTCCAGCTTCTTATTTACCTTGCTATTGTCCATTGAACTGGATGGATTAGCATGTATCTGAAGAAGCTTTTCTAAGTTAAGAGCTGCTGGAAGATCAAAGTAATCTGTTGCATGAGCGAATGAGGATAAGCTAAGAACCAATAGAAGAATAAAAGAAAATCTCATTTAGGGTCAGAATTGAGGTTAAGTTATCTTGTTTAAGGGTCCTTGGTAACATCGAAGCATCTATATAGATGATCTCTGAGCCTACCAATAGGTAACCGTCAGCCAGGCAGTTTCAAGGACTTTTTGATGTAAACTTGATGGAACGCCCACATTATTTGCCTCACGGATTTACCAGGAGCATCTTCTTAGTGGCTTGCCCCCAAGGAGTATCCAAACTATAATAGAACAAGCCGCTTCCAGACAAAGTAACTTCTTCGACACTCCGCCCACTTGGATAGCTTGCTGATTTCATCCAAACTAATTGTCCCAGTTGGTTGTATATCCGCAAAGTTGCTCTTGCCGATCCAGGGATTTCAAAAGGGATTCTGGTTTTTCCATTGAAGGGGTTTGGCTGGTTTTGAAATAGAGTAAACGCTTGTCTTGTTGATTGATTCAAAGATGTCAAGCCATCAACTTTCAGAGCTACAGGCCCCTCCACCAATGCTTCATTGAAGGAGGCAGCAGATAACTCTCTGGAGTCGATAGCAATATGTTCCTCCCGATCAAGAATTTCTTGTTTGCTAATAAACTTCAAACCAAAAGCTAGTGTGCCATCTTCTAAAGTGTGATCATTTCCTAGAACATCAAGCCAAATGACCCGAATCACGCCTTCCTCCACTTTCGACAAACCAAAGTGTTCTGCGTTGAGGCCCGGTACCTCCCCTGGTACTATTTCCTCATACGCTAAAGCCGTAGTATCGTATTTCAATTCTAGTTGAAACCCTACTAAATCCTTAAAATTTTCTACTCTAAAGTCTAATTGCACCGCCTCGCCTTGTCCAACAAAGCCATTCTTCAACCTGAAAAATAATGAGTCAGGCGGAGCTCCGCCTCTAGCCGCATCGGCATTCCCCCCCAAGTCCCCTCGTTTGAGGCCATAAAAGCTAGCATCAAGGACGTCCCGGCTTAGTGCTTGCACGCTAATGGATCTAGGGTGATCGAATGGCATCTCCAGGTCATTAAAAACATGAGTCTGCGGCCAGAAAATCCAATTAGAGCAACCGGGCTCAAATTCATTGGTGCCCCCCAGCAATAGAGACTGTAGGGCAAACACATCTTCACTGTTTACTTCATTATTACAATCAATATCTCCGGCAAGTAATTGATCAGGCAGTTCTAATATTCTTGTCCCATTCACATACTGGGACAAGCGAATCAAGTCCGCTACGTCCAGACCATTTAGCAGGTTATCTTCCTTGGATGGGAATACGATATAGTCAATACCTTCCCATCTTTCCTGGATCAAGTAATTACCATCAGAATTGGAAGCTGTAGACACTTCCTGATCAGCATACTCCAATTGGAAATCGACGGCATTCAAAGGAACACTTGGGGCCAATGTGGGAGAAGTTTGTACTGCCCCTCCGATAGCATACCAATTGGGTGTTTGCACGATCTCACATACTTGGGTGGAGTTGCAATTGTTCATTGCTATTAAGCAGACGAGATAGGTTCCAGGTCCATTGTAGACATGCATAGGATTTAATTCCACCGAAGTGGTTGAATCTCCGAAATCCCAATAGAATTCATTGGCATTGGCGACCGTCCCTACAAAGGAGTAGGTTAATTCTCCTCCGTCAAAGGTGAAGTCCAGGTCAGGTAGATCTTCGATATTTCCGACAATTACCTGCTCCACAGCGGAACAAATATGGCCCGTCTCTTGATGCGTCCCTGTAATCGTCACATTGTAAACACCACTGAACAGTGCATCAGGATTGATAATATCAGTTGGACCACTCCAAGTCAAGTCGTAAACGAACTCTGCGTTTTGCGGGACAAGTTCCGCACTGCCCTGCCCAAATCGGCAGGTATCTGGGATAATTTCCCAAGCATACTCAAATGGGATATATACTCTTGTCTCAATGGAAGTAAATACACAACCATCTTCTGCTGTTTCCAAGCTAGTAAATACCCCGGCCTCACTTTCGAGGCAAACCTCCAAATCGGTATAAACCGTATCAATCAGCAAGTCGATTTGTGTAATGATCAGACTATCGCAACCAAATTGATTAGAAATCAATTGTGATTCTACCCCGACATCCTCTGGCCGACAAGTTGTTTCAAAAATAAAGGTGGTATCTAATGGAAGATTAATGATGTCTTCTACAATGACGATATCGCAGTTGCCTTCGGTTCCATAGCTAATCACTGTAGTCGTATCTGGTACAACAATCAAGGTATCACAGTAAAAAGTTTGTTGAAACTGTGTGTCCAATTCCAGTTCAAAAGTGGTTACAATAATACTATCACATCCTAATTCACTGACTAAGATATCTGTCGTTGTCCCTACTTCATCGATTCGACAGATAGCTTGGGTAATATAGGTGGTATCGGGTGGATTTACCCATTCGACATTGAGCGTTACTTGATTTATCGTACAATAGTCTGGTGGACCAAGTATCAATTCATATACTCCCCCCTCCTGAATTAAGGTATCTAATATGATAGTAGGCTGGCAAATCGCGGTATCGATCACGGCAGGCAACTCATCGTTACCGACTTGAACAGGGATGGATATCTCTGAACGGCACCCATTCTGATTAACTACATAGTAGTCAAAGGTATAGTTGCCGGTAGGCAAGTTGGCAACCAGGGTACTATCATCATAGTATTGAGCAACTGTAGGATTTACCCATCCCTGTTCTACTATCGTGTTTTCTGTGGTACTGAAAGAAATGGACCAATCAAAGATATAACCATTATCAACCGCCCATAAATCTCTTACAATTAATTGCCATTCTCCATTGACACGAGATGAATTGAGTCTAGACCATACGTCTGGTATGGCGTAGTCTCCGGCGGGAAGCGTTTGTGGTCTATACTGGTGATAATATTCGGTCCAAGTATAAGGAGCGGAAGCAGTCCAACAATACTGATAGCCAACTCCAGGTATAAGGTTATTTTCATCGCCGTCAATCGGTTCTCCTAAATACACATCATCTACAATAAAGTCTTGTTGCTGCAACACCACCTCAGAGCCATTCGGAGCTTGCAAAAAGATATCTAGATCAAAAAGCCAGCTGTGTTCCATGGTTACACAGATCTCTGCTATTCCCCCGGCTTCTTCTACTGTCTCTCCAGTAAGAAAATCACTGACATAAAGCGAAGATTCATAGGATACGCCAGTTCCATCCGGTAGAGGGTATCCTTCGCCTCGCACAAATCTTAGCTCCTCTGGTGATTCTTCTACCGTAAAATCATCCCCTCTCTGGATCGTAAAATCCGTTCCTTCACAGTATATACCCGTGAAACCCTCGCTCAATTCAATACTAAGTTCTTCAAAGCGGACATTAGTAGTCCTTATGGTATCGCAACTCCCCGTACCGATAAGGGTATCCCGCACCGATCCAGATTCCAAGAAGAGCAAACCTTGCACCCATACACTATCTCCTGGGCAAGCAGTAATGAATTCATCCACTTCCAATACATCGGAAAAACGCACATTGTAATAGAAAGCACTATCACAAGTTTGGAAAGACTGTCGTACTTCGCGATACAGCACAGATTCTGTGAAGAAAGTATCCAGAATAAACAGCGTATCTCCTATGCATAGATCGTATTCTTCATATTCAGTATAACCATAGTCATTGTTAAAGAGTATTTGATAGGTAGTGGTACTATCACAGCCATCAGCAGTAGTGGTTGTGATGGTATATGAGGTGGGAGAATACAGGACGGTATCAGCTAACTGAATGGAATCACCTGGACATAAAGACACTACTTCCGTAGCATTCGGATGATATCTAACGATGGACAGCTTAACGAAGGTATCTACTGGTGCTTGTTCGTCCGTCAACCTAATAAAATAGACACCCGTTTCCGTGATCGACGTATTTCCCACCATAAGGGTATCGCAAATCTCCTCTGCTCGATCTACTACTACGTAGGGCTTGTCTTCCAGTCTATTGGAAGTGAAACTGCCCTTCTCTAAAAAGAGTCCGGAATCATCGTCGGCTGAACTGCCCTCCGCTAAGACGACATCCAACTGGTATCGCTGCAGCGGGGTAACGCCGATTTTCTGGGAGGGCAAGGCTCGTGTAAATCCATTGAAGGTAAATGATGGATTAGTACCGGCATAAAAGGGCTCATTATCCCGCCAATCTGGATCCAAAATGAAGCAATGCGTTGTCAAACTACTGAATGCGCCACCATTAATCGTATTGGCGTTAACAGGAATATCCGGTTTACCAGGAACCCCAATCATATTGCCTTTAGGATCCATTGCGCCTAATCTATCAAGCTCATAAAGATGCGCTTCGACAAGATCATAGTCAGGCCTGCATTCTAAACCGTCGTAGTGTTCCGATGCATAGATAAAACTGAAATCCAAACTATCCCCCAAAGGCACAAAATAAATCCTAAGGATTTGGATATCTGTCCGTCCGCCGAGATCATAGAGATTATTTACGTTTGGGTCCGAAGCTGCGATCAGCGTTTGGCTCATGCTCTCAGAAGGATCCCCTAGCACTTCCTCGGCTCGGCCGGTAGTAATGGCCAGACCTTCCGACATCCCAAGAGCAGACTGGGTTCCAGAGAAGGTAGCTATACTCCGAAAATCCACCAAAGGCCTAACATTTAGAATTACAATATCTTCGGCTGCAAATTCGCTTTGAATCAAATCTAGATAGGATACCTCAAAGGATATGGGATTGACCGCTACCTGACCAAAGCCAGCGAATCTGAACGTTAAGCAAGCGAAAAAGGGTAAAATCCAACGTAGCCTTAGCATATTGGCGTATTGGCTTTCCAATGGGGACAAAAGCAATGCTTTTTTCATTTTAGTGCGCGTTAAAGGTTTAGTAAAAAAGGGGGTTATTGGGTCAAGACCATCCGATGACTCAGTCTTCCCCAAGGTGTTGTGAGTACGTAGTAATAAATACCGGGTACATCCAGATGGATTTCCTCCGTATGCTGGCCAACGCTATACTGTTTGTCTATCTGAAAAACCTGCTGTCCTGCAAGATTTAGAATAGTTAGGCTAGCTTGACAAGCTTTCGGTAAGGAGAAAGAAACCAATGTACTTTCCTTAAATGGGTTAGGCCTGTTTTGCAATAACTCAAAAGGTAAGACCTGAGATGTCTCCAAATCAGTAATCAAATCAATCTTCAGAGCCACCGGTCCTTCTACCAATTCCGCATTGAAGGATACCGCGGATAAATCGCGAGAACCGATGGCAAGATGATTCATCCTATCTTCGATATCCGTCTTGGCATGGAATGCTAAGCCGAAGGCTAAGGTGCCATCATCCAAGCTATGCGCATTACCTAAAATATCTAGCCAAACCACTCGAATAATTCCTTCTTCTACCTTAGACAAACCAAAATGCTCGCTATTGAGATTAGGCACCTCACCATAGACTACTTCTTCAAATGCTAAGGCTGCGGTATCATACGCCAACTCTACCTGAAAGCCCACCAATTCCTCAAAATTCTCTACTCTGAAATCTAGTCGTAGTGTGTCATCAGCAGCAACAAAGCCATTTTTGAGGCGGAGGAAGAGGGAATCTGGCGGGCTCGAGCCTCTCGCGGCAGAAGCATTCCCCCCGATATCACCCCGTTTCACCCCATAAAAGTCTAAGCCAGATGTATCGGCTTGAATACTGTCAATGGCAATAGCAACCGGATGATCAAAGGGCGTTGAAGCCTCTTCTAAAACATAGTTTTGTGGCCAAAATATCCAACTGGCACAGCTATCAGGGAATACCTGACCGGGCTCCAACAAGAACCTACGAAGCTCTAGAAGGTCTTGATTGGTAATCATCGTATCGCAATCTAGGTCAGCTGCTAATATTTGCGCTGGGAAGCTGAAGGTGGTGGAACCATTTAGATGTCGAGAAAGGCGAATCAAATCTGCAATATCAAGACCATTTACTGGGTCATCATTTTTGAAGGGCTGCAGATCAAAGCTGCTATTGGCCCAAAAATTCATGAAGCGGTATGAACCATCTTCTCCTGTTAACTGATCTGGATAGGCAAGCTCGGCAGTATTCGCTGACACTTGTACACCAGAGATTCCATCAATATCGTCGGACCATGGTCCAGTTTCTATATAACCAGTTGTCTGGTAGCGTGCTGGGACGGTTACTGGTTGAAACTGGAAAGTGGTCGTATCGCAGGGGCCATAAATCGTAACACTGGGCTGATAGCTCCCAGACTGCGTATAGACATGGGTAGTTGTTCTCTCTGTACTGCGCTGACCATCTCCAAAATCAATTAGTACTTGTTCATCTAATAGGTTTCCAACTGTAAAAGTGTAAGTATCTAGATCACCAGCCACGGATAGATCAGCCTGAATACTATCCCTGATCGTAACGCGTAGTCGGGTGACTCCACTGTCACAGTACGCAGGTGGGCCAATGGTTAACTGATAGCTGCCTGAAGTGGCAATCCATCGATCAAAGAGAAACCCAGGTTCGCAAAGTACCGTGTCAATTTGAGGAGGTACAGCTCCGGATGGGATCACCTGAATTGGCAAAACTGCCTCTTTGGTACACCCATCCTCCGTTTCAAGAAAGTAACGCAGATCATGCCTTCCTACCCCCAATTGCCCTGTAATTGAAAGTGAGTCGCCAGCTAATCCTGGTGGAAGAGTTTTCCAGCCCTGATCGACAATCCCTTCAAGGGGACTTTTTGCAAATCGAATCCCCCAATCAAAAACTGTCCCATTATCTGTCCCCCAAATATCTTCGATGAATAATTTCCAGTTTCCGTTAGCCATAGAGCCGTTAAGCCTGCTGAAGTTATCATCTGGCAAATATGCCCCAGCTGGGATAGTTTGCCCTTCCTCTAGCAGTTCCACAAGGTCTCCCATCGTGGTCGAAGCATCCATCCTCCAACAATACTGATAACCAATTCCAGGGGCCTCTAGCTCTGGAATCGGAACGGAACGCCCTAGGTCAAAAGGCTCCCCCAGCAGATATTCTTCCAAGATGAAGTTTTGATCCAATAATTGCACACTATTTCCATTGGGAGCAGTAACTTCAATATTTAAGTCGTGGTACCAGCTATGCTCCAGGGTAATGCAGATCTCCGCAAGCCCCCCCAGGTCTCTCACCGACCTTTCCCCATAACCCTTGACCTTTAGCGTAGAACGAACCCTCCCTGGGAATTCATCTCGAATAGGCTCAAAGGGCTCAAAGGATTGAGTTTCGTAGCGGTCGGAGGTTGTCCCATAGAAATCCGTTCCGTAGGTAAGGGAAATCACTTCATCTTCGCAGAAATACAAGTTCTCCTCCTCTGTATTCAACTGAATGTCCAAACTGGCAAATTGCACATGGTAGAAGATCAAAGTGTCACAAGCCTCCGCGCTCCGCAAAGTATCTACTAAGACACTGGATTCGGTTATCATCTCTCCTAGCAAAGAAACAGTGTCTCCTGGACAAGCGTAGATGTATTCTTCTTTCCGTGCCATTTCCCGGAACTGAGCAAAATAGAATATCGCTGTATCACAAAAACCATCCCCAGTATTGATCTTAATTATATCCGTATTGGTAAGAAAGGTATCCGGCAAGAAAAGCGTATCTCCTAAACACAGCTCATATCCATAGAACAGGCTATCCTTTTCTTCCGTTTCCCAAATAACTTTATGGATCGTGATGCTATCACAACCTTCATCACCTATTCCAACTTCTTCAATTGTCATGGGTCTTGAAACTAGGTTATCTGCGATCTGCAAAGTATCTCCAGAGCAGATTTCATGTGTCATATTAACGGTCTCCGCTGGACGATATGCCTGAAATCGCAAAAAAGAATCCACGGGAGAGTAAGGAGGTGTAATTCTAGTGAAATATGCTCCTTCCTCCGTTATGGTCAACTCCCCCACTCTCAAAGTATCGCAGAACTCAAAAAAAGTATTGACGATCTCATACTGGACTGGCCAATCTATCATAGAACCAAAGCTGCCTCCCCCTAAAAACAGACCTGAATCATGATCAGCATCTTCCCCTTCTGATAGACTTATAAGCAAGGTATATCGCTGGTAGGGAACCACTTCAATCGGCGTGGTTGAAATTACTTTAGTAAAGCCATTAAAGGCGAGTTCGGGGTGGCTTCCTTGATAGTAAGCACTATTTGCTCTCCAATCGGGATCTTGGGCTAGGCAGCCTGATTCCTCTTGCAGGTCAACCGCAGCATTGACGGTATTAGAATTCACTGCAACGTCCGGTTTTCCTGGAACATGAGAAACATTTAGATGTCGGACTTGAGGGCTTTGATCCTCTGAAATAAGGTGTACTAAGCACTCTAGTCCTTCAAAGTGTTCCGAGGCCAATACAAAATCGAAACTTACACTATCCCCTACAGGAATAAAAAATAGCTCTAGGATTTGCGCGTCTTCTCCTGGATGAAGGTCTTTAATGTCTTGAATGAGATCCATAAGCTCCCAGTCCTCTCGATCAGCACTTAGCATGGTATCGGGATGTTGAAGAACCTCATCCGGATTTCCAGTGCAAAGGAAAATCCCTGAATCCAAGCCTACAACGTCCCCTCCATTCCGAAAGGTTCGGACATCGCCCCAAATTCCATAATAATTAGCCCCTACCAAAATCATGTTATCATCCAGGAAATGATTCTTGAGCAGATCGACCGTTCCTACGCCATTAGGGATGGTATCAAAGACCATTTGACCAAAAGAAATATGTGCTAAGCTCAAGCACAAAAAGGCAAGCAAAGTTTTTTTCATCGCGCGTTTTTAAGTCTACTGAGGATTACTGGTCGAAAATAGTGAAATAGATTTATGATTCATATTAAAATATATAGTAATTGATCAAAAGATATTCTCTCAGGGTACTATCTTGGTTTAGCCCTCTTACGGAGAGGCCATAAATCTATCAATATGAGCTATCAGCTCAACAATAGGTAATCATCGCAAGGGCAATTCTAATAAGTTTTCATGCCTTGAGGGTTGACTTAGCACACAACTCATATTAAAAAATCAAAGAATTATTAATATGAATTACAATCAGAATTAAACTAGCTCTTTCCTGATACTCTGACCAGAACTTTAGGTTCGCTCTTCTCTTCTTTATCCGCCTCAACCCATATATTGCAGGCCAAAACACTGCAAACGTATGAAACGGCTACACCTCTTACCCATAACAATACTGTTACTAAGCTTTGGCTGTCGACCAGCTGGCCCCACTGTGGATCAACCCAGTTTTCCACTTCAAGGACAAGCTCCAGATGAACGATTTGGAGCGTTATTCGCTGAAGTGCAATTGGCGCGCCTCTTTCCAGATGGAAAGACATTTGTGGATTGTAATCCAAAATCTGATGCAGCAGAAATTGTGGCGGCTTACGAAGCAGAGAAACAAGTGGAAGGTTTTGATTTAGCGGCTTTTGTAGAAAAGCACTTTGATCTACCTAAAGACTACGCCTCAGGGTTTACCAGCGATACAAGTCGATCTGTACAAAAGCATATTACTTTACTGTGGGATGTGCTGACAAGAAAACCAGAGGTGTCGAATGGAGGTTCGCTTATTGCTCTACCAAAGTCCTACATCGTGCCTGGTGGCCGGTTTAGAGAGGTATATTACTGGGACAGCTATTTTACTATGCTAGGGCTTCAAGTTTCTGGTAAAGGGGATATGATTGAAAACATGGTCGATAATTTCGCTTTTCTAATCGATACTATTGGCTTTATTCCGAACGGAAATCGCACCTACTACAAAACTCGATCTCAGCCTCCGTTCTTTGCTTCCATGGTACAGATCTTGGCTGAAACCAAGAACAAGGATGCCATCCAAAAATACCTACCTCAACTGGTTAAAGAATATATCTTCTGGATGAACCAGGCTGATCAAGTCAGCTCGGATACACCAACAAGACAGCATGTGGTCCGACTTAAGGACGGAGCCATACTCAACAGATATTGGGACCGAGGGAACACCCCACGCCCTGAGAGTTACCGAGAAGATGTAGAAACAGCGGAAGCTAGTGGTAGACCGTTAGCGGAAGCTTACCGAGATCTTCGGGCAGGCGCTGCATCTGGCTGGGATTATAGCTCTCGTTGGTTTGCCGATGGTCAGAATATTTCTACCATTCAAACTACCTCGATCATTCCTGTCGATCTAAATGCTTTGTTATACAACCTGGAACTTACTATAGCTAGAGGTTATGAATTAAACGGAGACGAAGAGAATGCCAATATCTATGATCAAAGGGCTGGCTTGCGCCGGAATGCCTTGATTCGCTATTGCTGGAATGAGGAGTTGGGGTTTTTCTTTGATTATAATTTTAAAACCGATCAATTAATGCCCACCGTATCCGTTGCAGGAGTATATCCGCTATTCTTCAACATGGTGGATATGCAACAGGCTCAAAAGATCGCTAGCGTTATTGAAAATCAACTCTTACAAGCGGGTGGAGTAGTGTCAACAACTAATGATACTGGCCAACAGTGGGATGCCCCTAACGGCTGGGCTCCACTGCAATGGGTAACCATTAAAGGTTTGCGGAATTACGGGATGAATGAGTTGGCTCAGAAAATCACGGATCGCTGGGTGGACCTCAATGTCAAGGTATATAGCAATACCGGGAAGATGGTTGAAAAATACAATGTGATGGATATGAGCCTAAGTGCTGGTGGCGGTGAATATCCGCTGCAAGATGGCTTTGGATGGAGTAATGGTGTTTTACTGAAATTAATGGAGGAATAAGTTTATGTTCAAACTGGAGAAAGATTTATTTGGAAGTTTTGAGTTGTTACGCCTTCATACAGAGGATGGTAGGAACTCCCTGAAAGTGGTTCCGGGACACGGGGCCTGCCTTTTGGATCTTACATTGGGTGGGGTCTCTATTCTGGATAGCTATACAACACCAGGAGAGATGGATCTCAATAACTGGTGTAAAAGTCGTTTCCTCTTTCCTTTTCCCAATCGGCTCAAACATGGTACCTACCATTGGGATGATCAAATCTATCAGTTCCCAGTCAACGATGGGCAAACGGGAAATGCTTTACATGGGCTAGGTATGGACAAAGCCTTTCGCTATACCCATTTGGACCTAAAGGAGGATCAGGCCACGATTGAGTGCACTTACAAAGGGGAAGGTAAAAATCCAGCCTTTCCTTTTCGTTTCAGTTTTGTAGTTCGCCTTACGCTAAGCGTGTCCGATGAATTTTCTTTAGAAATGGGTTTTCAAAATCTGCATACTAGTCCCATCCCGATTGGAATGGGTTGGCACCCTTACTTCAAATTGGACGACGAAGGAGTAAATCGTTGGCAACTACAATTCCCTCCCTGTGAAATGATTGGGATTGATCCATACATGATTCCAACCGGAAAACGCTATGAATATGATCGTTTTGAAAACAAGCGGGCCATCCAAGCAGAGGTATTGGACAATTGTTTCCTACTGACGGATCAAAGTAGACAGGCTGAGTTAGAGCTGAGCAATGAGACCCATCGCTTAACTTATTGGCAGGAGGCAGGCCCCAATAAATTCAATTACGTGCAAGTCTTTACGCCTCCTCACCGGGAGTCGATCGCTATAGAACCCATGACCTGTAATATTGACGCCTTTAACAACGGAGATGGCCTTGTCAAATTACATCCAGGGGAGAAAATTCAGGCGAGCTGCGGCGTGAAAATCGAAGGTCGGGGGTAAGGCCTGCCTACTTAGGCCTGGACCGCACAAGGAAAAACTCCTTAGCTACCTTGAACTGATCAGGACGCATTTTTGGCAATTTAATCTCCTGCCATTCGTCCGTTTTTGGATAAACCCTTTTGTAATGCCCTGGTCTTCCGATCTGTACCGGCATTTCAAAATTAGGTACGTCCGCTTCCCATTTGTAGGATACGATGGTTCCTCTGCGATGTTCCTCTATGTCATACACCAGGCAAGGGATTTTGGGGTATCCCAGATACTGCTGGAAGAAAGGATTTAGATCTTGCTTTATCGCCCGGTCGAAATGGTTAATTACTGCAGCTGAAGTCATATGGGAAATCTTATTCTGGGTATGAAGCTCTTTTAGGGTTTTGAACCAAAGATCGTCATCATTGAACACACTCCGTAAGGTGTGTAAGATCAATGCCCCTTTGTAGTAATGGTCACTACCCTTCCAACGATCCCAATTCACATTCATCGGGCCAAGTATGGGTTGTTGGTTTTCCACGTAGGCGCGCTGAGATTGGAGATAACTAACGGCATCCTCATATCCATATTTACACTCAATAAATAAGGCTTCCATGTATGTTGTAAAGGACTCATGTATCCACATCTCGGCATGGTCATTACAACTAATACTATTACCAAAGTACTCGTGCCCAGTCTCATGGACAATAATGTAATCCCAGTCCATATGCCTAGGAATCATTGAGCCTAAATATCCTCGCATATAGCGATTACCATAGGCTATGGCACCTTGATGTTCCATCCCCAAATAGGGCGTTTCCACCAAAGCATAACCATCGTCCCAAAACGGGTACTTTCCGAAATATTGCTCGAAGCAAGCCAGTACCTCTGGCACCTGTTGGAAATGTGCTCTGGCCTTGCTTTCATTTTCTTTCAGCACGTAGTAATCCAGCGGCATAGTACTTCCATCTTTCGCCTGATAAGTTTCCTGCCAATGGGTATAATCTGCAATATTTAAGCTGACATTATAGTTGTTGATCGGGTAACTAACGAACCAGTGGAAGGTTTTTCGACCCTCACTTTCTGTCGTTCCTTCCAGTTCTCCATTAGCTACAGCGTATAGTGACTCCGGAACCCCCACATGAATACGCATGCTATCGGGTTCATCAGACAAATGGTCCTTGTTCGGCCACCATAAGCTAGCTCCAATGCCCTCACAGGCTACGCCAACCCAGGGAGAATTATTCTCAGATTTTCGCCAGACGAAGCCACCATCCCAGGGCGGATTTTGTGCTGCGATGGGTTCTCCTTCAAAAAAGGCAGTAAAAAAGGCTTGCTTGCCTTTTGGCTGAGGTGGAAACTGAATAAAGACAGCGTTATCTATACGTTCAAAAGCTAAGGTCCCTCCTTGATAGGTAACGGCAGACAGTTCCATGTTATCAAATAGATCAATCTGCAATCGATCGAAAGCAGTCACCGCTTGAAAATGTATTTCCACTTGCCCTTTAATAGTTCGTTTCTCTGGGAATACATCTACCTGTAGATCGTAATAATGAACATCATAACAGGTCCTTTCCGGGCGGAGCATGCCGCGAAGAGTGTCTGCTCTAGAAAAGGCCTCTGTAGCATAAAAGTCATTCTGACCAGTCAAGGGAGTCAAGAAGAAGGTAAGTAAGCAGCTACCGCATAGCAAAAGCCGGTTAAGTTGGATCATAGTGGATAAAACTAGGGTTGAAAATCTTACTATCTATACTCCTGTGTTCAATATCGGGTTTCAACAATAAAAAGAAAATCGCACTAAGGACGCAGACTACACTTTCTTGGCCCGACTAGACATAAGTTTATCTACCCAACGATGAGGCAACCAGGAAATAATCTTAGCAAATATCCCCCCTTTCATAACCAGGTAAGTAGGTCGGGGATTCCTCGAAATCAAGGCTCGATACACCGTTTCAGCTACCCTTTCCGGAGGAATAGCACTTTGTTCCGTCTTCTTAATAAAGCGATCCATATCTTCTAAGACTTTGCAGTATTCGGTATGATCGTACTTACCCGAAAAGGACAAAGCTTTATCCCAAATCGGTGTCTTGATCGGCCCAGGCTGAATCGAAACGGCCGTCACTCCATGGAAGTACAGTTCTCGACGAAGTCCATGCGTTAGGGCTTCAACGGCAAATTTAGAAGCAGAATATAAACTGGTAAAAGGAGAGACTAAGATTCCTGAAACAGAACTGATGTTAATGATTTTCCCTGCCTTAGCTCGGTTTTCTAGATGTGGAATAAAGGCCTGGGTAACAGCTAGCAAACCAATAACATTTACATCCATTTGTTGACGAATTTCCTCGTCGCTCAGGTACTTTAGCGGACCACCTACGGCAATTCCCGCATTGTTCACCAAGGCCGCTAACTTTTGCTCCCCAATCACCGTAGCCACCTCAAGTCTTCCCTTTTCAATGGCATCGCGATCCGTTACATCAAAAAGTAAGGCTTTAAATGATGCTTCTCCAAAGTCCTTCGTCAACCGATCAGCATCTGCCTGCTTGCGAACGCTCCCGAAAACAAAGTAATTTCGATCGACCAGATACTTAGTGATTGAGTATCCAATCCCAGTGGAAGCTCCGGTGACTATAACATATTCCATATGACGATAGTAGTTGATGAGTACTTCTAAAGGTAAGAAAATTCCTTATTTGGCAAGTGTCATACTAGGCATTAAGCGGCATCGGAAAGAGAGGCCAAGGATAGACCTAGGAGAAGTCTTGAATTAATCTTTTGGATTATCCCAACCAGCGAATTGATGAAGATAAACGAATCTGGAAGCTTACCTAATCAAAAGAACATCTCCTTCAAGGAGCCGCTCACTGCCGTCCACCAAACGCAAGCGCGCATAGAAGACATAGACTCCCGGAGGTAATTGCTGCCCACGGCTCAAACCATCCCATCCCGCCTCGGGATCATTTGGCAAAACATCATGGACTTCGAAAATGCTCCCCCCCCAACGATCAAAGATCAAAAAATCGCGAATCAAAGCCACCTGCGCACTGTTGGCCATTACATAAAATCGATCATTCAATGCATCCCCGTTTGGAGAAAATACGGTCGGCATAAACACGTCGATCGAGGGATCAACCACTAAGCGAATATCCGCCTCGCCTCTACAACCGAATCGGTCAATTAATCGTAGCGTAAAGGTAGTTTCCTCTGAAATACGAACCTCGGGTTGCAAACAACTCGGACAAGTAAAACTGGAATCAGGAATCCAACGAATACTTTCAATCAGACTCTCCGGAATATTCAGTTGTGGAGTAATTTGATAACTAGCTCCTATTTTGACGGCGACTTCCTCCGGAAGCTCTACCATATTCTCATAAAAGGCTGGCATCAGCAAGGATTGCTCCAATCGGCATCCTGTCGCATCTTCGATCGTAATCTGGTAAGTATTACCCGCCGGGAGCGCCTGCATTGCTTCTTCAGAAACAAAATCTCCCCCATCGATACTATATAGATAAGGCGGTACACCGCCCTTTGCCGTAAGGATCAAGCTTCCGCTGTTTAATTCTTCGCAATCCACCTCTATTTCTCGCAATGCCTCAGGACTCGTGACTTCCATTACCACTACTTTCTCACATCCGTTGGCATCCAATACCTGCAGTTCGTATGTTCCTGCTGGAAGCTGGTCTCGATCTAAGGTTGGACTGTCTGTATCAGACCACTCCCAGGTGAAAGGAGGACTACTCCCACCAATGGAAAGAGAGATTCTACCATCTTGTTCTCCATAGCAGGATACTGACTCGATATCCATGGCTATATCTATCGTCGTAACATCTACCAAGCCCGCGCCTTGAAAAGGGCCCTGACATCCAGCATCCCGAAAGAAACTAATGGAATACTCCCCCGCCTTTGTAGCTGGCAATAGAAATGGGTTTTGACTTATCCCTTCGATTATTTCGTGCTCGACACCGTCTATGGCAATCCCTACTGTCCAAGGTGCTGCCCCGGTAAAGTCTACCTGTAGAAAAGCGGTGTCTCCTTCACAGATATTGGCTTGTCCGCTTAGCGCCGCTCTAGGCGGTGTTGTGACGATAAGGCGAGTAGAATCGATGCCAACATGACCACAAGCATCCGTAACCGTCAGCGCATACTGTTCTGGTCCGTCCGTGTTCACAAAAATTGATGATTCAGTACTACCCGTACTCCATTCATAGGTATAGGGCGGGTTACCACCCATAATGTTTGGACTTAGGGAGGTCGTATTGTTTTCGCAAACGTAGGCAATGGGCAACTCGATTTCCACCAACTCCGCTTCTTCAAGATATAAGAAGGCAGAATCAGAATAACAAGCACAGGGAATATCCAGTTCCAAAAGAATACTCTCCCTGCCTTCTGTCAAGGTATCATTCAAGGAGAAGATAGGAACTTTTACGCCCGTTTCTCCCACGGGAATCGTTGCTATTCCACTGAGGGGTTCAAAATCCTCCCCCTCTGTAGCGGTGCTGCCCTCCGATATCTTGTACTGAACAGTGACCGGTAAATCTACCTTAGTGGGATCGGCTCTTTCAAATACAAAATATCCATCCGAGCAACCTTCAGACATAGCCTGTTCGCCCTCCATATTCACTGACGAACGTACAGCAACCACAGACCCGATATTGAAACTTCCCGCCTCTAAGAATACCGCTGAGTCATAATAGAAATCTCCTACGTCTCCCACCACCAAGCGTATGTGATAAGTTTCGCAAGGATTGAGCTTCAACATAGCGGTTAAGGGCTGTGTAAACCCATCATATTCTACGTCATTCAGGGCTACGGGCTGATGCACATTGAGATTGCATTTATTAGCATCCTCCCCCCGTTCATTTCCTAAATAGTAATTGGAATTATTGACATGATTGACAGAATTTATTGCGACAAAATCCTGTGTACCAGGGATTAAAGCCACATTCTTTGCATTATCAGCAAAACTACCATTAATGCCTGGCCCACTGATAAAAAAGCCAAAAACGTCATTATAAATACTCCCCACAAATTCGCAATATTCCTCCGAAGCAAAAACGTAACGAAAAGTGACAAAAGAGTCCAAGGGGACAAAATCAAATTCCAAACCTACCGCGTCAAATACCTCACCTGTCGCCAAATGATTCAGGTCTGGATCTCCCCCTTCTCGGTTGAAATTCCCACTAGCATCTGAGTACTTATTGGGTCCCTCGGCATTACTGATGGTACCCGTAGACAAAATAATCCCGCGGTCCAGGCCGATGACCTCCTGGGCGTTTTCAAAATAGCCGACCCCTTCTACCGGGCCAATCCGACTTATATTGGAAATATTATCACAAGCCCCTTCGGCAAAAATGTTTTGCACCAGTTCCTGGGGACCAGGACCTACCAGCGTCCTGATGCTAGTATTTGAAGAGAAATTGAGAGGCGGGGTCACCCAAAACTCCTTCAACGACATTCCAAGTCCAATTAGACTTGCAAAAAGGAGGAGATAAGGAATGACCTGGGTGTTCTTCCGCATAGGAATGATTTGTTCTAGTTGCTACAAATAGTTGATGTTGATCAACAAAATTCGGGCCACCAGTCGGAATAGATACTTTCTTGATCTTACTCTAGTGGCCACCACGGTGAGGGGAACAACTAGGGATAGAGTCTTATCTATTGATGCCTTTACTAGGGTTTATAGTGAAGGACATAGTGCATGCAATCGGACAAATCTGGGATTATTATTTACGTGCTATCCAACGCAAAGTTTCTTCACTTATTGTTTCGTTGCTATTATCTCTGGACGAGATGTGGATAGGGGTAGAATGGTATGGCGCTAATATAATTTTTTTCCCTATACTTTCCCTTCTGAGGGCGGGTTTTTTATTTTCCGGTATTCTTTTGAAAGGATATGGAAAGGCCTATCTTTATTTGCATTAATTCTTTTTAAATATAAAAAATTATAATAAATTCGCTGTACAATCAGAATCGCCATTCAACTACACCATATTTCACCCAATATCTTTTGAATATCTGACCAGTACACATTCAGATATTATAAGGTCAACTCGTCTGCAATTAAACAATTAAATAGCTTTACTTTTATGAAATTCAACACACTGGCCAGACTATGGTTTTCGGTGATTTTTGTTCACCTAACCATGTTTGTCAATGCGCAGCAAAGATGCGTTGATGAGGCCACTATTAGAGTGGTAGAAGGCGAAAGCGCACTAGACAACTGTCAAGGCGACGGCATCCCTAATGTAATCACTTTTACGACAAGTGATCTATCTACACCTTTCGGCTATATCGTAGCCGACGAAGAGGGCACTATCCTTTTCGTATCTCTCAGAAACACGATTGATTTTGAAGAAGTACCAGGAGGCAACTACCGAGTCTATGGATTTTCCTTTATCGGGAATCCCACAGCTTCTGTAGGAGGTAACATCTTTACGGATCAATTGGGCTCCATTTGTGGAGCTTTGTCTGTCAACTTCATTCCTTTGAATACATCAAACCCAGACGGTGGTAGAGTATATACCGCCGATGGTTTGTCTAAGAAATACATTTGCCCAGCCGATGGCAATCCGAATGTAATCGATTTCGCTACCACTAGTGAACATCCCAATTATACTTACTTAATTACCACGACTGGCAACTTTATCCTTGACATAACGGATACTCCAAGTTACGACTTCGAGGGTGCCGCTGAGGGGACTTGTCGGGTTTGGGGTTTGGCCTATACCGGGGAAAATCCCGCTTTTATTGGTCAAAATGCTGTTGAATTCCGAGCAGATATCTGTGCCGATCTTTCCAATAGCTTTGTGGAAGTGGTGAAAACTGTTCCTGATGGTGGTAAGGTATCCTTGGCCAACGGCCTAGATTCACTGTCCACTTGTGAAGGCGACCCAAGTGCCGCTGTACTTCCGTTTGTTCGCATGAACACATCGGTAGCTCCTTATCGCTTCATTCTTACGGATGAGAACAATGTAATCTTGCAGGATAACTTAGATGGTAATCGCCTAGACTTTGCTAGCCTTCCTGTCGGAGCATATCGTGTCTGGGGTGTCTCTTTTACGGGAGCCTTTAGTGGAGCAGTTGGCGAAAATGCTGCCAGTACTGCCCTTTCCGATGACTGCTTTGAGCTATCCGATAATTTTGTAATCGTCATCAAACGGGGCTTAAATCCAGGTGCAGTCACCTTAGCATCGGGAGAGACCTCCACCGAGGTATGTGCCAACGATGGTGTGCCAGATATTTTAGATCTGCAGTCTACTGCTGATCCAGCAGATCCATTTACCTATATTTTGACGGATGAGAACTTCATTGTCTTAGGCATCTCTGACGAAGGAGATTTCGATTTTGAAGGAGCAGGTCCTGGTACATGCCTGATCTGGGGTTTGACCTACAATGGTAACCTTCTTGTTCAGGTGGGAGATGATGCTTCTACAGCCGTACTAGCTGATAAATGTAGTAAGTTGACCGATAACCCGGTGACAGTCATCCGAAATGTTCCACTTGGTGGGCAAGTATCACTGGATAGCGGTGCAACTAGCGATGATGTCTGTACGGGTGATGGAAACCCAGATGAAAGAACTTTCGTCAATACCAATTCAGCTGGTGACAACTACGTGTATTTGGTTACAGACGAGGATAACATCATCCTAGCGATTTCCTTGGATGGTAATGTAAATTTTGAAAATGCTGGTGGAGGAATCTGTCGCGTGTGGGGTTTAGCCTATTATGGTAACCTGACGGCGACCATAGGAGATGATGCAGCAGCCGTAGCTCTATCAGACGACTGTTTCAAACTCTCCGATAACTTTGTAGAAATCAACCGGACCTTCGTGGACGGGGGTACGGTTTCTCTCGTTGGTGGCGGAGATATCATTGAATTGTGTACGAATGACAACCAATTGGATTTGGTAGAATTCGACTTTAGTTCAACTTCAGCAAGCCCATATGGCTTTATCGTGACAGATGAAGATCTTCAGATCTTGGCGATTGCTGAAAATGGCTTTTTCAATTTCGAAGGCAGTCCTCCAGGGGTATGTTTTGTTTGGGGGGTGAGTTATTCAGGTATTTTACTGGCCTCAGCAGGTCAGAACTTGAATGATGCCATCATTACCGATGAGTGCTTTGAATTATCGAGCAATGCACTGACGATCATTCGAAAAGCGCCTCAAGGTGGGCAGGTAAGCATTTCCAATGGATTAACAGAAGAAGAAATCTGCGTCGGCGACGGTCTGCCTGATCAAAGGACCTTTGTAAGTGAAGGAGCAAGTGGTGGAGAGTTTGTCTTTTTGGTCACAGATGATAACAATGAAATTCTCGCTGTATCAGAGGACGGTGTAGTAGACTTTGAAAATGCCGAAGGTGGTGTTTGCAGAGTCTGGGGACTATCCTATACTGGCAATTTAACAGCCGAAGTAGGACAGAATGCGGCAGCAGTAGCCTTGTCTGACGATTGCTTCAAGCTATCCGATAACTTTGTCACTATCACTAGAATATTTGTTGACGGTGGTACGATCACGACAGATAGTGGAGTGTTTAACACGGTCGTCTGTGCAGGAGACGGGCAATCAGATATAATTTCCTTTAATGGCAATAGCACATCTGATGCCGAGTATACTTTTATCATTACCAACGAAAACAACGAAATCATTTTGTTGCCATCCGGCAGCACCTTGAACTTTGATTTTGCAGCGGCAGGAACGTATCGTGTCTATGGATTGTCTTACACAGGTGATCTCATCGCCTCCCTGGGAGACAATACCTCAATAACTCCCTTAAGCGACGGATGCTTTGAGCTATCACAGAGCTTCATTCTAGTAAGAGTAGAACGCAATAATGGTGGAACCGTAAGCCTAGCTGATGGCAGCACGAGCGTTTATACTTGCCCTGGAGATGGCATCCCGGATGTTTTGAGCTTTGATAGCACTGGTGTGACTGGAAGCGAATACACCTATGTGATCACCGACGAAAACAATGTAATCCTTGCTGTTGCGGAGGGAGACTCATTTGACTTTGATGGTGCGCCAGAAGGGGTTTGCCGGGTTTGGGGTCTCTCCTACTCCGGAACAATTATTGCCAATGTTGGTGACAATGCCGCAGCAGTAGCGCTAACCGATGAGTGTAGTTCCTTGTCCAGCAATTTCATTGAGGTGATCCGTGAAGTGCCGGTAGGTGGTATGGTGGCGACCTTGGACGGAGCCACAGAAGTGCACACCTGTCCTGGAGATGGAGTAGCTGACGTTGTGGACTTTGCTACCGAAGCCACAGCTGGAGAATTCTACACCTACCTCATTACGGATGCCAATAATGTTATTCTAGCCATCACCGATACGCCTAGCTTTGACTTTGACGGAGCGCCGGAAGGTGATTGCCGTATCTGGGGACTAGCGTACAGTGGTAACTTAACTGCTGAAGTGAATACGGATGCTGCTGCTTCCACCCTATCAGATGATTGCTTTGACCTTTCTGTTAACTTCATCGAGGTCAGAAGAGCCATTCCGGACGGCGGAATTGTTGAGCTAGAAGATGGCTCTGATTTCATTAATATTTGCCCTGCTGACGGAAATGCAGATATCGTTTCCTTCGATAGTGTAGCAACTTCCAACAGTTTATACGCCTACGTAGTTACCGATGAAAATGACGGAGTTATCTCAACCGTTGTTGGTGATGCCGTAAACTTTGATGTTGCTCCGGCGGGTACATGCCGTGTCTATGGAATAGCCTACACAGGTAATATTATAGTTAGCTTGGGAGACAATGTGAGGACCATGCCTTTGTCTGATGATTGCTATGATCTATCAGAAAACTTCATCACAGTTCTTCGCGAAGAACCAGAAGGTGGAACAATCACCACGGCGAACGGTAATGATCTCCTACTTTGTGTTGGAGATGGCAGAGAAGACCTAGTAGAGTTCATCGTAGAAGGCGCGAATAGAGCTAGATACAGCTACCTCATTACGAATGCAGATGGATTCCTAATTTCCGCCATTGAGGAAGATGAATTTAACTTCGACAATGCTATTGCAGGTAACTGCCGCATTTATGGGGTAGCGTACACGGGTTTGATCGCGGTGGCTCCGGGCGATAATATCTTGGAAGTACCCATTTCGAATGATTGCTATGATCTCACAGATAACTACATTCAGTTGACTCGGACTAAGGTGGATGGTGGTACCATCACTACCGGTGGCGGATCTGATGATGTAGCCTACATTTGTGCGGACGATGGCAATCCTGACATTGTTACTTTCAATACGAATACTGCCAGCCCTGAAGCCAATTACCAGTTCATTATCACCAATACAACGAATACAATATTGGCATTCATCGCTGGGAATATGCAAGATTTTGAGACTACAGGCTTTGAGGAGTTGCGCGTGTGGGGTATTTCCTATACTGGAGCTTTAACTGCCTCCATTGGCTCCGATGCGGCAACAACAGCCTTATCCGATGACTGTTATACGCTTTCCGAGAACTTCATTACCATTATTCGCGATCAACCGGATGGTGGAGAAGTTAATGCTGACGGTGAGACTGAAATCGTAGTTTGTGTGGGCGCAACCGACGGCATTGTCGGCATGGACAACACCAGTACGACTCGCGCGGGCTATGCCTACCTGGTGACAGATGAAAACAATATTGTTCAGGAGGTATTTGGCAATGATGCAGTTGATTTCACTGGTTTAACACCTGGGTTCTATCGAATTTGGGGCTTGTCCTATACCGGAGATATCCTAGCCGAGGCAGGTATGGACGCTGCCGGCGCTCAATTGGCATCCAACTGCTTCGAATTGTCTTCCAACTTTGTCCTTGCTGAAAGATCTGAAACTTTAGATGGCGGAGAGTTGACGACCCTCTCTGGGGAGACGGTGGTACACACCTGTCCAGGTGATGATATTTCCGATTTAGTGATTGTACTAACTAGCAGTGCAGACACTAACTATCAATATGTGATCACAGATACATTCAATACGATCATTGTTCCAAATATTAATAACAATATCATCGACTTTGATCCGGCACTTCCTGGAACTTGCCGCATCTACGGCATTTCCTTCCAGGATGATTTCCTTCCTGATTTTGGAGACAATGTCTTTGGAGATGAGCTATCTAGCCGTTGTGCAGCCATTTCCTCCAATTACATTACGGTAATTAGAGAGGAGCCAGATGGTAAGACGGTGGCCACAGAGGATGGTAGCACTGAAGTTAGCCTGAATGTTGCAGACGGCAATCCTGATGTGGTGACTTTCACTACCACTGCCTCGGAAGGTATGCCTTACGCCTACTTGATCACGGATGAAGCCAACATCGTCTTGGATGTGGTGACAGACGGGAATAGCGCAGATTTTGAAGGTACTCCCGTTGGCGTGTGCAGAGTTTGGGGCTTGGCCTATACCGGCACCTTAAACGTTGTAGCAGGAGATGATGCCGCTACCGATACCTTATCTACTGATTGCTTTGACCTTTCGGACGATTTCATCACGGTAACTCGCGGAGATTCCTTTGTACCAGCCGTACCTGGTGATCAATTGCGAGTGACTGACAATTCGGATACCAAGGAGATCAAATCAAGCCTGGAATTACTAGTTGCGCCGAATCCAGCTCGTTCTACTGTTAATCTCTTCTATCATCTAGAAGGTGAAGTAGCAGAAAGTTCTGAAATACAATTATTCAATCTAACTGGACAGTTAGTGAAACGAGTCCAGTTGCCAACGGCAGTCGGTGAAAATAATTACCGCATGGATATCAGCGAATTACCGAGAGGTACTTATGCGCTAGTATTTAGCAATGGTAAAATGATAGAAAGACAATTACTGGTAAAACAGTAATACGATTCTAGCACGAGCTAAAAAACCCACCTTGATTGAATTCAAGGTGGGTTTTTCTATTCTGGGTAGTTGCACTTTGAGTTTCTCTCAAAAAGAAAAGGGGCCTGCTCAAATGAGCGGGCCCCTTTTCAAGGTTGAAACGTCAAGCGTTTCCTATTTCTTAACGAACTTACGTTCTTTAATACGTGCTTTCTTACCAACCAAGCCACGTAGGTAGAACAATTTAGCTCTACGAACTTTACCACGCTTGGTTACTTTAATCTCTACAATACCAGGAGCTGCAAATGGGAAGATACGCTCTACCCCTACTCCATTAGAAATTTTTCTAACGGTGAAAGTTTTGGTTGCTCCTTCTCCATTGATTTGGATGACATCTCCACGGAAGTTCTGGATTCTCTCTTTTTCACCCTCAACAATCTTGTAACTTACAATGATGTTGTCACCAGGGCGAAAAGCTGGAAGCTCCTTCTTGGGTGTCATTTGCTCGTGAACAAACTTAATCGCGTCCATGATTCTACTAATTTTTTCAATCATCAATTCAGCAGAGGACTAAGGCCCAAATTAATGGGATCATGATAGAGTTTCTCTTAGTCATGCCTAAAGCGGTGCAAAGGTAACTAAAATTAGTAGAAATACCAGTATGGCTTTATAAAAAAGCCTTTGAAAAATCTATTGGCTCTATGCAGCAAGACTGATTGGCTATGCCTACCTGATCAAAGTAGCATAGCCTTTGATCTCGAAGGGGTTGCCCCTGGGGTCATTATACTTGACTAGCACGACGTACACGCCACTCGGTGCATCTCGACCTGTATTGAATTTTCGACCATTCCACGAAGCCTCCGGATCATCTGTCTCAAAGATTTTCTCACCCCAGCGATTCCAAATCGTAAGCGTAAAATCAGTGGCTCCGGTCATTACCCCTACTCCTTTGTAAAAGTCATTTACAGAGTCATTATTAGGTGTAAAGGCATTCGGAAGATAATAGCGTACCTCTGGAAATATATCAATGATTTGCTGCAGCGTATCTGTACAGCCGCTTGGATGTATAACTACTTGCTGGATTACGTACATTCCCGTATCTCGATAAGTATGAGTAGGGCTACGTTGCTGGGAGCGACTGCCGTCTCCAAAATCCCAGCTCCACCCTACAGCTCGCTGGGATAAATCCGAGAAGTTGATGGTACTATTTAAGTTGCTGGGTTCTGTAGGCAAGAAGGAGAAGTCAGCCACGGGAGACTCCAAGATCTGAATAAGGTCTCCAAAAGTTGTATCTGTCTCACAGCCAATGGGAGAAGTAATATCGACGTTCACCGTGTAAGTCCCAGGGTTTTCATAGATATGCGTGGGGCTTATATCGGTACTAGAGCCCCCGTCTCCAAAGTCCCAGAATATATCATAGGTAGTATCGATCGGGAAAGAAAGGTTATCAAAAAATATCTCTGCTGGTTGGCAACCTAAAAAGGTACTGGGGGCAATGACAATGAGATTAGGTACCGGGAAATATTCGATGACCTGGGTGAGCTGGTCTTCACACTGATTCGTATCCCGAACTGTCAAAGTCACGGGTATTTCGCCTGGAACCCGATACAAATGCCCGGGGTTTTGTCTTGAGGAATTATTACCATCCCCAAAATTCCAATCCCATCCCGTCAAACAGCAACTCCCTGTTTCGGAGAGATCTGTGAATTCTACAATCCCAGCTTGGCAGGTATCGTATTCATAGGAAAAATCTGCTGTGATGTCTGGATAAACATTTACATAAATATCGGCCGTATCACCGCAGTCCGTACCTGGGTTAATCTTCAGCTGCCCATAGTATTCGCCAACACCTGGGAAGGTAACGGTGGGACTCCATTCCGAAAAGGACTTAACCTCGCCATTAATATCAAATTCCCACACCCAATCGTCGATAAAGCTCTGTTGAAAGCTCTGATTCAAAAAGGAGATCGTTTCATTGCCACAGGAATTCACCAAAAATTCTTGATCCCCAATCTTGGCATCTTCCTGTATATCAGCCACCACAACCGGATCACAACTCGCTACATTAAACTGGAAATCCCTGAAAACTCTACTGAGCAGCACCCCATTTCGGAACTCCGAAACGCAGACCCCTACCACATACTGCCCCAGAACATTGGGCGTACCCGTAATGATCCCGGTTAAAGGATCAATAGTCACGATCGGGTCTCCTCCCATCGGTTCAGCCGGCGTGAAGGCCGGTGCTGTGAATGACACATCCGCATATGGGGGTGGACAAGAAGGGGTAGGTTGTGCTCCTTCGCATGTCGTATATCCTGGATTCATCAACACTGGTCCACCACCAAGAAGCGGAGAACAAAATTCATATACAAGTTGATCACCGTCTGAATCACTAGCAGAATGGTCAAATACCAGTGGCTGACCTGCACAGATGATCGTCGGTGGAAAATCATTAAAAACAGGGCTATCGTTGCCATTCAGTTGAGCCTCGGGTGTGATCTCAACCGTAAAGGTAGCTCCAGAGTTTTGTGGGGCTACGATATTGCTGATCGTAACGTTCCGGCAACACCTTTGATAGGAAATATGATAGCTTTGCTCAGATAAAGGTAGATTAGTAGAAAATTCGTAAGTGCCTTCCTGCACACATACATCTGGCGGGATCAAACAGGGATAGTCTGGCTCAGCCACTTCTTCCACACCTAAAATCGGGACATCCAATCGTTGAAAGAAACCACCTTGACCTAGGCTAGAACAGCTGGTACCACCTGGGCCACAATTGTAAATACCAATAGAAGCAACGGCATCGAAGTCCGCACAGTCCACACAATTACAATCTCGATACATCTTCATGACGAATCGATAATTACCACCTCCAAGGCTTTCATAGGTAATGACTCCGCCAATGATATGCCTGCCAAAAAGGTCAGTAGGGAGCAACAAAAGGACTAATAACAACGAGCAAATTAAAGATCGCAACATACAGTAAGTTTGTGGTTCCAGCTACAAGCCTTGTTGGTATACTAGCCGCAAAGCGGATGGTCAGCGTGTACTACACTTAATAAGCGGTTGGAAATCCAGCAGCTCATTTTCCTTAGTATAGATGCATTTGTGTAGCTTTCTTGATTTAACGGCATATTATAAAAAAGGATTGTCTCATAGTAGATCAATGTCTACAAAATTTAGCCTATTTACAGACAATTATTTTCTTTCGCGAAGCGTTTTCACAAATTAGTTTCTTAATCAAACAATAGAATTGCTAAAAAGAAGTTTAAAAATAAAACCTTCTTTGACAACTGGCGGTCAACTTGCTAGGTAAATCTGTCCCACCATCACAGTACGTATATCTATACACCGGATGGCTATGGGATTTCGGATCAGCAAGAGTCAAAAACTCCCGAGAGATCCCTCTAAGGCCGCATCCAAACAAAAAAGTCAAAGTAGCCAAAAGTCTAGGATCACCAAGCGTGCCCAATCGGCCTGATTTTTGGTATACTACATTTGACAACGTCATTAATATCGAGCACAATCATTCTCCCAAAGCAAACTTATTTACAGTGAACAGAATGACTATTAAATCCCATGTTTATGATGACGACCTTTACAAACGAATCATTTATGGTTCAAAACTACGATTTAAACCAAGCCCTAGTTACGCTGCAAAAAGGAGGACTGATCCTTTACCCTACTGATACCATTTGGAGTATCGGTTGTGATGCTACTAACGAAGACGCCGTGCTTAACCTACGCAGGCTAAGCCAACGAAATCAGAGCTACCCTATTGAGTTATTATTCAGCTCAATTGATATGATCAAGGCATACGTTGATCATCTTCATCCTCGCCTAGAAACACTACTGGTTTACCACGTGCAACCTTTAACTATCTTATTGGAAAACCCACGTCGATTGCCCGCGAACCTATTCTCCCAAGAAGGTACGGTGGCTATAAGACTGGTTCAGGATTCCTACTGCCAAGAATTGATCGAACAATTCGGTGCTCCGATAGTTGCAGCTTGTGCTAGCAGTGCAGAATCGCACATCCCGGCTTCTTTCGGTTCGGTAAGTTCCGAGTATATCCGTGGAGTAGATTATGTGGTCAAACATCGACAGATGGAAAAGGCTGGCGGCCAGCTGTCTGTAATGGTAAGATTATCTGCACAGGATGAATTGATCTTTTTGAGGGAGTAGTGTAAACACTCCCGAAAACACAATCTATATAAGCTTGGGAATGCATTCGCATTCCCGCAAAGGCTTATTGAACCCTAGCTTGTTGGTCGCTCCCCAATCCTTCTGGTCAGCATCAATGTCAATGCTGAAGCCTTCACTAAGCACTACCATTTCGTATAGATGAACAGTCTACCTATAGTGATAAAAATCAACGCCTTAGGTTGTTTCTGATCATTCCAGATTCATGTTTTTTCCTGCTACTTGAAAGGAAAAAATGAAAATCCGATTACTTCTATTGGCTTGTTTGGCGTTTTTTTGGTGTAACCGGACTATCGCTCAAACCACAAAGACCTTACCACTCGAAATCAGCCTTTTCAACAATGCCTCCTTATTACCCGGGGCTGCAGAAGCGGGGGTATTTGGCTGGCCTATTCACCCCGGCATACGCGCGGGTATCTTATTCCAGTTGCAACAAAGGGAAAAGAGCACTTGGTTTCAAACGGCACAGCTAGCCTATCATTACCATAGATACGTGCATCATGGTATACAGCTTTATTCAGAGTTGGGATACCAACATGATCTTTCTTCAACATTCGATATCGAGGGACGCATCGGTCTAGGCTACCTTCATGCTATTTCAGCTGTACCTACCTTTGAGTTACAAGAAGGTAGCTACCAAAAGCGGGATAACTGGGGGCGAGCTCAGATGACTGGGGGAGCTACCCTTGGCTTAGGTTATGAAATTGCGCCAGATTGGCGGCTATTCCTGCCGACCCCCAGATTCCGTTCGTAAGAGAATATGTTCCCATTCTACCTAACCTGGCATTCCATACAGGTTTCCAATTTCCACTAACCATAAATAAAGGATCAAAATGAAACTACGATCGATTATAAGCATAGTAGGCCTCCTACTCCTAATCATGGCCTGTGAAAAGGCAGAAATCGTTCCTTCCGCGACCTGCACGCCCGCGCCGAGTTCCATGCATTCAAAAGCTGTGCTCTTTCAAAGTGTGATCGATGAATACACAGAAAGGGGGTTACCTGGGATTTCCCTTTTGATCAGAGATCAAGAAGGTGAATGGAGCGGTGCTGCGGGTATGGCTGATCTGCAAGAAGGGATAGCGCTGGAAACTTGCCACGTTTCGAAGGTAGCTAGCGTCACCAAGTTATTCGTTGGAGTTTTGGTCATGCAATTGGTGGAGGATGGTTTCTTCACCCTAGACGACCCTGTGGCGAAGTGGCTATCTGACAAAACGTTGAAGAATATTGCTAATGCAGATCAGGTGACGATTCGGCAGTTATTGAATCACACCAGTGGTATTTACGACCTCATAGACGATGATGCTTTCTACCTGGCTATCCTTAACCATCCTAGCAAGAAGTGGACGCCAGATGAATTACTGAAGTACGTCAGAGGAGATGATGCAGTCTTTCCTCCAGGCACAGATGTAGAATATTCGAACACTAACTTCCTGTTAACTGCGATGATTATTGATGCCGCTACTGGTGAATCTCATGCAGATCTACTCCGAAAGCGGATACTAGATCCACTCAAGCTGAGCGATACCTATTACCACTGGCACGAGGGACTGCCCTCCAATGTAGCGCAAGGGTATTTCGACCTGTATAACAATGGCACCATACTAGAGATGTCCAACTTCAATACCGGCAGCGGCAACGGATATGGAGGATTGTATTCCACAGTTTACGATATGCGAATCTTTATCGAGGCGCTACTAAGGGACCAGACCTTACTTCCGGCCAATAGACTGCAGGAGATGTTAGAAATTACTTCAGAAGACCTGAGCTCTGGTGAAGCCTATGGGGTTACGATTCGTAAGGACTTTCTAGAAAGGCCAACGGATGAGTTTGGCTTGGGGCATCGAGGACGGGACTTGGCCTACTCAGCTGATCTGTTCTACTTCCCCAACTATGACGTTACGCTGGCATACATGGTCAATTATGGCACTGATGCGAAGAGTGAATTACGTGATGTCTTCTTTGATTTTAGAAATGCTATCGTAGACGCCATGATGAAAGAATAAATGTCTGATCCGATTGGATCAATAATGATCGGCCTGGGGCGCTTTTTCCTTAGCTGCCCCAGGTCACTCGCGCCACCTCTTGCTTGGCTCCTGTAGTACACTTAAAACAGCTCATTCGTGATAAACGCATAATCTGTTAATGTGTGTAGAAATTCAATAATACGGGCTTGCTCTGGTTTGGATAAGGGGATACCTTGACGACCTAATTCCTGCAATTCAGCTGCTAGGGTGACAGATGCTTTTACACCAGAATTATAGTGCTCCAGTACCTCCTCTAAAGTGGCAAATCTCCCATCGTGCATATAGGGTGCTGTCAAAGCTATATTCCGAAGGCTTGGTATACGGAATTTTCCATTGTCTGCCAATCCTTCACTGATCAAGGCTCTACCGATATCAGAAAAGACAGTATCCAAGCCATTATTGGCATATTGCTGATTAGTGAATAGAGCACCACTATGACAGCTCGTACAATTCTTTTCGAAGAGTCTAAGCCCAGCTAGCTCCTCCGTGCTTAGCGATACCTCCTTACGTACATATTGATCGTATTTAGCATTGTCTGAAATAAGCAAGTTCATATATTGTGAAAGGGCGTGGAGCACCAATGGCGCGTTGATTGTGTCATGATCTCCAAAGGCATCCCGAAACAAACTCGGATACCGACTGTGCCCATTCAATTTCTCCACTAGGCTACTCAATTGCTCTCCCATCTCAAATTCACTTTCAATAGCATTGATCGGAACAAAGTCCAGATGAGTGACACCTCCATCCCAGAAATACGCATTGAGGAAAGCAAGATTAGCCAAAGGAGGCGCATTGCGAATACCGATCCGATCATCAATTCCTACACTGAGCCGGTGCTGGGGATCCGCAAAAGCTACAGCTTGGGCATGGCAGTTGGAGCAAGCCACTGAGCCATCACGAGATAAGATGGGATCATTAAATAGCTTCTTCCCGAGATCAAACCCTGCATGGGTAATGGGGTTATTTTCTAAGTTGTAAGTCGGAGGCGGAAAATGAGCCGGAACCTGAAACTCGTAAGGATTGAAGGCTTCTATCCCCGATCGTTCACAAGCCACCAGAAGCAAGACAGCAGGCGCCATCCAAGATATTTTTCTCAACATGATGTACTAATTAGGGCCCCCACGCAAGATGCCAACTCAGGAATTCTGGCGCGGGGGTTAATGGAGAGATAGTAAGTCTACTGATGAATATGATCAAAAGCAAAGGCCGCACCTAAGTTCTCTGCCATTGATTTTCCATCTGTAGGTTTATGGACATTATTGTTGCCTGTAAAATCAATCTCATTTTGCCCAGTAAATAGTTGCAAAATGTCCATTACCATATGAACATGAGGAGCTTGATCATCCGCTACTTTGGCACTCACATCGAAAGCGTAGGACAAGGTTTGATTATTGTTGACGAAAGCAGTGCCTTCAATATCTTTCCATCCACCTACGTGAAAAACCAAACCCTTCTCATTCTCGGGATCAATAGTGTTACCGATAGCTCCGCCTGCAGAAACGGCAGATTGCCCTTCAACTTTGATCGCCACGTAGCCAGCATTCCAATTCCAAAACATGCCGTTAGTGGCTGGATCAAGCGCACCTCCGGCAGCTCCTTCCTTGATACCTTCTTCGCTCACACCTACGGTGAAAGAGATCTTATTGTACGCTCCTGCTGGAATATTTTCCAATTTGACCAATTGTGAACTCGGCGTGGCTTCATCGACCAAATAGTAGCCAGATGAGGAAGTGGCTTCTGCCGTTTGAGGGTCTTCGAATCGCTCTCCATTCGGTCCTTCCAATACGACATTGGAAATGAAGTAGCGCAAAAAGGTCAGGTTGAAGTCCTGCCCCATGGCATTCTCGTAGTTATAATCTGTACTGCCAACTTCCTTTAAGCTAAGTTGACGTTGAATGCCATTGATGATGGCCACATTATCAAACTCAATTTCCATCGTCCCTGGGCCAGCTGGACTTGGATTATCATCATCATTGTTACAAGAGCTAAATAAAGACAAACTTAAAAGACCTAAAAACAATAGCTTTTTCATATTTAAAAGGTTGAAATATTTTCAAAAGTGGATTAAAAGGCATAGGTAAGATCAATGGTTAGCCTGGTCTTGGCTTCCATTTCACCATCAGCATAGTTTTGTTGAAAAGGGACAAAAACAGAGCCCCCCAAGAGGAGGTCCTGATACTTGGCATTAAGTCCCGCTGTGAGGTAATAGCCACTACCTCCCGTGCCGTGAGCCGCATTATCTGCGTAGAAGAGATCCTGTGCGATTTCCTCGTAGAATACACCGGCAAAGGGTATAAGCTCAGCGGTAGGGCTTACGGATTGTCGGGCAAATACCATGCTGCTAACACTTAGTTGATTCCCAAAATGATAGTCCTCTTTTGTTCGCCCATTGAGCTGGTAAGCCAGATTGTTGACCCATCCAAGTTTTCCCCAGTTGTACAGCAAGCTCGTTTGCCAAAGCGATGCCCAACTGCCGTTTCCAATATTGAAGTTTTCTGGAAGGTCAGCTTGGTATAAATCATTATCGAACTTCCCAGTCGGGGCTTTCACACCGGTTCCCAGCTCCCAGTATAATTGCCCCTTCTCCCCTACCAGGATATTGTCTAAAACAACATAGGCAAGAGTAAAGCGAGTATCTCCCAGGCCTTCGAGGCTCAAGGAGCGATCAGGGCCTTCTCGATAATTCCATTGGAAAGGCAGTACCAGGTTGCCTATCCAGCGCCCCGAAAGATGATATCGGAGATTGACATCTATCCGTTGAAAGACATCCTTAGTGGGAATGCCTTGTTCTAAGATCTGTTCGAAGGGAGAATGGTACCACCTAAGGCTAATGGTGTTGTATCGATAGGCTGAAAGCAACCCGGCCCCATAGCCATTGGCACTACAGCCACAAACATCGCAAGCTAGGATCGAAGCAGCCCAAAATAGCATACCACCTAGCATGACGGCTTTCTTAATCATAAGAAATACATTGTCAGCTTTAAAAGAATAGATGGAGCATACCGCACCTAGCAGAATTACCGCTTCTTGCAGCGCCCCGAGTTAGAAATGATTACAGGATTAGGTAAGTTCTTCTGGGGGGATGAAGGGAGTCTGGTTAAATAGCCGATCGAGTAAGGCTCGATAGGTAAAATGCTTCTTTTTGTCACTGGACAAGGCCGGTGCTGTTTCAGAGAAAGCGCTCCATTTAGGAGCTACATACAATACAATAGTCGACAGTCGGGTAATCTTGAACGTAGTGGAACTATTGTCTCCCTCGTTCAAATCTTGCAATTGTTGGTAGAGGTAACATCTACCCCCACACATGAGTTCTGCATCAAATTTATTGATACACCATTGGTCAGCAATCTGTTGCTGCAACAGCTGGAATGAGGATAGCCATAGCACCTCCTTGCCTGCTAGCAGGAGCACTAAGCATAAAAGCAAAAAACTGACTCTTTTCCTCATGATGATTGCTGAATATAACCTACTGGATTCGGCTGATATCTAAGCTGTCAATAAGCGGCAACACACCTTGATCATACATCGCAGTCATCATTTGCGTAACCGCCGGGCGGGTCTTTCCTGGGCTCCCTCCCAAAATCGGAGGAGCGGGATCATATTCCATATCCAACATCACGGCTTGGGCATAATCAAATCCTCGCAGATCTTCCAGCATGGCCAAGGCCATATCCATACCAGCAGTTACCCCAGCTGCGGTCCAGCATTTGCCGTCCCGCACGTAGCGCTCTGGCACGAACTGTGCATCATACTTTTCCAACATTTCTTCTGCTCGATACCAATTAGTAGTGGCTTTCCTCCCTTCCAATAGGCCGGAGGCGGCTAATATCCAGGCGCCCGTACAGACACTGGCAGTGTAGAGGCTATTATCATCTATCTTTCGGATCCACGAAAGAAGTTTATCGTCGTAAGCGGCAAGTATGGTTCCCCTAGCTCCTCCGGGAATAACCAATAAATCCAATTGATCTACTTCATCAATGGTGGCGTCTGGATTCAATTCTACCCCCATGACCGTCATTACTGGGCCATCTTCTATACTAATAAGCTTACGCTCTATTCCCATCATCTGGCCTAGTACATATAAAGGACCAGCGTAGTCGAGGTCATTTACTCCATCATACACTAGGACCCCTAGCGTTTTGAGGGTAGCTTTTTGATTCTGATTCATCGCCTGCATCAGAGAATCATGAGCTGAGTGCGAAGCATTTACTTTCTCCCTAGTGTTGGGAATGGGGTCGTTGCTGCATCCCCAGGACAAGGAGAGCATTACAATTAATGCAAGGATTTTTTGCATAAGATTGGCAGTTAATTCCTGTGCTGCAAGCAAGTGTAAGCTAAAGGTCAATTGGTAACATTGTTTCCCCTATTTTCCTTTAGTTCATGTTCCTTGAGACTGGGAAGATTCTCTTTAGATTACCTTCGGCGACTGACTTTTTTACACTCGCCGAAGATCTACCTGGCGGCAGACAGGAAGTCAGCA
>ENA-UENX01000103-UENX01000103.1-marine-metagenome-genome-assembly--contig:-NODE-103-length-43333-cov-153.006212_pt1 | contig 43333 bp, 25 predicted proteins | sample MGYA00237875_ERZ529327 | MGnify/ENA primary metagenome ERZ529327 (study PRJEB26372, sample SAMN05368347) | marine metagenome | biome: cultured habitat; feature: ocean water; material: water; isolation... | reverse complement strand
AACTTTTAACTTTTAACTTTTGACTTTTGACTTAGGTGAAATGGTATAAGGGGTTTAGGTTTGGGTCTCCTAGTTCTTAAAAAGATTTAGAAAGCACATCCTAAGTAGATTCTTTTTTTTGAATATTGTTATGTGAATTTATTTCCTTTCAACTATGTTTTTTTGCTAAATAATAAAATAGAGATACCTGCTCAAAAATTATCCAATAAAAATGCTTAATCATGTTTTATCTTCAGATGCACAAGTGACTTTATTATTATGTGCTAGTTTTGGTCAAAATAGAAATATACAGCCACAACCTTTAACTCTAATTGAGTATAATATAGTTGCTAATTTTTTAATTAAAAATCAAGTTAGACCAGGATATTTACTAAGTAAAAATGGATTAGATATACTACCAAAAATTAATGATAAAAAATTAAACTATGAGCGGTTAGTGGCTCTATTGGAAAGAGGTGGAATTTTAGCTATTACTCTGGAAAAGTGGGTGAACCAAGGTTTATGGGTACTTACAAGAAGTGACCAAAATTATCCTATAAAATGGAAACAGAATCTGCAATATTTGGCTCCTGTAATTATTTATGGTGTAGGAAATATAGAATTATTGGAAAAGGGTGGATTAGCTATAGTGGGTTCTCGTGATATTAATGAAGAAGAAGTTGAATATACAAAAAAAGTTGGAAAAGTTTGTGCGTCTGAAGGTATTAATGTAATTTCTGGGGGTGCAAAAGGGATAGATCAAGAGGCAATGTTAGGAACTTTAGAGTTTGGTGGTACTGCTGTTGGAGTTTTGGCAAATAGTTTAAATAAAGCGTCTGTTTCTAGAAAATATCGTGACAGTATTAGGGCTGATAAACTAACTTTAATTTCTACTTATGACCCTGATGCGGGATTTAGTGTTGGTAATGCTATGGGTCGGAATAAATATATTTATGCTTTATCTGATTATGCTTTAGTTGTAAGTAGTAGTTTCAATAAGGGTGGTACTTGGGCTGGGGCTACAGAGGTGTTGAAGAAATATAAGAAAATACCTGTATTTGTGAAAGTTCAAGGAAAGGTAAAAGAGGGAAATAAAGCTCTTTTGGATAAAGGAGCAAGGTCTTTTCCTTTTGATCCATGGGATGGTAATTTAAAGGATTTTTTGGTGGGTTCAAAATGCGATTTAAAGTTGTCTGAAAATATTTCGTTGATAGAATTAGAAACTCCAGTTAATATATCTGCAAAAACTGCTAATTTAAATGTTGAAACTAAGTCTAATTTATCTATTTATGAAGGAACTAATCCAAGTATTTATGAGAAAGTTTTACCTATTATACTGAAAAATTTAATTCGGCCACAAAAGGCAAAATCTTTAAGTAAAATATTAGATGTGAGAGTTGGTCAGTTACGTAATTGGTTAAGTCAAGCCTGTGATGAAGAAAAAATAGTTAAAGATGAAAAAACAGCAATATATAGAATTGTTGCTGAAACTAAACAATATCAAAATTATCAAATTTCAACAGAGGAATTAAATGTTTATGAAATGGTGTTGCCAATTCTACTAGATAATTTAAATAAACCACAAAAAATTCAAGATTTAGCTAAAATTTTAAATGTAAATAAAAGCCAATTAGAAGATTGGTTAAAAATAGCTAAAACAGAAGGAAAAATAATGTTAGAAAAGAATTCTAATGTTTATGTGATTTACCAAGATATCAAACAGTTATCTCTTTTTGATAGAGTGGAAGATGAAGATGATGAGGAAGGGTTAGATTGGTAAAATTATTTTTAAACAATATCAATAGGAATGATTTACCATTACTAGAAACCGGGTTTATTGCTTTGATTATTGTTTTTGACTTTTCTTGAAATGTCTAACTATTAGGCTTCTCGGTTAGTGCTAATAAATAAAATAATTTACTAAATGAAAATTTACGACAAAATATCTGACTGGTTAGAAATTAATTGGGTTAAACCCGCCTATGGGGGTGGGTTACTCGGAGTATTGTCAATTTTCTTCTTTGCTGCTGCTGCTAATACTATGGCAGGATGGTTATACTTAATTAGTGCCATTACTTTCGCACTGTTGGGAGTAAGTGCTCTTTTGCCTGGGCGATCGCTACGTGAAATAAAAGTACGTCGTGATCGAATTCAACCTATAACTGTGGGTGATAGTTTAGCGATCGCTTTAACAATAGAAAATACTACTAACAAACCACTGGCTTTGCTACAAGTCCAAGATGAAATTCCTTTTGTATTAGGGAAACCAGTGCAACAAGCAATAGAGGTTATTCCCCCTAAAGAAAGTTACCATTGGGTTTACTACCTTCCTACTAAAAAAAGGGGTATATATAGATGGCATTATCTTCAGCTTAGAACTGCAGCACCTCTAGGTCTCTTCTGGTGTCGGCGTAGTCGAAATGCTAAAGCTACTGCTATTGTCTATCCCACGGTTTTACCTTTGAGTCGTTGCCCGATCTTGGATGAGCTTGGTGAAGAATATAGTCGCCAACTTCATGAACATAGTCGTTTTGAAATGGCTTCCCAGGGACTAACTCGGACATTAAGACCGTATCGGTTTGGAGACTCTAGTCGTTTGATCCACTGGCGGAGTAGTGCACGTTATGGGGAGTTGCGGGTTCGAGAGCTAGAGGTATCTAAGGCTGGTGAAGAAGTTCTAATTTGTCTTGATAGTGCTGCTGAGTGGCAACCTGATAATTTTGAGGCTGCGGTGACTGCTGCTGCTTCTTTATATTTTTATGCTAACCGCTCTTTGTTAAATGTTCGACTTTGGACAGCTGCTACTGGGTTGGTTTATGGTAATTTGGCTATGTTGCAAACTTTGGCTGGGGTTAGGTTTGGGGAAGAGGTGGTGGTGGGAAACCCACCGGAAAAGCCTTTGGTTTGGTTGACTCAAAATTCTCTGAGTCTGAGTTCTCTTCCTCCTGGGAGTAGATGGTTGTTGTGGTTAGATGAGTCTGTTGGTTATGCAGCAGAAACACCAAGGATGCAATATTGTTCTGGTTTGAATATTAGTTCTGATCAACCTTTGGAGTTTCAACTTCAGTCTAGTGTTTGAGGGAGTCAGGAAAATTGACTTAGTTGAGAATTTACCTGATAAAGCGATATCATGAGTTAGTTGTATCAAATAATAATGTGGTGAAATTTGTCAAACCTAGAGAAATTTTGGGATATCTATAGACCGCGATCTAAATATAAGTATTAATTTAAGAAATGCGGTCGGGCAAGACCTATAAATACCTGTGGATGAGTAACTGCCGACAGCTTCAGTAGAAGCTGGAAGTAAACATTAATTTGTCAAGCTATATGAAGCTTTGTATTAGCTTGATAAAGCAGTAGGCAAATATTACAAGACTTACCCATAACTTCTATAGTTGTGGCAAATGGCGTTTGTTTTCTGTAGCTCAACTTTGGAGGGAGTCGGCGGCTAACCTTGACCTGAGAAAGAGTCCTCCCCTACAGCAGTTTTCATTTCAGTAGACTACAGTAGGGAGTATCCATAGAACCTCCCTACACATCCACTCCCTCACTCTCTTACTCTCCTACTCAAGAAGTTGTAGCCCAGACTTATCAATATTGTGGTACTTTTTTATATAAACACTACATTGCGTTCAAAAATTTCGATCCGCTAAAGCGAGAAATTAAAGGAAGAAGAAAAACAGGATAAAGAGCAAAAAGGGAAAATAGAAAAGGGTCAGAAAGTTCTCCTGCTATTGCAGACAACACGAAAACCAAAATCGTAGTTGTGGACGTCACGCGGAAGAAAGAGGCTGCGGATCGCAGAACGGCAATAATAAGGACAGTATACCCAGGAACCCCCCCGCAGTGGAGAACGATTTTTATTTCCATCTAGCCAAACACTGCCATCTGTAGGGGCACCATCATAGTTGTCATGCCATTCATCAGCGCACCATTCCCAAACATTCCCGTGCATATCATATAAACCAAAGGCATTAGGTGGAAAAATTCCCACATATGTTGTTTGTTGTCGATATTTTCCTTTAGGACCATTACCGTAAGAAGAGTTGCCATAATAGTTAGCGAAGTCAGGTGTTATGGTCTCTCCAAAATAAAAAGGTGTTGTTGTTCCTGCACGACAGGCATATTCCCACTGACTCTCACTGGGCAGTCTATAGTCTCTTCCCGTTTTCTGAGATAGCTTTTCACAAAACTCTGTAGCATCGTGCCAGCTTACTGTTTCTACTGGGCATCTTCCTCCTCTAAACCTAGAAGGGTTATTTCCCATAATGACTTGATATTGGTCTTGAGTTATAGGGTATTTACTCATATAAAAAGGCTGAAGAGTTACCCTATGTTGGGGACCTTCATCACTGTATCTACCTACTTCTTCTGTTGGCGAACCCATGAGAAAACTTCCCCCAGGAATATAAACTATTTCCAATTTAATGTCATTACCCAAGTGTTCGATTTTTTGTTGAGCCCTTCCCTGAGTACGACTAATAATATTACCAGAATTATTGAGTCTTACAACTTCAAAAGTAAATACCTGTCCTTTTTCTGATTTTTCCTGCTCACTATAAATATATTGTAATTTTTTGAGTTTATCTAGAGAGTTTTGATACCACCTTTGATTTTGTTGTTCTTTGTATAACTTGGCAGCTTTTTCAAAGTCTGATATGACTCTTTCAATATTTCTTTGAGTCTTGTAAACAAGACCCCTGTTGTAGTAGGCTTTAGCATATTTAGGCTTAAATTTAATAGCTTGGTTAAACTCAGCAAGCGCCAAATCATATTTTCCCTGGTTATTGTAAATATTACCCCTGTTGTAGTAAGCTTCAGCATATTTGGGATTAAGTTTAATGGCTTGGTTAAACTCAGCGATCGCCAAATCATATTTTCTCTGGTTATTGTAAACAATACCCCTGTTATTGTAAACTTTAGAATATTTGGGATTAAGTTTAATAGCTTGGTTAAACTCAGCAAGCGCCAAATCATATTTTCCCTGTTTATTGTAAATAATACCCTTGTTATTGTACACTTGAGTATATTTGGGATTAAATTTAATGGCTTGGTTATAGTCAACGAGCGCCAAATCATATTTTCCCTGGGTATTGTAAACATTACCCCTGTTGTAGTAAGCTTCAGCATATTTGGGATTAAGTTTAATGGCTTGGTTAAACTCAGCGATCGCCAAATCATATTTTCTCTGATTTCGATACTTAAGGCCTTGGTTAAAATAACTTTCAGCATTCTGAATTAAAAATTTTGTGATAGTCTGATCTTCTCTAGTGGGAAGAGGCAAAATAGCAACTGATGTTTTTTTCTTTTTCCAAATTTTCTTCCAAGGGTAAACATATTGGTCAAAAACTATGAAGAAAAAACATGCCAACAATAGCAAAACAAACGCTTGCAGAATTATCAAAAATGTGGGTCTCTCCAATATGTCTTTAACCTCCGGCGATACCATCCGCAAAAAAGTCGAGATCAAAACTCCCTCTCTATCTTCATCAACCTTGGTCAACCCCAGGTGAATACCCACCAACTGCCCTGCTTCATTCAAAACTGCTCCCCCACTCATCCCCTTATATAAACCATTTTCAAGTTCAATAGGTTTATAAGTCAAATTATTTCCCATCTGTGAGTTAGTCACCTTAGCGCGAGTAAACTGAAAATTCTCCCTATTATCATATCCCGGCCAACCCGCCACATAAACTTGATTATTATCATCTAGCTGACTCACATCCCCTAACTCCATCACTCTATAATTAGTGAAACTAGCAAACGCTATCAGAGCTAAATCTTCTTGTGGGTAACGGTTGATAAATTTTAAACCAGTCACTTCTCCTGCTTTCCCTAGCTTTTTACTGCGAATAAATACATAAAATATATCATTCATATTAAAAATATGATTAGCAGTTAGCACATAATAAACAAAGTCTTTTCTACCAATAATTACTCCGGAACCTTTAAGAATATATTTATCATCTCCGACCAAATAACCCTCGCTCACAATCTCAACCATAGTTTGTTGTGCTAATCTATTTAAAGCACTATAATTCTTAGGAGTACCTGATTTTTTAGCAACAAAAGTTAGTTTTTCTGGTTGTGATAATTGTTTGTTCATAAAAGGTATTTTATCACAACTAACTAGGGTTAATGTTGTTAGTAACATTGTAAACTTTATCGTGTATTTCATATAAATAAATCCGCCTATAAACTGTAATATTTGATCTAGGTCTAGTCAGATAAGTTTTTTCAATATTTTGATATTTGAGCTTTAATGACAGCATTGGATCGGGCAAATGATGTACTGCTGTATTTTGTGAAAATCATGTAGTGCAGTTATCTTGCCCCCGTCGCTGTACCTTATAAAAACGGAAACGGTGTAATTAACAACCATAATTTTTGAGCCTGACTTACCCAAAGAGACTATCATATTTAATCTTAGGGGTATGATGTCCCAAGTTAGGGGAAAATAGAATTTGTATATCAAAATCTTAGAGTTTTTGATTACATTTCATTCCTGATTCCTATAATTTCCTTAACTGTGAAATTTTTCCAAATTTATTATAGCATTAGTGATTGCAGTTGATCACCATATTACCTCCTAAAATCTCATATTTATTTTCATAAGATTTAAGAAATTGTTATTGAATATCTCTTACGGAAGAAGCAGAAATAAAGCATTTTTATTTTTAATGATTATAAATTTCTGGGTATTATATTGATTAATTTTATCGACAAATTAGTAGGCAATTCAAGACAGAAAAATATTCTATTTTAAGAATATAAATCAGAGCTTTCATACTATTCTCAAAATTAGGTAATATTTGGAGCGATCGCTTCACCTATATATTTCCAGATAAATATTTCCAGATAAATATTTCCAAATAAGTATTTCCAAATAAACTTCAAGCTTAAAATTGTGGAAATTTAAATAAAATTAAAATGAGAAACTTTTTTTTAAGAACCAAAATTCCCATAATTAACCTAGTAATAATCGAATTTAAGAGTAAGCTATAGTGGTTTTATCTGCTGCTAATTCACCTTTTGTTGCTTTGATTAACTTTAATTTATTGATGAGCTATCTGGTCGAATTTTTCGAGGTAATTGCTAGTATTTTTTTGTTCAATTTTGTGAAAATTTTATATTAACTTTATTAGTTATTGATATTACGGATCAATAACTATAAATAACTATCAATAAGTATTTTTCTTGATTAATGGATAGTGATAAATATATTCTCATATTTATTAATATGGGCACAGCTATGTATAATTACTTATTACCATTTGACCTAAATTTTTATTTATAGAGATGTCGAATAAACATACACTTTGCCTCCTGCAAGTAAGTTTTTTCCCAATACTTTTAATTTTTATCAAAGATATCAATACTAATTCCTGCCCTCAAGATCATGAATTTAAAGCTGATAAATGATAACTGATCACTGATCACTGAATATTTATGGTATATTTTTTTTAGGAGTTGACAAATTTAATTATATATAGTAAAGGAGTAGATAATATGAGAAACTTGTAATTTAATTGACTTTAAAAATAGCATTATGTAGTAAAATTAACAGAACGAACAAAGATCACCATAACAAACAAATATTATGACCCTAGCCACAGAGAAAAAGAACCTATCTAGTGATAAATCTTTGAATGCGATAAAAAATTTCGCGGAAAGATATGCAAAAAAAACAAATACTTATTTTTGTATAGATCCTTCCGTTACTGCTGTAGTAATTGAGGGATTAGCTAAACATAAAGAAGATTTGGGCGCTCCCTTGTGCCCATGTCGTCATTATGAAGATAAACAAGCAGAAGTCAAAGCTACTTATTGGAATTGTCCTTGTGTACCAATGCGGGAGCGTAAAGAATGTCATTGTATGTTGTTTTTAACGCCAGATAATGATTTTGCTGGTGAACAACAAGAAATTACTCAAGAAGATCTAGAGTCAACTAGAAAAAATATGTAGGTTGAAATTTTGAAGGAAGAAAGAAGAAAGTTAATCAACTTAGAAGCTATAGCTTAGAAGCTACAAGTCAAAATTTATTTTGATCAAGGGGATTTTGGGCCCATTCTCTCAAGCTGAAGTCAGAAGTCAAGGCTACCTTTACTCTCCAAAGGAGATAATTTCCATTCTTATATACATTTTTAGCTGTGACTAATTTGAAAAGTGCGAATATCCTCGGGGCACTAAGGACTTCTATATAAGACATCCGGCGCTGTTGTAAACCAGCGTCAGGATAATGTCAATTTTCTTTTTTCTTCTTATCAAAATATTAGGTTTTAATTGCTGAATAATTTTGTATATTGAAGAATGATAATAAATTTTCAACTATCTGTTAATTGAGGAAAAACCCTATCAAAAAATCCTAATCCTGGGACTGGTTAGGGGAGGATCCTCTGCTATGAGTAAATATGGAAAACTTTTGATAAATGGTATAACTCTTATAGAAAAAAAGTCTGTGCTAAAAAGGTTGGGAAAAAATGATAAAGTTGATAATTGATATGGAATGAAATTCAATTTTTAGTATTAATTGTTGATTTAGTAATCATGACTTCTAAACAAGAAAAAATTCCCCAAGAATTTTGGCAGGGAATAGGAGAGTTTAATAAACAAGAATTTTATAAATGCCATGATATTCTTGAGGCTTTATGGCTGGAAGCTGGAGAGCCTGAACGAACTTTTTATCAAGGTATTTTACAAATAGCAGTAGGACTTTATCATGCAGGAAATGAAAATTGGCGTGGTAGTATGATGTTATTAGGAGAAGGTATTAGTAAATTACATTATTATCAGCCTAGTTATTTTGGGATTAATGTGGATAAATTATTGATAGAAAGTTGTGAATTATTAAAATATTTGCAACAGTCTGGGCAGGAAAATTTGGCTGATTTTGTGCGATCGCACAAAAATAGTAAGTACCCCAAAATATTAGAGCTAAAAGATTAATTATCTGCTAAATTACAGTAGTTTTAATGTCGGTAAACCACAATAGGGAGGTTGCATTTAGGGAGGTTGCATGTGAGGACATTCCGTGCAACTTCCCGACAAGGTTGTAGTTATAGCGATGTAGTTGATAAATTTGAAAAGCGCTGTAATGGTTTGGTTCAAAAACTAAATAGAATTTGCTGAAAAAGTTTTTTTTAAGAGTAGGATACCCACTCCTAAACCCGACCAGGGTTAAAATTAGGGGAGTGTTAGATCAATTTCAGTAGTTTTCTCCTCAACAGCTATGGAAAATTTTTCGGAAATTCTAAAAATTCTAATATCTTTCACCACTTATATTCTCAAAAATTTTAGTCGTAAATACCCAGGCTACTGGGTCTAAAAAATTTCAACTTGAACAAATAGCCATTAAGGTACATTCCCAAACCAACCTAGGTTGTACATAGGACAGTAAATATGTTCTTGCCATTTCCAAATGTTTCAGACACTCCACTCCAATTAAGGGGTGTTGTCTCCAATAACAATGCTGTAAATAATCTATCAACCATAACTGTGCTTCCGTATCTAAACTTTTACTAATATCCCGTGCTAATGTCAATGCTTGAGGAATATCTCTAATACCCTGAGTTGCAACTTCAAGAATATCTGCTGGAATTTGTTGTAGTTGCTGCCAACAAGCGATCGCTTCTCCAGGACTTCCTTGAGCCATTTCCATGACTTCTGGCTGATCTAAAATTTTTCCATAACCCACCTTTTCCAAGACTAACTTCATATTCTCCTGAGTCAAGCGATAAAAGGGAATACGTTGACACCGGGACACCAAAGTTGGCAACAATGCATCAACTCCAGGGGCAATTAAAATTAAGGTTGCTCGTTTCCCTGGCTCTTCCAAAATCTTCAATAAACCATTGGCAGCATTTTCTCCCATTGTCTCAGCTTGTTGCAACACCACAACTGCTCTTGCTGCTTGTAGGGGAGGACGACTCAGAAATTGACCAATATCGCGCACTTGTTCTAAGCGTATTTGAGGAGGGGACTTACGTTTTACCCCCGCTGCAGCTGCTTCTGTTGCTGAAAAAAGCTTTCCTTGGTGTAAGTATGTTGGCTCTAACCATAACAGGTCTGGATGGTTTCTTTTTTGGATGCGGCTTTTTAGGGATGAACTATTTGGAGGGAAAGAGTTGGTATGAGAGAATAGAAGTTGGATAAAACATTGAGCAGTTAAAGCTCGGCCGACTCCTGGAGGTCCAGCAAATAGATAAGCTGGGGCAATGCGTTGATGAGCCATTGCTTGGGTTAATAATTCTATGGCTTGGTTTTGCCCGATAATATTAATAAAGTCAAAAATCAAAAGTTAAAAGTTAAAAGTTAAAAGTTAAATGAACATAAGATAATTTGCTGAGGCTAGACTACACCAACAGGAAATCCTTTTCAATAATAGATTATTACAGAATATTTTAGGTTTATAAGGTAAGCTCACTCAGACAACTTCCCGCACCACATAATTTTCGCGAAATCATCTGTATATTTATACTCCATAATAATGACAAAAAAACTATCTTTTAATCAAATATACTTCCATTCTACTAATTTTTGCATAATAATTGCTTGAATTTGCTGTTGTACTTTTTCTCTAGTCAAGTTAGCATCTATTCGTACTATTAAAGAATTGTTTTTAGCTAACTCTTGATACCCTTGTTGTACCCGCCGATGAAATTCAATATTTGCTTGTTCCATTCTGTCAAAATTTCCCCTACTTTTAGCTCTAGCTAAACCAATTTCTACATCAATATCTAACCAAAAAGTTAAATCACTTTTTAAACCACCTGTAGCAATATAATTCAGTTGTTTAATTAATTCAACATCTAAACCACGACCGTATCCTTGATAAGCAATAGTTGAGTCAATGAAGCGATCGCACAGAACTATTGTCCCTCTTTCCAAACAAGGTTTAATCAAAGCTTCTATATGTTGCGCTCTATCTGCAGCATATAATAGTAACTCAGATGTTTCTTGAATTTTTTCTGCCAATACATCTGGACTTAAAAGTAATTCTCGTAAAGCTTTACCTAGTTTTGTTCCTCCCGGTTCTCGGGTGATAACTACTTCTAAATCTAAATCTATAGACTTTGGCAAAATTTGCCTCGACTCTCCTGTTTCTAATAACCAATCTTGTAAAAGTTCAATTTGAGTGGTTTTACCCCCTCCTTCTACACCTTCAAAAACTATAAATTTGCCTATCATTATGTAAGTTCTAATTAATTAATTATATTTAATTTTAAGTGTTTTTTCTCTGATTGGAGTTTTTTATGGCTTACTATACTGCTATATTGACTATTGCTGTCAAGATCGAAAGTTTACAACCAGTTTTTACAGAGATATTAAATAATTGTGGTTGTGAAATTATCTATACCCAAAAATACTATTTAATGGCTCGTGAATTTCCTGGCCAAGTTTCTTTCTCCCAACTTGTCACTATAGAAATAACTCTTTACAGAGTAACTAATAATTCTGAAAATATCCAACTAAATATAGTTACAAGAAATGAAGAACTCCCTTTAAAATCAAGTAATCATTGTAGTCAAGTATTTGATTTATTAACTTACTTGATAGTAGAAAATTCTAATTGGGAACTTTTGGAAAGAATTATTTAAGAGAATAGAAAATAGGAGCTAGAAGGGGGATAAAATTATCCTCTCCTTTCCTTATATAGTAGTCACCATTACTCCCCTAAACATTTTTACCATTCTTAACTTTAGTCCATGCTCCGAATTTTTAGCAGTTTTCATTATTCAAAAATACAGATATTTTGGTTTCAAAACAAAAGCCGTAAGTTTTGTAGTTATGAAGTCAAAACTTTGAGCATACTAAATTTAGTTACTATAGGCTTATAAAGTAAAGCATAATATAGATATCTATCTATAACCAGCTTTTTATTCCAAAGATTTAGTATAACTTCTAACTTCAGCGCCGCCAGTAAAAGACTTAAGAAAAAATCTATATTTACTCAAACTTATACCAATTCAGTTTAAAGATGTCACAAATAATTTCTTGAAATTACTGAGAGGCTCAAAGTTTTGAATTTTTCAAATCTTAATGCATCAATGTATCCATGTATGACATTCGTAAAACGGTATTACCTTATTACCTATATTCTCAAGCTAGAGACACTACTACAAAAATCTAACAGTTCCTATTGCGTAATAACAAAGAATTAGTCACAACACTCACCGAGCTAAAAGCCATCAAAGCACCTGCAGCAGAGGGATTAAGAATAATTCCCAAACTAGGCAACAATACCCCCATCGCTACAGGAATGCCAACAATATTATAGGCAAAAGCCCAAAATAGATTTTGACGAATTTTGTTGAAAGTAGCGCGACTCAGCTTAATAGACTCTACCACATCCATCAACTTATTCTGCATCAACACAATATCAGCAGTTTCCATTGCCACATCTGTACCAGTTTGCATTCCAATACCCACATTTGCTTGAGCTAAAGCAGGAGCATCATTAATACCATCTCCTACCATTCCCACCTTCTCACCTTTTGACTGTAAAGCAGCGATCGCCTCTGCCTTTCCTTCAGGTGGCACTTCTGCTAACATATTCTCAGCAGTTAAACCTAACTGTTGAGCAATAACTTTGGCAACACAGGCACGATCGCCTGTTAACAACATTACTTTTAAACCTACATCTTGCAGACTCTTGACTGTTACCAAAGCATCATCCCGTAATGTATCACTAACTTCTATAAGCCCAAGTAATGCTCTATCAAAACTAACATAAACTGCTGTTTTATCGGTTAAAGTAGGAACATTCTCTGGCTCTACAACAATTTGATAGTTTTTCAACCATTCTAAATTTCCAACTAAAGCAAGCTTGCCATCTACAATAGCAGATGCTCCTAAACCTGGCTCAGTATAAAAATCAGTTGCTGATAATAACTCCACATTCTCTTCCTGTGCTTTTTGTAAAATTGCTTCTGCCAAAGGATGACTCGTACCACTTTCCACAGTAGCAGCAACCCTTAATAATAATTCTGGGTTATTTCCGACAATATTTGTGACAGTGGGATGCCCAGTAGTCAAGGTTCCAGTTTTGTCAAAAACGATAGTATCTAACTCATGCACTTTTTCCAATACATCCCCACCTTTAATTAACAAACCTCTTTGAGCTCCCACACTCGAACCTACTAATATGGCGGTGGGTGTTGCTAAACCTAAGGCACAAGGACAAGCAATAACTAAAACAGCGATCGCCAATTTCAAACTCAAAAGTAGTGGAGAAGTGGAATAAGTCATTATCCCTTGATGACTAGATGTCTGCAAAACTTCAGACCAAATATTAGTACCGACAAAATACCAAAATAGGAACGTTATAGCAGCAATAGTCATTACCCCATAAGTAAAATACCCTGCCACAGTATCGGCTAAATTTTGAATTGGTGCCTTTCTAGTTTGGGCTGTTTCGACTAATTTGATAATTTGAGCTAAGGTAGTTTCCGAACCTGTGTGAGTTGTCTGCATAACTATAGTGCTAGACTTATTAATAGTTCCTGCCGCTACATTACTACCAAATTCTTTAACTACAGGTATAGACTCCCCCGTCAGCATAGACTCATCTACAGTAGTTTTGCCATCACATATTTTCCCATCCACAGGAAATTTTTCCCCAGGCAGTACTTGTAAATATTCTCCCACTTTGACTTGTGAGGCCGGAATTTCTAAAGGCTCAGAAGAATTATTGTTGCACTTGGGTGCAGAAACTAAACGTGCGGTTGCTGGTTGGAGTGCAATTAATGAATGTAGGGTAGATGCTGCCCGATATCTAGCTTGTTGTTCTAGGGTTTTACCTAAAAGGATGAAACCAAGGATCATTACAGGTTCGTCAAAAAAGCATTCCCATCCCAACTCGGGAACTAGTAAGGCAACGATACTAGTAGTATAAGCTGTGACTGCTCCTAAACCAACTAAAGTGTTCATGTTTGGCGCGTTGCGTGACAGACTGCGAGCACCATCAATAATAATTTCTCGCCCTGGTACTAATAGAGCTAGACTAGCTAATACTGCATGAAACCAAATATTTCCCAGAATAGGAATTTCTGAACCAATGAAGTGGCCTAAATGTCCGATGCTTGACAAAATAAGTAGTAAAGAAGCGATCGCTATACGCCAGATCTGTTGTTTTATTTCTTGGCGATGCCGTTCGGTTTGTTTTTGAGCAGCGTAGTTTTTGGAGTTATCAAGCCGTGGTTGAGTTGGAAAACCGTTATCTGTCAGTTTTTGGGCGAGAATGTTTGGGTCGATCTGGTCTTTTTCACATTCAACAGTTGCTACTTCGGTTGCTAGGTTCACGCGAGCGGAGATAACTCCTATTTGTTGGTTGAGTTGCCTTTCTACTGCTTTAACACACCCGGCGCATTTCATACCACTGACATCAAGGGTAATGGTTTCTGGTAGGGAATTATGAATTGTTGTTTCTCTTTTAGGGGTAACTTGCATAAAGTTTTCTCCAATGATTTTTTAATTTTTTTATTCTAATATAGAAAATATAGAAAAAAAGTAATAACTGTTTAGTTATTAAACCTATTTTTTTAAGGTTTTTAGGGCTTAGGCAGAAACCAGTTGGCTTAAGGATATTTCGTGATTTTAAAAATTAGGGTAATTAACCCAGTTTCTTGTTTGGGTAATACTTCTGTAAGTTTCTTGTTTGGGTAGGACTTCTGTAAGTTTCTTGTTTGGGTATGTAAGTACTAATTTTATTTAGTTATCAATAGTTACCTATTTCTGATTTACTATTTACTATATAGGAATTTAAATTATAAATTAAGTATATTATTTATCTATTTTGATTGGTTTAGTAATGTAATCTAATGCTCCTAATTCCCACTTATTCATTTTACCTTTGTCTCTGAAAAGCAGTCATAAAAATCACAGGAATATCTTTATTTCTTTTAATTTTACAGGTAAAAAAAATCAACTACCCCCCCACATGAAAAAAATTGAGATAAATAAGAAAGAATAGAGATACTTTCTATTGCTGGTTTTAAAAAATGCTGATAATCAATAGGCATGAAAATATTAAAATCATACTTTCAAAAAAAAATAACTACTGATTTTATATTAATTTAGTGATAATAGAAAATTAAAATTATGGTGTTTATTGTAGTATTTTTACTATTATTTTTTACCATATAGCAATTATATCTAATTTTTGAAACTGGTGGGCTGCAGAGAAAAACAAAAAGTAAAAATAATCTTGAGCTTTTTTTTCAAAATGCTAGTAATTTTTTATAAATGATTGAATATTGCTATAGTAATTTAAGTAATTTACTTGATACCTAATTATAATTTTCTGAGATTTTGATCTTTATTTATTGGGTTTGAAATCCTTAAAGAAGCAGTCAATACTTATAACATTTTTTTTGATGCCAATTATCATAGATTAATATTAACTTTTTTTCAAACTTTATAATTTAAGTAATTAACACAAAAATCAATTTCTTTTCATAATTAATACTAAGTTCATATTGATTTTATCAATATTGTAGGGAAATTATATCTAACCTCACTAACTATCCGCATTCGGATACTTCAAGTGAAAAATAAAAGATTTTTTGAGAAATAATATTATCTAGTAGAAGAAACTTTTAATCCCAATTAACTTTAAATATGTTACAAATATTTGCCAACTTTAAATGTTAAATAATTTACCGAAATTACAGGAAACGTCAAAGTTTTGAATTTTTCAAACTTAATACATAATTATATAATTTTCCTGAAAAAAAAAGGTATCATCCACAACTGCTAAAAGCTGTTAACATATTTCCTCCATCGGAGTCTGGCTGTTTAGGTTTTCGGCTGTCGCCAATATGAAACCCTGGGGAAGAATGAATGGGTAGCATCTTGGTAGAGAAATACTCAAAACTGATAGCTAATTAATTGTTAATAAAAACTCACTGACAGCTTTAACAAATTCTGCCGTTGACTCATAAGGCAAGACATTTCGCCCTGATATTTGATTACCTTTTGCTTGAGGCAAATATTTTAAATAAGTGTTTATTCTTTGTTCTGGAGTTTCAATTGTATCTGTTTTACTAATAGTTGATGCTTGACTCCCTACTAATACTAAAGTAGGCTGATTAATTTCAGAGATCGCCTGACTAAAATCCTGTCTCCAAAAACCTGCTAAAAAAGAAAAAACTGCATATTTACTTTGGGGATTTTTTGCCCCTTTTTCTAAAGTATCTAACCATTCTTTATCAACTTTATTTGCATTAGCAAATAGTTGTTTTTTTGAAAAAGATTCTAAAAATTTTCTCCTGCGTGCATAACCATAAAATGCATTACCAACTGGGGAATTAAAAAGATTCCATATTAATTTTTTTTGGATGGGTGAACCAGCCTTTTGCATCAACTCAAGTGGAGGGGGTCCAGATAAAATTAAACCAGAAATTAAACTTGATTTTTGTTGTAGTTTGACTAGAGATATAGCAACAGGAAATAAAGCACCTTGCACAACTAAAATTACTGGTTTTTGCACAATTGTCTCTAAAAAATATTGTAATTGTTCAGCCCAGTCTACAGGGTAATATGCCACTGATGGCATATAACTTTCACCACACCCTAATAAATCTGGATTATAAATAGAATTTGGTAAATTTTCTGACTGCCATAGAGAACAAAATCTATGCCAAAAATATTTAGATAAACCAACACCAACTGGATGTATTAATAGCAAAGATGCCCTAGTAGTAACATCCTCTTTTTGCGGATATAATTCATAAGTACAACGATTTCCTTTCCAAATATAAAATTTTGTCATAAGTTCAATAAGAGAAACATTTATTACATATATTCGTAAGTCGGTAGGTTTAATTATTCCTAGAATAGCAATGTAAATTCAAAGTGCTCAAAACCAGTTAATAATTTGCCTGTATGGTTCTTTTCCAAATTTTTTGTCAAAACGTAAATCTTTATCCTACCTATTCAGATAAATCAGGACTTATGCAGAAGAACAATACTCTGCTGTGAAAACGAAACACCCCTAAAGACGCTGTAGGATTTAAGATTTTACCTAAGTCTTGTAAATATATCATATTTGCTCAAAATAAACTATTATAATTTTAAGTATTTTACTTTTGGAATACTTCACAAACAACTAGCTGTAAAGGATTTTAATATTATCAATGTCTGAACTATTTTTTGTAGTGCTATACTTATTCATATCATCATAATCAATAATTTGAGTGGACAAGGCTTTTCATGATTAATAGACCATAAAAATTAGAGCGTTGTATACCAAGTCCTAGAACAGGTTATCATTTTTTTATGTTTGCCACCTAAAAACTGTTGTCAAAATCAATCTCTAACCACAAAAATAACATAACTTATTTATAAAGATATTATTGCTTTTACCTTAAACTACACCCATTTTATTTATCAACAGAGGAGTTTCCTACAAATGTCCAACTTTTCTTCCCTAGAGCTAGATCAGCCTATCGAAAAATCCTATGTAATAAACAGCCTCCGTCAACCAATATGGATAGCACTCTTGACTTCTGTAATTATCCATACTGTTTTAGGGGTTAACTTACCAAAACTATCCCTATTCTCCAAGAAAGCTAAATTACCACCAACAGTAGGATTTGTTGAATTAACACCAGAACAACTCGAGCGTCTTCCCCAACCAGAAGAACCAGAAATTACATTCTCTGAAATGCCCGTACCAGAGAACTTTTCCCCTGTTGCACCACCAACTCCAAGTGAAGTACCATTTGTTGCCGAACCTCCATCTTCAGAATTGCCAACAATACCATTAGACCCCTCAGACTACAACTTACCAGAATTACCACCCCTAGACCCTACTAATTTATCCTCTCCTCTTCCCTCTGTTTCGACTCCTTCTGTTTCTAGGCTGCCTAAAAACTCACTGCCATCAGAATTTTCCTACAATTCACCCATACCAAGTATAGCACCATTACCAATAGCTCCAAGATATCAACCCACACCACCTAATACAATTCCTCCACTTATACCGACATTTCAACCTAAACCTAAACCACCACAAATTCCAGAACAAAATCAAATAAATGAATATCAAATTAGACAAAATTTAAAGTTGACAGACGACGTTTATGAATCAGGTTTATCTCGTCGTCCAACTCTAGAAATAGATCCCACAAATGGAACTTCTGTCAATGGAACTTCTGTAGGTGAAAACTCAACTAAGAAATCATACTTAGACGGTTTACAAAAGCCTCCACAACGTTATCAAGATAAAGTTAAAAATCAACAAGATAAAGTTAAAAATCAAAATGCAATGAATAATAAAGAAGAAGATGATACCAATAACGTTCAACCACTAAAAACACCTTTACCTCCAGACCCGACCAAAAAAAATAGATTGCGAGAAGCACCAATAGTTACACAATTACGGGAAGGAAAGACTATAAAAGAAATAGTACAGGAAACACAAAAAGAAAAGGTTGTTGCTACCCCAAAACTTAGTAAAGCCCCAAAGTCTGAACCTGTTGCTCTTACTCCTAAACCATCTCCAACTCCAGAAAAAGCAGAAGAACCTAAAAAAGATTTACCCTCAAACAATTTTGAACAACTACAGCAACAAAAGGTTACTGATGCTTCCCCACTTCTACAACCGCAACCAGAATTTAAGGGTTCATTGTTGCAAAAACTACGGCAAAAAAAGCTAACAAATGCTACCGTTAATGAGGAGTCGCAGTCAAGGGAAACATCTGTAGATGCTGCACTTGCTTATGCGAATTGGGCAATAGAATTAGGAGTAGGTAAGGAAATTTCGACTCACGCGAAAGCTATTCCTGATATTTATCCAGAAGCTGCTTGTGAGCAAAAATTGGAAGGTAAAGCTCTGGTGGGGGTTTTGGTTGATCCAGATGGTAGTATTAGTAAAGGACCGAAGTTGCTCATAGAAAGCGGTTTTCCAATATTAGATAACGCTGCTTTAGATGCTGTAAGCAAGGAGTCATTTGATAGTAGTAATAAGCCTAAATTATATCGGTATGAGTTTGATTTTGATAGTTCTAATTGTACTAGTTAGGGAGTAGGGAGGAATAACTGAGTTGACAATTTACTAATCTATAGGGTTTTGAATACCCTAGTTATTTATTCTTTGTGAATGTGGTCAAATTAGTCGACTCGTTATTTTGCTGCTGAAATAAGTTAGAGTTAATGTACTCACTAGCAAGTAAAATAGTACAGCGCGCAGCCACAGAATAAATGGTATTAAAAAAACTAGCAAGACAAAGATAACCAACTTAGGAGTTTCGTGGCTGTTCTTGATCAATACTTTTTCTGATAATGAAGAGCAAATCTATTTCAAAAATTCCACACGCTCCATCCCACAAGCTATAAAACTTAGGGAAGTTTTTCTATGATGACATTTGCAAAATTCCCTTCCCAGTTCATTGCTTGATTTTGTCTGGTGTGAAATTATTCAATTTTACATCTAGGCAAGAGTCTCAAATTCTACAGCATCAAACTGAAGATCGACTTAGGTCCTATGAAGCAATGGATGCTTTTCCTACAGGGATGTCTTTACTATTTTTTGAGTTGGTTAACATTAAATATAATCCTATTAACCTCTCATAGAGTGGGTTGAGGCTATATTTAAATTTAAAAAATAAGTTTCACTAAAGCCCCCTGAGAAAAGGTTCCTTAAACTTTTGCTTATTGCTGGTTACTATCTTATTTAAGTATTCTCTTACATATTCAGCTTGTTCATAATTTAACTCATATTTACTACTATCAATTTTTTGATCAAAAAGAGGATTTGCCTTTAAACTTTGATAGTAAAAATTTTGTCGAGAAACTTCACTTAATAGCATTAAATCTTCCTCAGAAGGGATTAAACCAGGAGGTAATTTCCCATCTAAAATAGCCTGAACTTTTTCTTGGCAAACACGAGTATTTATGCCGCGTTTTTCTAATAACTGAAAAACTTCTTTCATAGATAAAGGATAATATGAGAAAACTTCCAATATCTCCCAAAGTAGAAAATAATCATTGTATTGTTGCTCAGGTATATCTAGAAGTTGTGGATAGAGAGGTAAGATAGCTAAACCATAAGCAACTCGACCAATAGCTAACTTAATATTTTCTGCCTGAGATAAATAATTATTCCCCCCCTGGTGATTTTTTTGCCCTAAATCTAAATTTTTAGACTCAGCTTTTACATCTTGTACAATAATTGCGTTAGGCAATTTTTGACGTAACCAACGAGCAACCGTCGCCCAACAACCACCACCTCCAGTACAAACAGCCCGGTTAATTCCCACAGGAGATATTCCCACCTTAATTAAAAAACTATTTAACTCTTGATTTAATTGCTTAACAAAAGGTTCCAATACCTTATTTTCCAAGTCTGTTTCTTGTAAGTACTTTATGCGATCGCCTATATTTACAGTGAACTCTTTTTCCCATGGCAGAATTAACTTTAAATTATGAGCTGTTACTAATAATTCTTGCCTATAAGGCGAAGTTTGTAACCACTGCCGTAGTTGATACCTAATTGACAAATCTGGATAACCTGGACGTGGCCATAACCGACCAGATTTTTCTTGACTCTTCCCTAAACTCTCCACATTGTCATCTTGTAATAACAATTGACAAATAATATCTTGGTCTAAAGCATGACCCCCATAAGCAAAACTATGACAATGAAAATTAGAGTAGGTTAAATTTTGCCCACTTTCTGGTAAACTCATCAAAGTGAATTCTGTCGTAGTTGCCCCCACATTCACAATTAAAATTACACCCCTTCTGTATCCTGAGGTAGTGAAATTGTTCGTATCTTTTTCTGCTGAAATGAACTCTGATAAACCTGTAGCGATCGCATCCTCAATCAAAACTATCTGAGTAACATTTTTCACCAAACCTGCTTCTAAAACTGCTTCCCGAAGATTAAAGCGATAAGCTTCTGGCCAACTTGCCGGATAACCCATAACTACAGACCTTAATTGTGCTAAAGCTGAGACAAAAGCTTCATAATTCAATCCCACTGCACCACAAACATAATCATTAGTCATAACTATTGTTTGAGTATCCTTCTCAATTAGAGAAATAGAACTTTGGATATTACCTTGAGGTTGAAGGGTAGCTAATAAAGTTACTAACCCTTGCTTAACTAAACTAAGAGGAACTTGGTGTTTTTCAGACCACTGTAAAACAGGTTCATGAGCAGTTGAAGCATAAAAATTAGGAGAAATTTGAAAAGGTTCTTCTAGTTTATTCTGTAATTTTTGTTTTTTAAATTGAACTACAACGTAAGGAATAGTAGCTTTTAAACTCTGCTTAAAACTTTGTAACAATAAACATTTTTGTTCTATATTTCCCTCTCGATCATTGTCAGATATTTCCAGATGTTGAGCTATATAAACAATTGATGGTAGCCTATATATTTTTTGAGTCGAGCTAAAATCAGTTTTAACTTTTTTTGTAGAGACAGTAAATTCTAGATTAATTTCAGGAATATTCAATTCTGGTTTAACATCTACAAGCTCCCAATAAATAGGATAAACTTCCCCACTTTTCCTATTAAATAACGCTGCGGAAATACTAGTAGTACCAAAATCAATTCCTAAATACCATGGTAAAGTTGCCTGATCTAGTGTTATATCAGCTTCCATTTCTAATGAACTCAAATTTTTTTTTCTGAATTTTTTTTCTCTTGAAGTAAAGTTTCTAGAGGAGAAAATTCCTGATTATCTGTTTCCGTTATTTTTTCATCTATTTCTAATCTTGAGTCATCCAAAAAATCTTCTAGAGTTACTTTATTTGTTGTATTTTCTGCTGAACCATAAATATTTTCTTGTTGACTCGTTCTGGATTTTTTTTGCTCATCAACACTTATGAACAAATCCTCTAAATTAGTAAATTCTGCTTCTGAAGTCATAACCAAACTATCCTCAGAAAACCCGGGAGTATTTTCTGTTAAATCTCCATTCTGATATTCTTCTAATTGTAATTTAGTTTGCTCCTGATCATCTATTAATTCATTTCCATCAATTTCTTCTAAACTATCTAAATCAGAACGCAAACATTGTAGAGTTTGATTATCTAATAAAAATTCCTTAGGTTTTTTATCAGGTTCTTCTACAGGTAATAGACTTTGTCTTAGAGATTCTTGAGTATATGTATCTTCTTCTAATTGAGCTGTGGAAATTTTGAAATTTCGTTGATTTTTTGTAGTAGTAATTAATTTGTTATTTGATTCTTTATCGACTTCTAGCTTTCCAAATAAGTTGCTCAGAGATTCTAGGACTTCAGGATTGTCTAAATTGTCTCTATTTTCTGAGGCATCTAATTTCAATTCTGGGACTATTGGTACTTCATCTTTTATTGTTAAAGATTGATTTTGATAGTTTTGATTTTCTATATCATTATCATCAAAACTAGGAGGTTTTAGTCCAGCATAAATTTCATTTGGATATTGATGAGTTTTAATAGTTTCTAAATCTTGCTTTTCGTTAATCTTAGACTTATCTTCTAGAGAAAATGCTTGACTATTTAATTTTTCTAATTGATGCTTTTTTTTTTCTGTTTCTGTTGTTTTTGATTCCATCTCTACATTTCCAAAAAACTCATAACCTGGATAAGGCAATGGGAATTTATCTATTGGTTGATTTGACCTATCTATTTGAGGGGATAGCTTTTTATTTTGATAATTTTTATCATTCATATTTGCTTCTGTATTATTTTCTTGAGTTTGCTTTTTTTGCTCACTATTATAATTATTTGAATCATCAATCAATGAGTGATTATATTTAGAACTTTCCTCTAGTTTATCCTCGAAAATTTTTATCACTTCAGAGGTTTCCATATCCTTCATATTCTGTAGGGAAATATATTTTTTAGAGGATAAACCACCTTCAGCAGGAGATAAATATTGAGTTGCTAGGCAAAACAAATGTTCAACCAAAATTTCTTGTATCTGGCCAAGTAAAACTTGAGAAAACTCAAAAATAATTTGCTCTTGTTTAGCGTATTGTTGAGCTAGAGAAGAATTTTCCTCTATTTGCTTTTCAAGTCCCCTAATTTCTTCTTGCAGAGCTTGCCGTTGTTTTTTAAGTATGGTGAAATCTTCCTGTATATATTCGTTAATAGGGGCAAAAAACTTTTCTATTAGATGTTGTTTAATCTGAAAGTCAGTAGTGTCTTCTGAAGCTAAATCTGTGTCAATAGAGGGTAGCTGTAAATTGGAGCTATTATCTGGGTCTTCACTCAGATAGTCTAGAGTTTCCTGTAGTATATGTTGAGATTTTTTCAGTGTTTCTTCAATAGTTTGACAATAACTTTCGGTACTAGATTGACTTAGTACCTCATCTATCTCAAAGATTATTGATTGAATTCGGTTACTCTGCTTTTTCAAAATTACTACCCCTTTAATCACCAATTATTAGGAATCATAGAACTTATAAAAGTATAATCTAAGTAAATTTTTTTCTTTCTTTTCCCTAGTGGATATACAATATTTAAATAAACTTTATCAGAGTAATTCCATCCTTTTATTTTATCTATAGTTAAAATATTTAGATGATGGTGAAAACAAGGCAATATTAATGCAGTATTTATAGCTCAAATATTATTCCTTAATAAGCAAAATATTTATCATTAAATATCAGCAATCATTACCACATATATCATTTATAGCCAAAGTTACCCTAAAAAATTATAATATCATATATTCAACAGCTTTATTTAGCTTATAGAATTGCCCAATCTTGCTCATCATAGACAGTCATGATCAAAGTCAAGAACTACAATTATTTATTTTTATTATAGAACAAAGCAAATAGAGTATGGACATTTATACATTTTTAAACTTTTCTCTTTTTTAGTGATGATTTCCCCAGTTAACCGTGGCACTATAGTCTATAGACTTTCAAATTATTAAAGTTAGGTAATTTTATTAATAAAAAATATATTGGCTTTCATTATTAATTTATAATTTACCTCTAGTCTAAATCCCCTGCCCTAATTAGTAGAACAGATAACTTCATGGAAGATAGGTACAGTCACAACCCCCAGTCAAATATAAAACAACTAATACTGTCCACACCATTTTTTGAGAGCTTACCAGAAAAGGCATTAAAAAAAGCAGTGATTCACTTGGTCAGCCGTCAACATCCAGGGAATCAAGTAATCTTACTGGAAAATGATTGGGGATCTTCAGTATACTTTATTTTAGATGGGTGGGTAAAGATTCGCACCTATAATTTAGATGGTAAAGAAGTAACACTAAATATTTTAGGCAAAGGAGAATTATTCGGAGAGATGGCAGCTTTAGATGAAATACCACGCTCTACTGATGTAATTACTCTAGCTCCTACTTTAATTGCTAATATGCCAGCTCAGGACTTTGCTTATCTCATTAATACTGAACCCATAGCAGGAATCCGATTAGCTCAATTAATGGCCAGACGTTTACGACAAGTAAATCGACGACTTAGATTACGAGAAGCAGATGCTCAGGCAAGGGTAACAGATATTTTGCTCTTTCTAGCAGAAGGCCAAGGTACACCTTCCCAACAAGGAATAGAAATTCCTAATTTGCCTCATAGAGAGCTAAGTAGTTTAAGTGGTTTGGCCAGAGAAACAGTAACTAGAGTCTTAAGTAAGTTGGAGAAAAAGTCATTAATTAAACGCGAGCGCGATATTTTATGTATTCCTGACCTCCACGCTTTAGAACGTACACTTGTTTAAAAGTTAAAAGCCAAAACCCAAAACCAAATCAGTGAAAACAACTTCAGATCAAAAACAACCATCAAGCAGCAGAGAAGATCAACCTTTAATTCTAGTAGAAACAGCTTTTCTGGCCAGTACCGCCAGCTTGATTTGGTTTATCAACTATTATTTTCCAGTAGGGCCTTTATTAAAGATTTTTTTCCCCATACCCACTGCTTTACTTTACTTGCGCTGGGGGAGCCGTGCATCTTGGATGGGCGCAATAGTATCGGGATTACTGTTATCTATACTAATGGGGCCAACTCGCAGCATCTTATTTGTAATTCCTTTTGCTTTGATGGGAGTAATGTTGGGAGCATTATGGAGGCGAGGCAAAAGTTGGTTCGTTTCTATTACTTATGGTTCTCTACTTGGCTCTATAGGTTTCTTTTTTAGATTTTGGTTACTTTCAATTTTGTTAGGGCAAGACCTTTGGATCTACTTAATTACACAAGCTACAGAATTAGTAGAATGGGTATTTGTCAAATTAGGATTATTAAATCAACCCAATTTACTATTAGTTCAACTGATAGCTTTAATCCTGATTTTTATAAACAATGTTATCTACTTATCCGTTGTACATTTAGTAGCTTTATTATTACTAGATAGGATCGGAAACTCTATTCCTAGACCTCCTAAATGGATAAAAAAATTGCTGGATTATGATTAGTTAAAAAATAGGAAATAGAAAACACGGAATATAAAGTGAGTTTGAAACTTTACCTGACTATCCTCAAAAGTGCTGTCAATAATTTCCTAGCTTAAACCCTTCCTTTTTCCTGACTTATTACTTTCTTTATCAATTGAACTATCACCCATTATCCAATCATGATTCGTGTTTATACCCAGAGACAACAGGGAAAAAATTGGCTCCAAAGGTATCAAGGCTACAAACCAATTTTTGGTTGTATTTTAGGATTTACAGATACAGGTCTAATTCCAGGAATTTCGGCAGCAGGAGCAACGCCACAAGACCGCCAATATACTTGTTTAGCAGATATAGAATTTTTATATAACGGTCTACAACTACAACCCCAATATCCATTACCTCCCCTTGAGGCTGGTGCTTCCCCAGTCTTAATCACAAAAGCAATTATTGATACTCTCAATATTCCTCTTTATTTATTTAATGCTGGCTTATACCATAAACCAACTGTTCCAACAATTGATTTGGGAGGCGCTCCTGCTCGTTGTTTAACTTCTGGTCATGCTTTAGATCTGGCAACAATTCAACATTTACTAGAAGTAGGTAGTTATTGGGGTCGGAAGTTAGCTGATGAAGCAAAAGATAGCTATGTGATTTTAGGAGAATGTGTAGTTGGAGGAACAACTACCGCTTTAGCAGTTTTATTAGGTTTGGGTATTGGCGCTATTGGTAAAGTAAATAGCAGTCATCCTCAATGTAATCATGATCAAAAATTGGCTGTAGTACATCAGGGTTTACAGGAGGCTGGCTTTCATTCGGCGCTTCCAGTGTCAGAACCTCTAAAACTAGTCGCTGCAGTTGGAGACCCGATGCAAATAGTAGTAGCAGGAATGGGAATGGCAGCAAGTCTCAAGGTGGGGGTAATGTTAGCTGGTGGAACGCAAATGCTGGCTGTTTATGCTTTAATGCAAGTATTGGCAGAAAAGTTATCTTTACTTTGGAGACCTGAGAATATTGTGGTGGGAACAACTCGTTGGGTTGCTGAAGATCCCACGGGAGACACCGTTGGGTTAGCACAAGAGATTGGTTGTGTACCTTTAATGGCAACACAACTTCATTTTGATGAGTCTTGTTATCCTCAACTACAAGCTTATGAAAGGGGATATGTTAAGGAAGGAGTTGGCTGTGGAGGCTGCGCGATCACTGCTCATTTATATAGAAATTGGAATCAAACTCAATTACTGAAAGCTGTTGAAGATTTGTTTGCGTCTTTTATATTTCTTGAATAAAAAATTAGCAACATAGTTTTACACGTAAGTCAAAAGTTAACCTCCCTTACCCTAGGGCTGTTTCTTTCTCTCAAAAAAAAGGTGGGGTTCCAGGGGAGCTCGGGGAACTTTAGGAAAAAATAGGTTAAAAACCCAAGGTGAGAAGTCAAAAGATATCAAAGAAGTGGGTTTTCCATACCCAAATGAATTATCAAAAACAGGATTTACCAATGTCAATGTCGGCGTCCTAAATGTATAGCTATATAGCGGTTGGGTAAGAGTTTTTTGTTGCAGTTTTTTAATCTGAAGATTTCATCTAATGATTCTACACCATAAGGGTTGTGGTTTGATATGAATATTATTACTATACAATATTATAACCTACTCAGCAGGTGCATAAAATTAATTACACAATTTATAAAAGCTCAATTCTTTGTTTTCTAAAGAACCCAGAGAATTAGAATAGGTAAATAATTTCTTTAAGTACTTAAGAAAGTACACAAAATTAATTACATATCTATAGAAGCTGAATTATTTGCTTTCTAAAGATGCTAGAGAATTAGAATAGGTAAATAATTTTGTGATGATGTTTATATTTTACTCTATATTTTAATCCTCAGGGTTATATCAAGTCTCATTAAATAGTTTTGTTTTCCTTTTCAACTGATTCCTTAGTTGCAGATATGATGAGATTACATTCAGGACATTGCATAATTTTAGACTATATAATCAAAATGATATTTAAAATCAGATCTTAATTCATAGCTTGATTCACCAACGCCTGAAAATGCTATATATGTAATCTCTAAAATTTAATTTTTTTTGATAGTAATTGTTCTTCTAAGGAAGCAATTCGATTATAAGCTGCTGTTAACTGAGCTGTTAACCGTTGAATTTGAATATTTGATGTTAATTCTCCATCAATATTTTGACTACTCTTATTCAAATAATTATCATCTACTAGGACATCCTTATGTTCTAATTCTGGGTTAAAATAGTCATATTTTTCTTGAAGTTCATTGCCTTGTTGCAGATTAGAATCAGTTTCTGTAGTTTGATATTTATTTACTTTCTCAATAATTATGTAATTTGATACCTTGTCATTGAGTTGTTCAATAATTCTATATATTACTTCAACTTTTTTAGTCAAAGCAAAAATTTGTTCTTGCAATAGTTCCATATATTTCTTCACCACTTGAAAATTAAGTTTACACTATTCAATCCTAATTAACTTCTATATCTATGTGGTTATTATTTTTAATTTCTTAACTTTATAATAATAATTGATTTATTAAAAAAAGATTAAATATTTATATAACTGAAGATAATGTTAAACTGAAAAAAATCAAAGATAATCTCTAGAGTTTTATTAAAAATTAGTGCTATATAATTTTTTTTAAGTAACTTGATTTACACTAAAAATATTTCAAATAATTGAAAATAAATATAAGTATCAAACGACTATTTCATGTATATGTGTCAATTTAATTTATAAAATTCACACTTTTATGGCAAAGTGATTTGGTCATTAAAATTATATTGATATTGATTTTATTAACACAAATATAACTATTTACAGCGGATTTCATGGTTTATTAATCAAAGTAAATTTAGCTTTTTCAACAATTTTTAAGTATATAATTAAGTTTTTATTATTGTTAAGCAAATCTACTGTAATAACTCTTTCCGGACTTACATATAATAGGCTATATATATGTCTAACTACTCATCGGTACTTTGACATTTTTTAACTGCAAAAAATGTCTATTATTACTCTTATTGGGTAAGATAAATATGCAACTTTTTATAAAAAAATAAAAATCTAATAATTCTTATATAAGGGTTGAATGTAATTTTTAACTTACGTTTTACTAAACTACTTTTATTACATTTATAAAAATTATCAAGCATTTACTATAACTATTTTTTAGGGAGCAATGTAGTTTTAAACTTTTTCCCATGGGCATGTCGCATTTTCTTGTATAAATAAGCGTTTTTTTACACCCTTGATTACTATTAGATATAATTATTGTTAACTATTTACCATCTTGATCCAATTTTTTATTCTTTTATTTTTCTCTCTTAAGTATGACTAATATCAGTATTAATACTGCTATTTTTAATATTAAAAAAGTATTTATGGTTAAAATTACTTTTGATTTCTCATACTACTTTAAATGCTCTTATAAGCCTTATTTACAAATCATAAAACATTTGGCTATACTTGAACTTTATATTGATTGATAAATGCTATTTATTATTGACTTAACTTTATTTTCTACTAACCTCTGTAATCTATCCAGTTATTTTTTAAAATCTTCCCCGGGCACCATGAATACATGATAAATGGTATTAATAATATACAGATATTATTGTTTTTAATATTTTAACTTATTCTATTCCTTTCCTGACAGTTAATTTTTCGATTTTATTTTTTTATATATCAAATATATCCCTGCCTTAATATCCTTTATATTCTTATTTTTTTTACTCCCTATCATATTTTTTTTGCTGTTTATTGAATGAGTATTTATGACTTTATTGACAAACTTATCTGACTACTAAGTCTACTATTAATCCACATCTATCTGTGATAATTATTTGTGAAATTAAATGTATATTTTTTGTATTTACCTGAATAATATGTTTCCTATGTTTCCTATTTAAAAAGTATTTTTATGTCTTTCTGGTTTACTGTATAAAGTTAATTATAGCTATTTTAATATTTCTTTATCCTATAACTCTATAATTCTTTTTTTTTTACCCACTCCAATAATCTTGCTGGTAGTAATTACCGGAAAATAACCACTTAACTTATTCTCAAATATATTGTTGGCAATTAATCACTGACACCAAAATTTATTCCTATCAATTTAAATATCTGCTTCTAGTAGAAATAATATAAAGTTTATCTAATTTACTTACTAGGAATTAATCATGTTTCTACTACCCTTTACTTTAATTAATATTTTTTTTTACAAAGGGCTTTGACCGATTCTCTTTCTCCAACAATATTCTGAGCATTTTATATTAATTTTTGAAAGCTGTATGTTAGTGACACCAATAACTCTCTTTGTCCGTTTTCGATGGTTATTAATATATTCTAATACTTGATTCAGATCGGGGCTGCATAAAGAATAATAGACTACTATATTTGATGTTAATTTTGATTTTGGAGATGTCTATTAGAAAGATCAACTAATATCACTGTTAATACATAATCATAAAATTGGACAGGAAATTCAGTTAGATTTTAGATATTATACCCAAGCATAATAAATTATAATAGTCACCTGTTTTATAAAAGTTTTTATACTTATAAATAGTAAAGAACATCCATAGTAATTTTGATACTAGATTAATGACCAATAAATAAGGTTTTAAGCCTACCCTTTCATGGGGATAAAAAGAAATTTATGATTTCAAGCCCTCAACCAAAGTGAGAGGTACTAATAACTTATAACTGATAACTGAAATGACAGTAGAGATTACCTTATTGCCTTTAGGCTTTCAATTTACTTCTCCAGGTCCAATTATTTTTCAGTTGGGACCTTTGATAATTCGCTGGTATGGACTTTTAATTGCAGCTGCACTATTAATTGGAGTCACTCTTTCCCAATACTTAGCTAAACTTCGTCATGTTAACCCAGAATTATTGGGTGATTTAGTGATTTGGTTAGTATTAGCCGCAATTCCTGGAGCCCGTTTGTACTATGTTCTCTTTGAGTGGGAACAATATCAACAAAATCCTATAGATATGATTGCTATTTGGAAAGGAGGAATTGCAATTCATGGAGCAATTATTGGTGGGGCGATCGCTGCTTTGATTTTTGCCAGACTCAATAAAATTTCTTTCTGGCAATTAGCAGATTTAGTAGCTCCTTCTTTAATTTTAGGACAAGTCATCGGTCGGTGGGGTAATTTTTTCAATTCTGAGGCTTTTGGCAGTCCCACAGATTTACCTTGGAAGTTGTATATTCCTCCAGAACGTCGTCCGTTAGACTTAATAAGTTTTGATTATTTCCATCCGACTTTTTTATATGAGTCTTTATGGAATTTGATAGTATTTGGATTATTAATATTTCTTTTTTTTAGAGATTTGCGGGGTAGACCTCGACTTAAACCAGGGACTTTATTTCTAGTCTATATGGTTGCTTATAGTAGTGGACGGATTTGGATTGAAGCATTGCGCACTGATAGTTTAATGTTAGGACCATTACGCATTGCTCAGTTTGTCAGTTTAGCTGGTATTTTGTTGGGATTAATAGGTTTAGGGTGGCTATATTTGTTGAAACGACCTTTGCTAGATGTTTTACCCCCAGAAGTTAAAGAAACAAACTGAACTAAACTAAGTGAAAAATTAGAAAAGTCCTAGACATAAAGCCTAGGACTAAACCAGGGTGCATCTACCATTCCATTTATCTGAAGATAAAGACTCATATCCGGAAAAATTAATGAACGATACTAAAAGTCTCACACCAGCAGTTTACATTTTAGGGGCAGGCCCTGGAGCTCCGGACTTATTAACGGTGAAGGCTGACAAAATCTTAACTACAGCAGATGTAATTCTATATGCAGATTCTTTGGTACCCAAACAAATGTTAAGGAATGTGCGTCATGATGCTGAGATTATCACAACGGCTAATAAAACTTTAGAAGAAATTTTACCTTTAATGATTGACCGAGTCAGAAAAGGTCTTTCTGTGGTGCGCCTTCATTCTGGAGACCCTAGTTTATATGGGGCGGTTTATGAACAAATGCAACTTTTGGCTGAAGCGGGAATTGATTTTGAGATTGTGCCTGGAATTAGTGCATTTCAGGATGCAGCAGCTAAGTTAAAGGTTGAGTTGACTGTGCCTGGGTTGGTACAGACTATTATTTTAACAAGAATTAGTGGGAAAGCAACTGCTGTTCCTTCAAGGGAAGAATTGGGTAGTTTGGCAGCTCATGGAGCCAGTTTATGTTTATATTTGAGTGCCCGATATGTGTGGGAAGCACAAGAAAAGTTGATGGAACATTATTCGGCTGACATACCTGTGGCGATATGTTATAGGTTGGGATGGCCTGATGAGAAAATTTGGGTTGTGCCTTTGGAGAAAATGGCCCTTATGACTGAAGAGAAACAGTTAGTTAGAACCACACTTTATGTGATTAGTCCTGCTTTGGAGAAGCTGGAAAAAGTAGGTCGCTCTGGTCTTTATAATCCTGAACATAATCATTTATTTCGAGGAAAACATAACAGAAAAAATTAAATTTAACTAATAGCAAATGATTCCAAAGTTTAAAGATAAATAGCTTTAATTAATCGAGACTTTATAATTCCTGAAGTGGATGGAATTGATTAATTATGACTATTAAAATATCTAATTAATCAATACTCCTGCTTCAGAAATAGAAAAACAAATATCAAAGCTCGTATGCTCATCCAATCCATGATGGTATTATTATAGTCTGTTATCCTTCCTCTTAAATTAATTGAATTTAATTCATACTTACTTCTCCTGATTCTCGAATGTTTAGTATAACTTGATAACTAGGGTTCAGATACTATCTCATGGTTTTCAAGTAATAGTAATTAAACAGTTTATCGGAGATAAAATTCCTGGAGACTACAGTATGAAGCCGGAAATCTGACTCAGAGCCAGAGGAGTTTCTCTTATGTTGGACTACTTAATTCCAAACCTTTGGAATCCTAATCATTCCCTCACTAAAAGTTGGCCACCGTTACGGGGGAATCTCCACTGTAGTGATAAACATTGACTTTCAGTTTATTATTAAGAGCAGTTAGGTATCCTAAGTAACCACGCTCCCTAATTTAGGAAAAATAATAATTTTATCTACGCAATTGAAAAATATTGTGTTTATCTAAAGCTATAAGTCAAAAAAAACTTGCCCTAAACTTTTAGAAACAACCAAAATCTTAGAAAAACAAACCCATAAATCACAAGTCCTGTCTATAATTAATTAAAAATCAATCTATCCAGTAGAAAAACTGGCCTTCATGGTTCATATCAAATGCTTGGAACTGACCAACTTTAAATCCTTCGGTGGCACAACCACAATTCCGTTGCTGCCGGGGTTTACTGTGGTTTCTGGACCAAATGGTTCTGGTAAATCCAATATTCTTGATGCACTTCTATTTTGCCTGGGCTTATCAACTTCCAAAGGCATGAGAGCTGAACGTCTTCCAGATCTGGTTAACAATAAATTAGCTGGACGTAAAACTGTTGAAACTATTGTGACTGTTACCTTTGATTTAGAAGACCTTTCAAGTCAAAAGAATGGCCAGAATGAACTGGGCTCAGTACAGCCACAAGTACCGGAAGTAGAAGAAAATGGATATAAGACTCGGGAAACTAAAGATCCTTTTGAGATAACTAATTCTTTTGATTCATTATTAGAGTGGAGCATTTCTCGTCGCCTGCGGGTTACCAAGCAAGGTACTTATACTTCTACCTACTATATGAATGGTCAGCCATGTACTCTGAGCCAACTCCATGAACAACTAAATCAACTTCGGGTTTACGCTGAAGGATATAATGTAGTTCTCCAGGGTGATGTGACTGGTATTATTTCTATGAAGTCTCGGGAACGTCGGGAGATTATTGATGAGTTGGCAGGTGTGGCTCAGTTTGACAGAAAAATTTCTTTGGCAAAAGAAAAATTAGATTTAGTTAAGGAGCAGGAGGAAAAAAGTCGTATTGTAGAAAGAGAACTGGAAAAACAATGTGGCCGTCTTTCTCAAGATTGTGTAAAGGCTAAAAAATATCAACAACTACGAGGGGAACTTGAGGAGAAAAGTCTCTGGCAAACAATACTCAGATGGCAAAATCTACAAAAACAGGAATGGAAACTGAGGGAAAATATTGAGTCAGGCGATCGCTCTGTCACTGAATTTAACCAAAATATTCAAGCTAAAGAAACTGAAGTTAGACAAGCTCAAACTGAACTAGATGACCTTAACGCCCAAGTGAAAGCTTTGGGGGAAGAACAACTTTTAGCTTTACAGTCCAGCCTCGCGACTCAAGAAGCGGAGCGCTGTCAATTTCAAAAAAAGCACAAAGAATTAGAAGCTACTATTCAGCAGACTCAAAAAAATTTGAGTCAATTAGAGCAAGAAGTAAATAAACACCAGCAAAATTTAGAAGTATTAGCTACTGAAATTGTTGTCCAAACTCAAAATGTTTCATTTTTAGAAGCTGGTCGTAATGAAGCCCAAGAAATTCTTAATCAACAACGAGGTTCAGCTAGTGCTATTGCTGATACTGCTGAAGCTTGGGTTAAGGAACAGGGTCAACTTCATCATCAAATTGAAAGTCTACAACAAACTCTCAACCCTCAACGAACTGAACAAGCTAGAGTTAGGGAACGAGCTTATCAGTTAGAAAAGCAAATTCAAGAACAGCAAGAGTCTCTAGGAGTTTTAGGGGAAGAAATTGAAGGTTATGGTAAGCACTATGAACAGGTAAAAGAGTCGAAAGAGACAGCTAGGTATCAAGTAGAGTCTTTAACGAAACAATTGGAGGCTGTAGAACAAGATTTAAAAGTTCAGCAAGATACTCAGACTCGCCTACTACAAGAACAAAGAGACAGACAAAGAAAACTTGATAAGTTAGAAGCCCAGCAACAGGCAATTCAAGAGGCTACTGGTACTTATGCTACTAAGATGCTACAACAGTCGGGTATTTCTGGGATCTGTGGTCTGGTGGCACAGTTAGGGAGGGTTGAACCAAAATATCAACTGGCTTTAGAAATTGCTGCTGGTGGCCGTCTAGGAAATATGGTGGTCGAAAATGATGGAGTGGCAGCTTTGGGGATTGAATTTTTGAAACGACACAAAGCTGGTCGGATGACGTTTTTGCCTTTGAATAAAATTAGATATCCTGCTCAGAAACGGGATGGTAGTTTAGGTTGGGGAGCAGCTGGGTTTATAGATTATGCTGTGAATTTGATTGAGTGTGACCCCCATTATCAAGATATTTTTGCTTATGTGTTTGGTTCGACTTTAGTATTTGATATTTTGGTGAATGCCCGCAAGTATTTGGGTAAATATCGGATAGTTACTCTGGATGGGGAAATATTGGAAAGTAGTGGGGCGATGACTGGTGGAAGTATGTCGCGCCGTTCGGGAAGCTTGCATTTTGGCACGGTTGATGGTAGGGACTTGACAGAAATAGGGGAAATGGAAAGTCATAGTCAACGTTTGCAAGAAATAGATATAGTTCTGGAGCGATGTTTGGTGGAGATAGAGGGGTTAAAAGAAAAGGTGAAAGAGCGATCGCAAGCTTTCATGGAAGGAAAGCAGTATTTTAGGGAAACTGAGCTAAAAGTATCACAAATTGAGGCTGAACTGCAAAGATTGATTAGACAACAAGAGCAAGGACAAGGGCAACTAGAGAAAAATAATCAGGAGCTAGTTGATGCTCATAATAGGTTGATGTCCTTAGACCAAGAAATTCCAGCTCAGGAAGTCCAGTTGACTGAGTTAAGGAAAACTTTGGCTGAGTTGGAAAAGTCTCATACTCATAGTGAATGGCAACAACTCCAAACTATGATTCGGTCTCAAGAGGTAGTTTTGCAAGAACAGGAAGCTACTTTGCGCAGTGCTGAACAAAAATTACAGCATTTGGAAAATCAACAACGGCTTTTGCAGGAGAAGGTAGAGGCAATTTCCCGTCGCTGTTCAGAATATCAAGAACAAGAATTAGATGCTTATAATACCATAAAAGAAGTAAAAAGTCAAATCTTAGTTGTAGATGAGGAAGTTGGCAAGACGAGAGAAGGAATGGCCAAAGTCGAAGAAAGGCTGGGTACAGAAAAACAAAAACGAGATGAAGCTGAAGCTAATTTGCGGGAGTTATATTTGGCAAAACAAGGATTAGAATGGCAACTACAAAAATTACAGGAATCTCAACAGGGACGTCGGGAACAGTTGGTCCCTTTGCAAATTCTCTTAGAAGAGCAGAAAGCAGAATTGCCTGATCCATTGCCAATAGTGCCTGAAAAGATAAAAATGACAGAGTTGGAGAAGGAGGTGCGATCGCTACAGAAACAACTGCAAGCCCTAGAACCTGTAAATATGTTGGCTCTTGAAGAATATGAGCAAACTCAGAAACGACTAGAAGAATTAAGTCAAAAGTTAGGCACTCTTGAGGAGGAGCGGACAGCATTGTTGTTAAGAATAGAAAACTTTACTACTATGAGACAACGTTCATTTTTTGAAGCGTTTAATGCTGTAAATAAAAATTTTCAGACAATTTTTGCTGCACTTTCTGAAGGAGACGGCTATCTTCAATTAGATAATCAAGAAGATCCTTTTAACAGTGGGTTAAATTTAGTCGCTCACCCTAAAGGAAAGCCGGTACAAAGGTTGGCCTCTATGTCTGGAGGAGAGAAGTCTTTAACAGCTTTAAGCTTTATTTTTGCTCTACAACGCTACCGTCCATCTCCTTTTTATGCTTTTGACGAAGTGGATATGTTTTTAGATGGGGCCAATGTGGAGCGATTAGCTAAAATGATTAAACAACAGGCAGAAGGGGCTCAGTTTATTGTGGTAAGTTTACGAAGGCCAATGATGGAATTATCAGAGCGTACTATCGGCGTGACCCAAGCTAGAGGTGCTTATACCCAAGTTTTAGGTATAAAAATGAGTCAACATTAGATTTATTTGTTCTTGCAAAAAAAAAGTGAAAGTCAGTTTAAGAAGGAGGCAGGAGTTACAGAAACTCTAGAGGACTAGTATTAACTGTTACATATTAACTGTTAAGCATTAAGTAAATATGATATTATATATTATAATGATATAATTATATATTTTATGATACTAAAATTTAAAGGTGAACTACAGTCAAATAAGTAAAAAAATTATGCTGGCTCAACGCGCAGGTATAGCTCAGTATGATTGTCATTGGCAATTATGATTAACCATAAATATATTGCAATATAACTAAAATTACTTAGATAGCATTGGAGTAAATTCTTGACTGCTGTTAATATACATAAGCTACTACTAGCAATGGTCAAATCTAAGCGCAACTGGCTTGAAAATTAAATTCAGAATTTAATTCTACCTAGATCTGATTTAACCCTTTATTAATCAATTATGATTTTATATAACTGTTGACTTTTGCCTTTTGATTTTTGCTTTTTGACTTTTAACTTTTAACTTATTATTTAATTATCAAAATAATCGGGATTAGATTACAATGAGATCTGAAAAAAACCGCCAACGCTCTGAACTGTTAGGAACTCAAATAATTACTCGTGATAAAGGTAAACGCCTAGGAGTAGTAAGTCAATTATGGGTAGATGTTGATAAACGGGAAGTAGTAGCTATTGGGCTACGGGACAATATATTGGCAGTTGCTGGAATACCTAAGTTTATGTTTCTCAAGGACGTCTGTGAAATAGGTGATGTGATATTAGTAGATGACGAAGAAGTAATAGAGGAAGATATTGATACTGAAGCTTATAGTGGGTTGATAAATAGTGAAGTTTTGACAGAAAATGGTGATTTTTTAGGCAGGGTTCGAGATTTCAAGTGTGATGTAAGAGATGGTAAAGTTTTGTCATTGATTATCGCTTCCATTGGTATACCCCAAATTCCAGACCAAATTATCAGCACTTATGAAATGCCTATTGATGAAATTGTTGCTAGTGGGCCCAATCGTCTAATTGTTTTTGAAGGTTCTGAAGAAAAACTACAACAGTTAACAGTAGGAGTATTGGAACGTCTGGGTCTAGCAGAAGCACCTTGGCAAAAAGAGGAAGAAGGTTTATATAACCCTCCTACTGTAAATCCTGATAACCAATTAGGTCCAGGACAGTTAGTGTCTCGTGAACCTATTCGTACAGCCAGACGCTCTACTCAGGAGACATGGGATGATAACTGGGTTGAACCAGAGCCAGTAGAAAGTAGGGTAATTGAACCAGAACCAGTTTATCGTAAGTATTATGAACAAGAAATGGCTCCTCCTCCCCGGCAGCGAGAACAAGAAGCGGTTTATGATAATTATTATGAGCCAGAGCCTGTTGCTCCCCCATCAGCGCGTCAGGTAAGGGTAGAACCTGCTGATAATGACTACTATGAGGAAGAAGGTAATTGGGGTGACTCAGAGACTGGATATGATAATGAACAGGATAGATATCAGAAGAAAGAGGATGGATATCAGAAGAAAGAATATAAAGCAACTTCGGAGTATGAATATGATGAGGAGATAGATAGAGATGCTTGGGCTGATGATGAGGCTCCAAAACCTTATCAGGCTCCACGGGTGAATATTCCTGAAAAAACTAAGGTCCCAGAATATGAAGATTATTAGGTTACTGTTTTGATCTGTTACTGCTAGCCTAAGTTTTGCCAGTTAATTTTTGTCACTGCTGACAACTAAGGGTTAGTTTTAAGAAAAAAATTTATCTGCCTATTTATCTTTAGGAGCTTGTTTTCTAAGCTCCTTTTCTAATGGCTCGCTCTGACAAAATTTACTACTCTATAATAGTTAAAACAAAAATAGCTCTTATAAATAAGCTGATATTTGTCTATATTGATTGATATTTTATTCAGCTTGTCTTGATATTATGAGTGCTAACACTTGTTGAGAATACATAATAAAAGTAACGGGGTTCGGGGGTATCTCCCAATGTCTACTGTAAAAACCTGTAGACGCTTTTACAGTAATTTTTATGTTCATAGACTACAGTAAAAATAATGTACGCAAGTTCCCTACAAGGTTTTGGTTATGGGGATGTGGTTTATGAATTTGAAAAGCGCCGTAAGCGGTTATTTTGCTTTAATGGTTTGCGCTTACAGTAGTTTCAATTGCGATCTGCATTTAGGAAAAGATTGATAGAATACTACTCAAATCAAATTTTTAACTACTTCAATAACGGCTTCTGGAGTGTTTACAACAAAAACTGTTTGAGGAGATAAGGCAACAAAAAAAGCCTGACTTTCTAAGTTATTATTCAACAAAATTACTTTTTTATTATTCTTAATTGCTAAAGCAATTTCGGAAGCAGTTCCTACTCCCATTCCGCAGGCAATAACAACGTCACTAGAAAGTACATTAATATTATTACGACTATTTCCCATATCAGTAATAATGGGAATATCTACAGCCTCAGAAATACTATGAAGATTATTGTCGGGTAAAATTCCAATAGTTAAACCATTAAGAAATTTCGCTCCCCGACTCGCAGCATCCATTACTCCAATATTTCGCCCTCCTGTCAATAATACCCAAGATTCTTGAGCAATTAATTGACCTAGTTTATAGGCATTTTTTAGGTCTGTTGAAGTGGCGCTATTGCCAGGACCCATGACACCGATGATGGTTTTTTTCATTTTTGGTATTTTTTTTTATTTTATAGCTGAAATAACTTACGGTGCTTTCTTTTTTTATGAGTTAAAACTACCTGGGGAAGATACCTACAATACATAATTTTTACTATTTACTTTGTAGATAATTTGCCTGAAATATGCTGTATATTATGTCCGGTTAAATACTTATACTTTCCAATAGATGAGTTACTTATGCTGAATTTGGGAGGTGGAAAAAGGTTGAATTTTACTTACGAGGGAAGGTTTTTTAATTATTGATTATCCGAACATAATATTACTGGTATTTTAACTGAAAAAAATGAGGTTTTGATAATTTTTTATCTACTATTAAATCAATGTTTTGATAATTGATTTATCTCTCAATTTTGCCTAGATAATTAGCTAATAGCTGAGGACTGAATGGTAATATTTTTTTTGATAAAATATTACCATTTAATTATTTTATTTTTTGTTTTTAGGTTTGGTAAGATGCCAGGTTATTCCTCCTGCTAATAGGGTGGCTAAAATGCTTAAAATTAAAGTCAAAATAACAGGATGAATTGTTTCTATTTTTCCGGTAGATTTGAAGGTTAGAGGTACATCAATATGACCAGTACTAGAAGCAATAATTCCTCCTGTTCCTAATCCTATACCAATAATTTGAATGGTTCTTTCTAAGTGGCGATCGCTTTCTAATTGGTCTGTTTCTGCTATGCCTCTAATTGCGTTTACTAATTGTTCAAATAACTGCTGACCAGGGGATAGATAGTTAATATCGGTTTCAATTTGTCTGTGACGGATGTGGCTGGTTTTATTCAAAAATTCTTGCCAATATGGAGGGATTTCACTAGTTTTTTTAATTTTTTCTAGGCAGATTTCATAATTTTTGATGTTTGTTTCGAGGGCGGTTTTATGTGTTTTTAGGTCTCGCACATAACGGGAATAATATAGATAGTCTTTTGGTATTTTTTCGAGGATTTCTTTGAGAGATTCTAGTCTGGTTTTTGGGTCTTCTATTATTTTAGAGAAGTTTTCCATTTGTGTTTCTAATTTGCCGTAGGATTTTCGGGCTTTGGGGTAGAGATTTCGTGATTCTTGATAGATAAAATTGATTTTATGGCGACAACATAATAATTGTAATATCCATTCATAGGATTTTTCTGCTAGTTTTAATGTTTCTGCTTGACTATTTTTTAATAAGACTAATATTTTGAATGGTTGACTTTGGTTATTATTTTGGTTTAATTCTGTTCCTTGGTATTCAAATAGTAAGCTATTAAATAATTTGCTTTGGCTGAGAAATACAGGTTCAATTTGGGCGGAATTGAATAAGTTTTCTACACATTCATCGGCTATTTGTTGGGGATTTACTTCTGAGTCTATTTCTCCATAAATTAAAAATGTTTCTCCTAGTGATGCTTGAATTGATGAGGGTAATAGGTTGTTTATGGGGAATTTTTTTAGTTGAGAAATATCTAGTTTTTCTTCTGATAATTTAGGTGTGAGAGTTAGGTCGGCGGCGTAGGTGTCGTTGAGGATAAATGGCTGGAGATTACCTGCTATTTTGCATTCTTCTATTTCAATTACACCTAGGTCTATTGTTTGCTTTGATCTGCTCATCCACCAGTTATTTTCATGAGTTTTAAAATCTAGGTTGTAGTTGCCATTTTGGTCGTAGCAAATTAATTGATGGGGTAAATATTTGAGTCCTAAAAATGGTAGAGATTTTTCTCCGAGTTGGGTGAGGTTTTCCCATAATAATTTGCCTTCCTGGTCGTTTGTTTCTGAAGATTCTAGGAATGGAGAATATAGATGAAATGCTAATAAGCTAATTGTCAAGTTTTTCATTTTTAGATTTAGTATTTTGTTTCATTTTTCAATCTAGCCTACAATTTTATGGCTATTATATATGTTTTTCTATAGATATTAATACTACTTTTTTGGGTTTTGATTTTTCAATTTAACTTACATTTTTTTGGCTGCTATCTACATTTTTCTATGGCTATTAATATTACTTTTTTGGGTTTTGATTTTTCAATTTAACTTACATTTTTTTGGCTGCTATCTACATTTTTCTATAGTTATTAATATTATTGCTGTTGGGTTTCATTGTGCAACGCAACCTACAATTTTGCAGCTTTTTATAGGAGGAGTTAACTGCAGTTAACCCCCCTACAAATATTTGATAATTTCTTTCTTATATAAATTTTGCAGTTGTGATTTTTCCAATTGATATTATTGGCTTTGGGTTTCGTTTTTCCTGTTTTCTGCCCAACCTACAACTACAATTTACCAACTTTAAGTTGATTATTTCTTTTCAGAGTTTTCCTCTGGTTTCGGTTCAGGAGTATTTTTTTTGATGGCATTAAGTATTAACTCTTTGGTAGATTCATTTTCGTTTCCCGGAGGAGCTTTTGCCCCGCCAAAACCTAATTTTCTCCACTCAATCTCTGGTAATTTCTTCACTTGATTTCTATAGGCTTCTTGAATTTCTAACCGAGATTCTTCCCTTAACCAATCATCAATTTGATTGGCTATTTCTTCAGAATCTTCTGGCATTTGCTCGACTAAATTTAATAAGTTGGGAAACTCTTCAGGGGGGATGGCTTGATCATTTATTATGTCAATAAATGTTTTGATAGTATAGTAGTCTTCATACATAGGTTATTCTCCTTTTCCGACAACACAAAAACCAGCCCAAAAATAAGGTGAGTTATATGGTTTACAATTGACTCCTTCTAGATTTTCCATTTTAGTAAATGTTTTTTCTAATTCTTCTTGCCAATGAATTTTTATTTTTAGAGGGGACTTTCTGACCCACTCTTTTAATTCTTGCACCTTTATATCTCTTAACCAGTTTTGGGCTGTTTTTAAGGCTATTATTATATTATCATATTTTTTTAATTCTTGATATAATCTTAACATTAATAACGCTGTTGCATCAACTCTCACACTCCAAAGACTGGCAATAATATTTGTACTTCCTGCTAGGAGAAAACCGCTGGGTAAACCTACATATTCTTGATTTAAGATATCTGTTAATCCTGTTTCGCAAGCGGCTAGGGTTACTAGGCGACATTTGCTTAAATTTAGGTTTTGAATAATATCTCCTAATGTGAGTTTTTCATCGGCTAATATTAATCCTGAATCTAGGGGATAAGTAGGGTTAAATACTCCATGACAGAAGAATAATATGGAGTTAGCAAGGGATAATTTGGGATGGTTAATTAATGCTGATTTTGTGGCTTGATTTTCTTGGATTATTTCCACATTATTAAATTGTTTTTTGATTATTGAAATAATGCCTAAGTCTTGCCCGTATAAATCTGGGGTGGGGGTTTGAATGGCAAATAAACTCTGAAATTCTTGGTTTTTTCGTTCTCTAACTTTTTGCAATATTTGGCAGCTTGGAGCATAGCTTACTCCCTGGTTAAAATAATCCTGGAGATATTTTTTTTCTGGGTTTTCTTGACTATTTTCTGGGTTATTAATGGGTAAGATATGAAGGGGGAGAAAATGTAGGAAGGAATGGGGAATTAAGGTGAGTCTTTGACATTCACTTTCGAGGATGGGTTGGAGTATTTCTTTTATATGTAAAATTTCTCCTAGTTTTTCTAGGCGAGTTGTTATTTTTGTCTCCCATTCTTGTTGTAATTTTTTGGCTTTTTCCTGATTTTCTAGCTCTGCTTCCTGAAGTTCATAATATTTTTCTAGATATTCTTTTACCCACTCCTCTAAATTTTTACTGTCGTCTTCGGTAGACTGCCACATAAATAATTCTGATGTTGCTGTTGAGGTTGGGGGAACTAGGATAAATGCTAGGAATTTTTCTCCCATAATATACCACTCAATAATTGCTGTCTGCTGTTCTGTGGCAAGTTGCTGAATTTCTCTAAAAGCTATTGGTTGCACTTCCTGGGTCAGGCGGAAGGTGGGGTCGTATTCCTGAATTTGATTGAATGTTTTTTCTAACTGCTGTCTGAGTTTCTGTAATTCTTCGTTTAGCTGTTTCTCAGATTTTTCTAATGATGTTTTTTCCTCTGTGTTTTGCTGTGATAGTTGTTTTCTGACTTTCTCTAGTTCTCCTTTGTTGACGCGAATTTCTTTTTGTTGTTGTTGAAGTTGTTGGGTTATTTCTGGGGGTACATTATCTTGAGGAACTAAGTCGCGGTTGGTGAGGAGTTGGACTAGGTTTCGGGCTTGACTGCGCTCGGCTATTTCTAGTGCTTGTTCTAACTTTTTTAGGTGTATGTATGCTTGGATGGCTTTGTTATAGATATTGATGTTTTCTTTGAGTATTTCCTGGCGGCGATCGTCGGTGGTTGCCCAACTGCGGCTGAGTTCCACTGCGGTTATGGCTTTTTTATAGTTGTCGGCGGCGAGTTGCCAGTTTTGGTTGTCGAAATATAGGT
>ENA-UENX01000101-UENX01000101.1-marine-metagenome-genome-assembly--contig:-NODE-101-length-43768-cov-3.500720_pt1 | contig 43768 bp, 33 predicted proteins | sample MGYA00237875_ERZ529327 | MGnify/ENA primary metagenome ERZ529327 (study PRJEB26372, sample SAMN05368347) | marine metagenome | biome: cultured habitat; feature: ocean water; material: water; isolation... | reverse complement strand
AAAGATCATCGCTAAGGCTACGGATCTAGCTGATCGTTCCCAGATTGCTGAATTCATTGATCTCGTCAATAATACTTGGCCGAGCATTGATGTACTGATTAATAATGCCGGAATTTTTCTACAAGGGGAGTTGCTAAGTGAGCCGGATCTACACCTGGATCAGATGATGCAGGTCAATCTACATGCTCCATATCTCCTCTGCCGTGGATTCGCCCCACAAATGGTGACTGCCGGTAAAGGCCATATTTTCAATATTTGTTCTGTGGCTAGCCAAAAAGTATTTCCAGGTTCAGGCTCGTATGCCACAACTAAATTTGCGCTGCTTGGTTTTACGAAAGCATTGCGGCAGGAATTACTGGCCTCCCAAGTCAAAGTAACAGCCGTTTTACCAGGAGCTACCTGGACCGCTTCTTGGGAGGGAGCTACCTTACCAGAGGAGCGCCTCATGCCAGCCACCGATATTGCGCAAGCCATCTGGGATGTCTGGCAACTCAGCCCTAGAACCGTTGTCGAGGAATTAACCCTTCGACCGCAGAAAGGAGACCTATAAGCTATCGCCAGTAGGTTTCGATTAATACAACCACCAAATTATGAATATAATCATCACCGGAGCTAGTCGCGGGATTGGATATGATACTGCATTGCAGCTAGCTAAAGCACCCGAAAACAACATCTTAGCGATCTCTCGGAACGAGGAAAAACTCGCTCAACTTGCTGCTAGCAGCCCTTCCAAAAATATAGACTACCTGGCCTATGATCTCAGTCGTCCTAACAAAGATGCCCTGCTTAATAAGATTGCGGCGTGGGATAGTGTAGACATTCTTGTTAACAATGCAGGTCTACTTCGTAATAAGCCCTTTGCCAAGCTAACCGATAAAGATTGGTGGGAGATCTTTGAGGTAAATGTATTTGGTATCACTCGCTTGATTCGACTCTTGTTACCTAAATTATCCAGTAAAGGAGGAGCTCATATTATCAATATGGGGAGCATGGGGGGAGTACAGGGTAGCAGTAAGTTCACTGGCCTATCTGCTTACAGCGCCAGTAAGGCCGCACTAGCCAACTTAACCGAATGTTTAGCAGAAGAACTAAAGGAGGACAGCATCAGTGTCAATTGTCTCGCCCTCGGTGCTGTGCAAACAGAAATGTTAGCTGAGGCTTTCCCAGGATATCAAGCCCCGGTTGAAAGTGATCAAATGGGTGAAATGGTAGCCTGGTTCGCCGTCCAAGGTAAAGCTTTTTTCAACGGCAAGATTCTCCCCGTCTCTATATCTACTCCCTAATTTCATTGAACATTAATCGCAACATCCTAATTCTATGCATTCCACGAAATCAGCATTTATTCCATACGAAGGCTTACTATATTCGGAAGAAGAAATGATTGCCAGAACCTGGGATTTTTACCAATATATGGACAAACGTCGCTCACTCCGTATGTTTAGTGAGCAAGCTGTTCCGAAAGCAGTGATAGAAAATGTAATCCTGACAGCCTCTACTGCTCCTTCTGGGGCACATAAGCAACCGTGGACCTTCTGCGTAGTGCAAGATCCAGAGATTAAGAGAAAGATCAGAATAGCCGCCGAAAAAGAGGAATACGAAAATTATCACGGGCGCATGTCAGAGCAGTGGCTAGAGGACCTGAAGCCATTTGGGACCAATTGGGAAAAAGGGTTTCTGGAAATAGCACCGGCCCTGATCATCGTTTTCAAGAAGCCCTACGATCTGACAGAAGAACAGCAGCGAGAGAAAAATTACTATGTAAATGAATCCGTAGGCTTAGCTGCAGGCTTTCTTCTAGCAGCCATCCACCAAGCAGGCCTAGTCGCCTTAACCCATACACCAAGTCCCATGAATTTCCTTCAAAACATCTTGGATAGACCCGAAAACGAAAGGGCATTTTTATTGATCCCCGTGGGATATCCTGCTGACCAAGCCATGGTACCAGATATCAAAAGGAAAGAATTGGAGGAAGTAGTAAAATGGTATTGATCCGTACCCAAGTAGAATGGCTAAATTGAGAAAATCACCTCTCCTTATGAGCCTAATCAAAACTGATTTCTATCTTTAGCTGTTCCTTTGTAAGATAAGCAAGAAATTTTCACGTATCAGTCCAGCGTATACGTTCCTATTTATTATTCGTGGAAAATTAGCTTTTTCATCAATCTGTTTGGCTATTTGGATGGTTATCTTTGATCTTCCCAGCCATACATGAGTTAACCGCATTTTCATGCTGACAAGAAAACTCATGAATCAGAAATGGAAAGCCCCCCACGACCTATGCCCAATGACTTGTTTTCCCCAATTAACGTTTACACTAAAATAACTGCTATTGCATGTGTACGGTCACTTACATTCCGCGGCAAAAGGGCGATTTTATTCTCACTTCTAATCGGGATGAGCAAGCCTCCAGGTCCCCCCAGTCATTGACCCTGGTGGAACAGGACGGACAACAATTGCTTTTTCCCCGAGATACTGCCGCAGGAGGAACTTGGATTGCCTCTTCTGATGCTAATCGAGTAGTTTGCTTGCTCAATGGTGCCTTTAAAAGGCATGAACGTCGCCCTCCTTATCGAAGGAGTCGAGGGCTGATGGTTTTGGATTTTTTCTCTTACGAAAAGGCTGAGGACTTTTTCAATCACTATCGTTTTGAAGGCATGGAATCATTTACCATGCTGATTGTAGAAAGAGGTAAACTTTGGGAATTTCGTTGGGATGAGGAACAGAAGTATACCAGTCAGCTAGATAGTGAAAAACCATACATCTGGTCTTCCTCTACCCTATATGATGAAAAAACCAAGGAGAAGAGAAGAGCTTGGTTTCGTGATTGGATAGACAACTCACATATCTTCAATCGAGAAAATAGCCTATATTTTCATAGAACGGCGGGTGATGGCGATCCCTGGAATGATGTAATCATGAATAGGGAAGGGATTGTTCAAACCGTCAGTATTACCAGTATCCTTAAATCGGCAGATCGAATCGATGTGATGTACCATGAATTACTAACGGATCAAGTACGAACTGCAGAAATATTTCTACGAAGTGAAGTGGTGGTATCAGCTGAAGACTAATCCTCGTTGGATCCGCTTGGTGAACTGGGAATTTTGGCCCACCTTCATGTTCTATGGCCCGATGGTTCCACTGTTTTGCTGGATGGCACTACGCTATCGGCACCTTTGTTTCTTTACTACAGCCAATCCAAAAATCTTCACTGGGGGAACAGGGATGGAATCCAAGTTCAAGACTTTACTACTCATCCCGCCCGAGTATCGACCGATTACCATTTATGTGCCTAGTGGTCAGGCCTACGCTGAAGTGCAGGCGAATCTGCACAAAGAAAACATCGCATTTCCGGTCATTCTGAAACCCGATGTAGGTTACCGCGGATTATTGGTTCATTTGGTAAAATCCGAACCTGAGCTCCAAGCATTACTTAGTACCTACCAGGTCAATTTCATCATCCAAGAATACATCCCATATCCAGAAGAGTTTGGGGTATTGTATTACCGGTTTCCCCACCAAAAGACAGGGCAAATAAGCTCCATAACGCTAAAAGATTTTTTGCATGTTTTCGGTGATGGACGTTCTTCTGTACGAGAACTTATGCTGAAAAAATCGAGGACGAGTCTGCAGTTTGAACGGATGCAGGAGGAGCGGGCTGAATTGATGAACAAAGTACCTGCTCCGGGAGAAAAAGTATATCTGGGCAAGATTGGCAACCATTCCCGCGGGACCACTTTTCTGAATGGCAATCATTTAATTGACCAACAATTGATTGAGACCTTTGATAAGATCAGTAGCCAAATTGATGGATTCTTCTACGGTCGTTTTGATGTCAAGTGTCCAGACTTTGAGACCTTGAAAGCTGGTGAAGCCATTAAGATCATTGAGATCAACGGCATTCTCGCGGAGCCCGCTCACATCTATGATCCACGGAAATCGAACTACTGGAAGGCGCTTAGAGATATTGCCAAACATTGGATTCTGATTGGGAGGATTGGAGCGAAGAGCCATCAGATGGGAGAACCTTATTTGCCTGCTCGATCTTTAGTACAAGCCATTTCTAATCATTTAACTTATCTGCGCAACATCAAAGCAATGGCCAGAAAACAGGTTTGATATGAAGGCTGTACCAAGACGAAAATTTATTCAACAAAGTATACATGGAGCTTCTTCTTTAGCTCTTTTCCCTTTCTTTAACGCTAGTTGCATGACTGCAAATCAACCCTTACCCTACGCCGATACGATTGGCCTACAGCTATACACCTTGCGATTTCAACTCGAAGAAGATACGCCTGGCACCTTAAGTGCTTTGAAAGAGATGGGCTATCACCAGGTGGAACTAATGGACATTACCCAAGATCAAGAACAATTGAAAATTGCGCGGGATTTGGGCTTGCAGGTTAACAGTAGCTTTTTCAACTGGACGGCAATTACCGGGAAAGGGGAGAAAGTGGAGAATCTTGATCGAGTGATCGATCTGGCAAAGAAAGCCCAATTGTCTCATCTGGTTTTTGGCTACATCCCCAAAGAGGACCGGCAAACGCTGGCCGATTACCATCATGTAATTGATGGCTTGCAAGCAGCGGGTGAAAAATGTAAGAAAGCAGGCATTCAATTGTGTTACCACCATCACTCCTTCGAGTTTGAATCGATTGATGGTATCATTCCATTTGAGTTATTAATGGACAAACTTGATCCGGAATATGTGCAATTTGAATTGGATGTATTCTGGGCTAGTATTGGCGGCTATGATCCGCTTGCCTTAATGGACCGTCTGGCCGGACGAATCCGCCTATTGCACTTAAAGGATAAGCAGAAAGGTGCGGCTGACGAGTATGACGAATCCGAGATTCCACATGAGGCCTTCAAAGCCTTAGGACGTGGCGAGGTCCCCATCACAGCAATCTTATACAAGGCTCAGGAACTACAGATCGATCACTGTTTTGTGGAACAGGATTGGTCTCCAGCACCCTTATCCAGCGTAAAACACAGTTATCACTTCATGCAGGGAGGTTAAATTCTGACTTACTCTTCTGATAGGATCTGATCTACCACTTGTGCTTCTTTTCGCCATAGTGGGCTTAGTATTCGAGAGAGTCCCGAACGCAATTCTTGAGCTTGCATACTGAATTTACCTCTTAGCCAACTTGCGCTAATCTTCAGCTGCATGACCAACATATTGGCAATATTGAACGGCATCAAAACCAGCAGGGTATTCCCACGGCCTGCACCGCTATTGATATCCAGGAAGTAGCTATAGTCCGGATTGCTCCATCGATTTGGCTGTACTTCATCTAACCAATTGCCCGCTTTAGGTCCAGGAGTAGCAATAGCCAACTTCTTCTTGTTGGCAGTGATGGTCCCCGTATAAGTAGAATAGGATTCGCCAAAGTGCTTACGCCCCAGACGTTCCTGTAACCAACTGATACTACTCAACATTAGATATTTTCTAGAAGGATAGAAGCGCATGCTAAATCTCGCAATCATGCTGTAGATCTCATGATCAGCCGCAGTCCACCAGTATAGAGGCTTGAAGCCACTTTGATACCAAGTCCGGAAACTATAACGGATAAGAAAGGAAAAAAGGGCTCCTAAATGATCAGCATCCAGGCTTCCAAAAGGGAGACCTAAGCGCAACACCTGGATGTTTTTTCCATCCACTGCGGGGACCATTTCTTGCGTCAGTCCAATACCAGAGCGGACTTCCATGGTGTCTTGGCAATACTGCAATAATAAATGGGTAAAGCCCTGTTTAATGGGCCCTTCCAATAGTTTGTGATTGGTTGTTGAACGACTTATTTTGTTCCACTCAGGTTTTTGTAGGTCAGCTACTGGAATGAAACAAACATTTCTTAGACTCATAGCATTTATTGATCCCTGACAAATTGGGATGGGTAAGTCATTTATCTCCATAAACAACTTACACATTTTTGGTCTCAATTCCTTAGCACTAATGGGAAGACCACAAACTTGTCAAGGGGTTTTTATGTGTAAAAGGCCCTTCTATAACGTCACGAAGTACAGAATTAGCGCCCAACACTTCATTTTTTTACATATGTCAATTCCGCATACCTGAAAAAGAACCACTTTTGGGGAAAACAAGAGGACTAAAAATGGCCATCGAACACTATAGTAATGCGATCCGATGGCCGAAATTCTCACTCAGTAAAAGTTTATGTCTCCTTTTTTAGATTGTATTCAATCTGATACAAAGTTAGCTGCATTCCAAGGTCAGCATAAGCGCATTTTCCTCGGTTTTACAAATCAGGTGTTTGTACTACGGACACCAGGGGAAAACCCCTGTTTTTGATGTGTACACATTACTATACTTGCATTATCGTCTCCCATTAAGTAATTTTTACCACCGATTCAACATCCCTTTTAATCAGCAAGTAGCTCATCAACTGAATTTCAAATAGAAATTGCCTTTTAACACTAGCCAAGGCTAAGCAGTGAAGAATTGAAGCCCGTCTCCAAGCTAACCGCAGGATTTAATATGGAAGAGGAATTATTTACCAAACAACACCATACTCATGTCTAACAAACACATGCAGTTTCTAGGATTGCTTTTGATGATATTCGTTTTCATACGATGTCAGCCAGCACCGCAAACCGCTGAAACGCCTCCTAACCCAGCAGAACTAGCAGAAAAACTTGCCATCGAGGTAAATTGCGATATGCCATTACCTCCCGGATGCAAGAATTTCCATGAAAGCACCGACAAGCTGAAGGTCAAACCTATCTGTGCGAAAGCCTTCATCGACTACTGGCAGTGCTTTGCACAAGCACTAAATGAACAGCTCGAGGAACCTTACGTAGATCTATTGAAATATGGATTCCAAATTCCGAAAGGGGAGTTGGAGCAAATCATAAAGGATGATGAGGATGGCCAAATATGGGCCATGCTAACAGTCATTCCTGATGGTGAGGGCAATCTTCGCCCTGATCTATTCTTCCAAGGAAAGAAAAAGCAAGGAGCCAAAGCCGCCGCCGCAGGAAACGACGATGATGATGATTTCTTTGATTTTACCAAGCCTTGTCCGACTAACTGCCCGGACTAGAGGCTATTTGAAGAAGGGTCATTAACGGTTGGAAAATCTTAAGCCAACCCTACAGAGACCCACAATGGATGCGACAGTATTAGAGTGGCTGTCGCATCTATTTCAAGCCCGAACCTTTATGCTAGTCTTTTGGAATTTACTTGCCGATCTAAATATTGTCTTCCTGGCTCTAATCGCAGTCTTATGCATTTGGAAGTTTTCGGTATTCCCGAAACGATTTCAAAAAATCTGTTATTTGATCTGGTTCAATCTTGCCATTGAAATTGGAGCTCGGGTTCTAGCTGAGGTAACTGGCAACAATCTACCGCTTTTACATATTTACACGCTAGGAGAATTTTTGTTGTTGTCCTACTTCTATAAAGGACTGCTTTCGGCTCCGCCATTCTTATCCAAGAATTTTGGCAAGATTACGTTGTTCATCTCTATGCTCATTATCGCAAATACCCTGTTTCTACAATCCATTTACGGGTTTAACACCTATGCTAAAACCGCCGTTCAGTTTATTTTTATTCTCTATGCTATACTCTACTTCTTTGATCTCTCAGAGCAGGACACACTAGAGATAATCGAAAAAAAATACCTGCGGTTAATCAACTCAGCCATCCTCATATATTATTCCGGAAGTCTATTTATTTTTATGTTTAGCAATTACTTCTTGCAAAACAATCTTAACCTTCCCAGCGGTCTGTGGGCATTCAATGCCATTTTGAACCTGGTATTCTTGTCGCTGGTATCCTTTAGTCTATGGCAAATTATTTACAGGAAAACGAGATTGTCTTCCTGATGGCTTTTGGGGTAATCATAATGCTAGCATTGGCATTGGGCTTCATATTGTTCTTCAATCGAAGTCAGCAGAAGTTATTGCAAGAAAAGAACCATAGCCAGGCCATGAAGCTGGCCCATCAGCAAGAGCTTTTAAACAGTATTCTCTTCACCCAAGAAAATGAACGCAAAAGGATTGCAAAGGACCTACATGATGATATTGGTTCAAAACTGAATGTAGCGCTATTGCATATGCACCGGCTTCGGAAGTTCCGGGAACAGCCGGAAAAATTTGGTCAAACTATAGGCGAGATCAATCAAATGCTACATACCACGGTAGATACTACTCGTAGAATTTCCCACGAACTCCTCCCTCCCACCTTGGAAAACTTTGGCCTTGAACAAGCCATTAAGGAGCTATCAGAAAGTTATGAACAGTCTGGTATGCTAGCCATCGAGTTTACAGCCAACACTGGTGGCCGGCGGTTACCTTCACAAATGGCTGAACTCAATCTATTCCGAGTTTTGCAAGAGCTAATCAAAAATTCAGTGAAGCACGGAGAAGCGCAAAAAATTCGAATCCAACTGGATTTCTTGGCCAGTCATTTATCTCTTCAGTATCGTGATGATGGAAAAGGCTTCGAACCTAGCAAGGTTAAAAAGAAGGGCTTAGGCTTAAATAATTTAGAAAGTCGCATAAATATGATCGGTGGGCAGATGCAACTACAAAGCGCTGTTGGTCAAGGAGTTGAAATCTCCATTCAAGCTCCAATTGAAGGTTAAAACTACTGGATTCAAAAAAAAATTAAAAAAAAATTAAAGCACAAGCAGCGAATCGAATCAGCCATACGTATTAGTATCAGTTTGATGATATAGGCGTTAACGCATACGCAGCCCCTACTTTACGCTCACTAGTTTAACCAACATTGATAAGGAAGGGGCTGCTTGCTTTTTTTAGGGACGCCATGAAATCAATTCTTCTCCCGTCATTCTTTCCCTCATCTATTTAGCTATCCTTTTCCAATTCTCGATTAACACCTTTATTTTCAATTCAAAAAAAATAACACCTCGTTTATATATGTATTAAAGGCACTTTCACGGGGCCTTTTCCGTTATAATCTTTGGTAGAATCCATTATATTTGTAGGAGTGACGGCGGTTTCAGGAGAAATTTGGCTAGCCAAATCCATGAAATCTCTAAAGAATCGAAGGCTCGGAAATCCACTCATGTCGCTTCATACACTACGTGGTCTATTATCTACCAAACACTAACAAGCACAAGTAAAGCAAAAAAATGTACGAGCTTTTTCCGTCTCATCGCTATGGCTAGGTGGAGCGCCATCTTTTTTTGAGCTTGAGATAGGACATTTAGACGAGGAGTCACCACCCCCCATATTGTCAGCTAGTATTGGGAACTTTCTCTCTCCCTATGAGGCTTCTTTGTTTTCTATTTATACGAGGAGCAAAGTAAAAGAGCTAGTTGTACCATGAGCAAATAAAGAAACTATCTACTACTTAGTATTTTATAGCACAGAGCAAGTGTTGCCCTGTCGGTAAGTTCATTGAGAAAAATGGGAAGGAATGGCATGCAAAGAAAGAAAGAGAGCCTTTGCCAAACTGAGTAGCGCTCAGTCAGCAAAGGCCCCGTGGCGTGTGCTTAAAGTAAATACCCCAAGAAAAAAGCACCAAGTGTTGCCCGGTACGGAACCTTGATGCCTTGGAGCGCTAATTGTTCTACAGCGTTCTAACCATAAACATGATATTACAAATATATGGGCTAGAACGCTGTAAAGGAATTGCACTTTACGGCTATATCAACAGGTCATACAACTACAAGAACAAACAATCAAACAAATCAAGTCATTGATTTACAACACAATAACTAGCTTTAAAACACCAACGAAGCAACATCACCCACAGATACTATGGATGTAGACAGAAAATTTTTGTTTTGGTAGCTAGCTATGGGAAAACTTATAATCCATCAATGTCAATTGCCATAATCCCTCCTTTGATGTTGGCTTGATCAGACATTGAAATTTTGAACTTTTTGAAGGTCCTTTGCTTTTTCGTAGTTTCTACTTGAAGATTGTCTTTTGCTACACTTTTATTTACTCCAGCAATATTTTTGAAAGTACTTCTGATGATTTTCATAGTTTTAAACTTTTTAAATTTAGTTTAAAACTACAGTTAGTATCACTTAAATCGGCTAACTTTTTCACCTAAATCAAACTGCACAGATTTTAACAAAAACACTCCAACCTCTTTCTTTATCCCTTAATTATCAGTATTTTAACACCATCCAATAAACACACTAATTGACGGATGGAAGATTTAAGAGCATTAGTAAAACTGGTTTCAAAAAACAAGATCAAAAAGATTGAGTTGATTGGGGAAGGGGATTCTAAGTACCAGGCTCTTTATGATGAATTATCAAGCGGAAATTTCAAAGATGAAAAAGAAGCTGAAGAGTTTTTCTTCCCAGGAAATAAGAACCAATCCTATTACTTACAAAGGTTAAAGAAACAGTTAAATGAGCGGCTGCTCAACACACTGTTCTTTATAGATATTAACCAGCCTAATTTCACAGAATACCAAAGAGCTTATTATACTTGCTATAAAGCAGCAACGGCAACTCAGATTCTCCTTGGAAGACATGCTAGAAGTCCAGCCATTAAGCTAGCCGAAAAGACAATTAAACATGCTGTGAAATTCGAATTAACGGACGTCGCTCTACAATTGTCAAAAGTTTTGAGATTTCACTTTGGAGGAGTGGCTGGCCACAAGAAAAAATATCAACAGTACAATGGCTTGGTAAGGCAATACACCAAAATCCTAAACGCAGAGTTACTAGTTGAAGAATACTATACGGAAATCTTGATCAACTTTGTTAGTTCTTCAGCGACAAAGCCAGAAATCATAAAGCTGGCGGAGACATTCAGCCAAGAACTAGCAGAAATGGGAAAGGAGGTAGACTCGTATCGATTCAAGATCCTTTACTATAATATCTACGTGCTTCGACATGAACTTGCCAGTAATTACGAGAAAGCTATCATAGCATGTAAAGAAGCCCTTCACTTTTTTGACAAAAAGAAACATATAGCCACCAACAATGCTAAATTTCTATTTCTATTCAAGATAATTGGAGCTAAAATCTATCTGAAGCAGTTTCTGGAAATTGAGCATGATATCCAACACTGTAAGGCTTTGATTCCAATCGGATCTGTAAATTGGTTCCTGACCTTTCACTATCATATGATCTACCTATATCATTCCAATCAGTTCCAAAAGGCATTGGAAGTTTATAGAGAAGTAATGCATCATACCAAGAATAAGATTCCTTACAAGCAAATTGCTGAACACTGGCGATTACATGAGGCTTTCATAGAATACTTTGGCCTCATTAAAAAAATTGATAGGAGTCAAGATAATGGTAACCCCAAGTTTAGAATATCGAAGTTCCTAAATGAAGTTCCCGCCTTTTCTAAAGACAAGAGAGGATATAATATTACCATTTTAATTATCCAGATGCTTTTTTTATTACAGCAAAAGAAGTATGGAGCGATCATTGACAAGATGGAGTCTCTACAAGCATATACCCATAGGTATCTTCGGCAGGATGACACTTTCCGCTCCAATTGCTTCGTCAAAATGTTATTATGTCTCCCCGCGGCAAGTTTCCATAAGAAAGCAGTGCTGAGGAAGTCAGATAAATACTGGAAAAAACTTCTCTCAGTACCCATTGAAGAAACAAACCAAAGTGCCGAAATGGAAATCGTCCCCTACGAAATGCTCTGGGAGTTCGTCTTGGAGGGATTGGATGAGAAATGGCATTAGGTGTGGAGGAGACAGAAGACAGGGGCCAGATATAAGAAGGCTGATATATGATTGTGTTGGAGGATTGTTCTATAGAAGTAAGGAGACATCCGAAGTTTCACCTAGTCATCACTGAGTTGAACTTCGGATGTCTATCTCTGGCTCCTCTCCTACTTCATAACCTTCATTTTTACCGGATCCCAATGCACCACCTCTTTACTGAAGTAGCTCACATTAGAAGCTAAAGAAGGACCAGCAGCACGCAAACCGAAGGAAGCGTCCTCGATTACTTTAGGGCCACCCCGCATTGCATTTAAAAAATTCATCCAATGTGCTCTGCTATCGCTGAAGCCGTCCGGGGCGGTGTAGGTCATTTCCTTCGGGCCCTGCATGCGGAATTCCTTCGGGTAGGTGGCCTTGTACCAGCGTTCATATTCTTTCTGTTGAGCTTCTGAAAATGTATTGTAGGTATCCCAGCCACCGTATCCAGGTGCATTAGGAAGCTTGCGCTGACTGACCGTAACGCTGCGGCCTCGGACCTCCATCACGCCTTCCGACCCTACAAAACGGAACTTAGATCCCCCGCCTCCCCCATCTACGAAGTTGGAGCGGAGTTGCAAGTTAAAGGCCGGGTGAGTTTCAGTTTCGGGATAGTCGTAGATCCCTAGAATAATATCAGGCACATCTCGGCCATCTTTCCAGTAACGCAAACCTCCACTGGCATAGATTCGATTCGGACCATAGGAACTTAGGATGGTATGCAGTCCCGAAAAGAGGTGCACATACAAGTCTCCAGCTACTCCGGTTCCGTAGTCTTGATAGTTGCGCCAACGGAAGAAGCGCGTTTTGTCAAAGGGGCGCTTGGGGGCATCGCCGAGGAAGGCGTCCCAATCTACGGTCTCGGGAGAGGCATCCGTGGGAATCGAATACTGCCAGGCGCCCAAAGCCGAATGGCGGTCGTACCAGACTTCAGCCAAGACCAGGTCTCCAATCACGCCACTTTCAAAAAGGGCCTTGGCTTGATGATAGACAATCGAGCTCACTCTTTGACTCCCCACCTGAAAAACCTGACCTGTCTTACGTTCCGCAGCTATGACGGCATGCCCTTCGTCCAGTCGATGTACCATGGGCTTTTCACAATAGACAGCTTTGCCGGCTTCCATGGCTGCAATGGAAATCTTATCATGCCAGTGATCCGAAGTTGCAACAACTACGGCATCAATGTCTGGGCGACTGATTAATTCACGGTAATCTCGAGTAGTAAACAGATGATTCCCAAATACTTCTTTGCTCCGCTCCAAGTGACCATCATACAGATCGCAGACTGCCACTAATTCAACTCCAGGTATACTTAGTGCTGTACGACAATTACTGAACCCCATAATTCCCATACCTATACAAGCAATTCTGATGGTGTCATTCGGGCTAAAGGTCTGAGAGAGTAACGGGAAATCCATTAACTGCTCATTTGAGGTGGCGGCAAGTTGAGTGGGCAGGATCCCGGCCCCTATAAGGCCTCCGGCCAGTTTTTGTAGAAAGGATCTTCTATTCTTTTTAGGCATATTTCGTTCGTTTTGATGAAGAAGTTATCTAAAGCCATTCGATTGAGTGCGTTCAGACAACTTTAAAGAAAGATACGGAAGTGTACCTACTTTTCTGAGCAATTGTAAATTATGCCACCCCAAGTTTTTGATTGTTGTCCAATATATTGCAAAAGCCAAGCTTCTATCAGTCGATCACCTAATATGCTCACAAAATTTTCAAAAAAACATTAGCCAATAACCTACTGATTATCTGCCAATTAATACATCCTTCCTTTCTTTTTCTCCAATTTTTCAAACTCACAGTCAACTTTATTTTAGAACGATCGTTCTAGTATATGTAATTAAAATGGAACGATCGTTCTAAATCAATCATCTTCTTCACTAAATGATCAATTAACACACCATGAAAAGTCTTTCAGGAAAAGTAGTAGTCATCACCGGAGGGAATAGCGGCATTGGATTAGCATCAGCCCATGCCTTTAAAACAGCGGGAGCTAAAGTTATTGTAAATGCTCGAAATGAAGAGCGCCTGCAGCAGACTCGTCAGGAATACCCAAATGCATTTGATGATATCTTTATTGCAGATGTCACCAAGGTAGATCAGATTGAATCCTTTTACCAGCAGGTGGCAAATAAGTATGGTCAGATTGATCTGCTATTCTTAAATGCAGGGATTGCACTATTTGCACCTATCGAAGCCATTGATGAAGCGTTTTACGATAATATCTTCAACGTTAATGTAAAAGGTGTCTTGTTCGGTATTCAGAAAGCTTTGCCTCATCTAAATGAAGGATCATCTATACAAATCACCTCTTCCGTAGTTAACCAAATGGGTATGCCAAACGCGAGCGTATATGCTGCCACTAAAGCTGCAGTCCGTTCCATTACCCGAACCATCGCTGCTGAACTAGCTGAGCGCAAGATCAGAGTCAACAGCATCAGCCCAGGCCCGATCGAAACCCCTATCTTCGGCAAAATGGGAATGGCGGAAGAGCAGGTTGGTGAAATGGCAGGGTCTATCTTGAGCCAAGTCCCTCTCGGTAGATTCGGACAAGCGGAAGAAATTGCTCAAGCCGCGATCTTCCTAGCACAGAATGATTACGTCACAGGTACAGAAATTGTAGTGGACGGCGGAATGTCGCAGTTGTAGGTCCATATTATTTGATTCTTAGACAAATCTCCTGTTTCGCGACACTCAAAAACGAAATTCAACGCTTTACTGACAGTGATCGTCCACTGATAGTAATCATCAAGGGGCGCTGATTCATCTCGTTTTATGATTGTCCAGGAAATTTGTCTAAGAAGGAACTTTTTTTGCTTATTTTTGGAACGAATATTCCAATTCGATGCCAAGGACAAAACAATTTGATCAAAAAGATATTCTTCGGAAGGCCATGGAACGCTTTTGGCAAAAAGGGTTCCATGCCACTTCCATGCAGGACCTGGTCAGTCACCTTGGCATCAATCGAGCAAGTTTATACAACACCTTCCCAGGAGGGAAGGAACAGCTATTTCAAGAAGCCTTTCAACTCTACCAAAAGGAATTTGGCTTCGACCCGGTACTGGTTCAGCAGCAACTGGAAAGTGGATCCGTGAGAGATTTCTTTCAGAACTTTTTCCAGCAAATGCTGGATGAATTGCAAAGTGGCGAAGAACAAAATGGCTGCTTCATTACGAATACCACTTGCGAAATGCCCAATCAATCTCCTGAGGTACGCTCTCTACTGCAGGGGCACATGGAGGGCATGATCAATTTCTTTACACAAATCATTCAGCTAGGCCAAGAGCGCGGCGAAATCAAGAATCAACATCCTGCCAAAACGCTGGCCAAGCATATTTATACCTTTATCAATGGCTTAAAGGCTATTGCTAGAATTGAAACTGACCTCTCCAGCCTACAACAGGCTGCAGAGATCGAACTTTCTTATGTGTTTGACGGTTGATTTTTGATAAAGACGTATAGACTTTATTCCAAAATAATTTGTATGCAGCAAAAAGCGCCTTTTGCGACTGCCCTTCGTTCGGTCCTCCCCTTAAGAGCTAAGGCTATTAGGGTCCGGGCCTGCCTCAGTCAGCCGCAAAATTCATCTTACTGCTACTATAAAACTATTTCAGAATAAAGTCTTATGAAGATCAGCTTATTGGTGCTACCTTTTCGCAATTGGAGCTCATCCAAACAGGATGACTTTCTGTGTGATGGTATCACCGAAGAATTGATCTACACCCTAACTCGTCTCGACCACCTCCAAGTTGCTTCCCGTACCTCCAGTTTCTTCTTTAAGGAAAAGAACCTTCAGCCCAAGCAGATTGGCGAACAGTTGGGCATTTCTCACATGCTCGAAGGTAGCATCCGTAGATACGACGAAAAGATCCGGATCAACATCCATTTGACGGATGTAGACACAGGTTTTACGGTTTGGTCGGAAAGTTTTAACCGTCCTTATCAAGATCTGTTGAGCTTACAAGACGATATTGCCACCTTTGTCGCTCAAAAATTTTCAGAACAGCAAACGCCCGCTCCAAGCATCCAGTCTGACTTGGTACCCAACAATGATGTTAACGCCTATGAACTATACCTACAGGGCCTTTATCATTACAACCAATATACGATGGATGAAATGGAAAAGGCGGTGGCTTGCTGTAAACAGGCGCTGGTACGTCAGCCAGATTTTGCTTTAGCTTACGCACTCATCGCGAGCTGTAGTGTGGCCCTAGGAGGGTACATTCATCCCCGTTACTACCAGATCGCTAAGAAGACGGCCTTCAAAGCCATACAATTAAATGCCTCCCTGATTGAGCCACACCTATCCATTGCGATGGTAAAGGCTTTTTATGACTATGACTGGCCAGGCGCTATGGGCTCTATCCAGCAAGCCCTGCAACTAGATATTCGTTCGGCTGAGGCACTACGGATGAAGGGTATTATGGAAATCATTATGGGACAAGGGGAAAAGTCCATCTATTCCCATGAAATGGCGACCAAATACGATCCGATGAACACCCTCTTCATCAATAGTCAAGGCTGGGCATTAGATTATTCGGGGCGTTTTGAAGCAGCTAGGCGAGAATATCTACGCACTTTAGATATTGATCCCAACTTTCGGCCGGCAATGGAAAGTCTAGGCTTTAGTTTCGTATTCGAAGGCAAATGGGAAGAAGCAGAACATTGGCTACTCCGTTATCAAGCTGCAGTAGGACACCCGCTCAAAGGATGGTTTGGGCTCGGATATCTTTATGGTAAGATGCAGTTGGTGGATAAGGCCTATCAAGTACTCGAAATTCATAATCAGCGACAGGCAGAAGATCCGCGCGAGAATCTAGCCTTGGATTACGCCCTAGTTTACCTCGGCCTAGGAGACAAACAGAAAGCTTTGAGCTTCTTAAAGCAAGCGGTAGACAGTCATCACATCTGGACGATCGCCCGTCTTGGCATAGATCCCATTTTTCATGAACTGCACACCGAGAAAGGATATTGGCAACTTATGGACCGTCTTAAGCTCACGCCATATTATCGCGAGGGCAAAACACTTGAAACAGGCAAAAGCTCCCCTTTACTGGTTATACAATCTGATACAAAGGAGAAGTTAGAAGTTCTACTCAGTGAATTGCTGTATGTAGAGGCACAAGGGAACTATACAAAATTTGTCTATCTCGATGGACTCGATATTCAAGAAAGGCTATTACGAATCCCTCTTTCAGCCGTTAAGGATAAGATTGATTCGGAAAACATCATCCATTGTCACCGTTCCTACCTCGCTAACATCAACTTCTTCAATAGCTTAAGCGGCTCTTCCAGACAACTAAACTTGCTTTGCAAGCAGACCGCCACCAAATTGCCCATTTCCCGCAACAAAGAGGCCTTAGTGAAAAGAACCTTAGCCGATTTCGGAGCGCAAGAATAGCCTCCAATCAAGACACCACGGGTAATCCCGTCCTGATTTCACCGATGCCCATTCGTCACAGCGCATGCCCATTCGTCACAGAAAAGGAGTCCACTTGTCCATTCAACACATAATTGAGCCTGCTCAACCCTGATTCTTTCTTCCAGTACTTTTTGCGGCGATCTTGCCTTCAAGTTCACAAAACAACCAGCAATGACTATTATCGAAAAAGAGGCTATTATCAATCGACCAAAAGACGAAGTGTGGGATATCCTGGCTGATTACGGCAATATCTATCGCTTCAACCCCAATCTCAAATCATCACATTGTACCTCAGATATTGCCAATGGTTTAGGAGCTACTCGTCAGTGCGAGCTTAAACCGATTGGCGTCATACAAGAAAGGATTATCCGATGGGTGGAGGGCCGTTCTTATACGGTTGAAATATATGAAGGGGAGAAAGTACCGCCCTTCCAACAGTGTACCGCCACCTTGAGCGTAGAAGCGGAAAGCGATCGACAAACACGAGTTCGTTTTGTCATTCAATACGATCTTAAATATGGTTTTCTAGGCAAGGCCATGGACAATATAATGGTGCGGTCACAATTTACGACTGCCGCCGACAAACTTTTAGCTGGACTGAAAAGCTATGCCGAAACGCCTATGCGTTCTAGGGCTTAGCGATCAGGGTTCGCTGCGCTCAGGCCCAGTATTTCGTCTGGGGCCTGGCGTGCAGCTTTTCTAGACGCCGCCTGATTATCGCTCAGTTTTACATTCCAAATAATCGGGGCTATGGGATACAATCGAGCTTTTTCTTTCCTCTCAAATTTCGACTTTCCATTTCTTCTTCATCTGACACCATTGCTTGTATTGGCCCGCTGATACAAAGCCTTGGACACTAATCTAACATCAATATGAAATATGCTAGTCCATCTCGGCTACCCGTGGTAGCCCTATTAGGTCTATCCATTTTTGCTACCAGCTGTCTGTCTGATCTCCGTCCCAATTTGGTCAAGGAGAACCCCAACAGTCAAGAACTTGAAGATAAGGGTCGAGCCCTCCTGGCTCAAATGGCGGAGGCTCAAGGCATCCAGAAATTGGCCGAGCACGAGACGTTCGAAGTCACGGCCAACCTTGGCATAAATGGTCTTTGGGACATGATGAATATGGATCCCTTCCAAAGTAAGAAAAACCAGGATATTAGAATGTCTTATGCCGTCAATTCATTTGATGGCCGGATTCGCTACCTCAACAAGAAGCGAGAAGGAGACATTTATGGCTTACAATCTTGGGAAACCTACGTACAGAAAAAAGGAGAAGCGGAACCGGTATTTAAGAAAAAGAAACGCTGGGAATGGGGCTTAGCCGCCTTCCATTACGTGCTGGAGATCCCGATGCGCATCCAAACCGCGCCAATCGTACGCTATGGTGGGGAACGAGAGTTTGATGGCAAGACCTATGACCTTGTTCTCGCCTCTTGGGGCTCCGAAAAACCCAATAAGGAGTATGATCAATATGTTTTCTTCATCAATAAGGAAACGCATCTAGCCGATATGTTACAAGTGAATATCCGGGATCATTACATGCCCGTTCCAGGCTTCATGTACGGCACGGTAAGGTACTTAGAGCGCACTGAAGCCAAGGATGGCTTAGTCATGCCCACCAAACTGGCTATACAATTGTTTCAGCCTAGAAAAAAGGAAAAGGGCTTGATCAATGTGAGTCTGAAGGACTATGGATTTGATACGATTCCTTTGGAGACCCTACGGCCCGATAGCAGTCTTCCAGTCATGGGGGACGTAAAGCCGGAGACGGATTAGACATACTGAAGGTGGGCAGGAGCCTGAAGGCAGGTCCACTAATGGGAAGCCCCTGCTAGCTGATATGCTAGCAGGGGCTTCTCTATCGTGTACATATAGTAGGTCCTACAGTAGGCAGGTACCTATTTTTTGCCGTTAAGTCCCTTGGCGGTTCGGTCCTCAGGCGCTGGGGCTGGAGTCTTTACTTGTGCGTCAGTTTTCAAGAGCTTCAACACCTCTTCCACTACCCTTTCCATTTGTGGGTCTCTGCCCTGCACTAACAGATTCGGATCATCCCAGACCTTGATATCAGGTCTCACGCCCTCTCCTTCCCAGAACCAGTGTCCATCATTATCATAGAGACGAGCACCGGGAACGGTTATCCCTCCACCATCGACCAGTCGGTGGCCCGTAGCGGGGCCTACCAATATACCCAAGGTGCGCTCACCAACAATAGGACCAGCCTCTAGCTCCTGGAAAGCCCAAGGTAGGCCATCTCCTCCGGAACCTGCCCAACCATTGATCAACATGCCCATCGGGCCGGTATTAGTCTTGATTGGATGGGTGTGATCTTTACCGTGACGCCAATGCAAGTTATAGACGACGGGTTTAGTCAATAATTCAAGGAAACGATCGGCCAATTGGCCACCACCGTTAAATCGCTCATCAATGATGAAGCCTTTTTTGTCCAACTGACCATAGTACATTCTCACCAACTCTAATTGGCCACGGCCGCCAGTATTAGACATATACACATAGCCGAGCTGGCCGTTAGAAAGATCATCCACCATCATGCGATTTCTTTCGATCCAAGCTAAATACCGCAGTTGCGTTTCTTGGCCTTGACTAAGGGTCTTAATAATGTGTTGTTTACCCTCAGCCTCTGTTCCAGATCGACTTACGGTTAAGGCTACCGTTTTGCCATTCAAGCCAGCAAAGGCTGCATAAGGATCTTTCTTGGTATCCAGGGTTTCACCGTTAACTGCTAGAATAAAGTCCCCCACTTGAACATCCACACCAGGTTGATCCAAAGGAGAACGAACCTCAGTATCCCAGCTGGCCGGACGAATGATTCGTTTGATGTAGTATTTATCGTCTTTCAAGCCCCAATCTATTCCTAGAAAGCCCGTCTGCACAGGTCGTACTCTTTCTGCATCTCCGCCAAAGGTATAGGTATGTCCTGCTGACAGTTCAGCACAGAGATTAGAAATGACAAAACTCACATCCCAACGCGTCCGGGCATCTTCAATCAGCGCCCCATAACGTTTTTTCATACCTGGCCAATCCAAACCGTGCATATTGGGATCGTAGAAGAAGTCACGGTGTCGGCGCCAAGCATCCGCGAACAATTGTCGCCACTCCTCTCGCGGCACTAGATCCATTACCAGACCATTGGTAGGAATCGGCTTGGCTAGCTTTTGATTTGGAGCAGGCTTTACAATGCCGTATTTACCTTTATCGCTGACCAACAAAGCCTTCCCATCGGCCGTTTTAACCACTCCACCTACACTAGCCAAAATTGTCTTTTCCGCTCTTTCTTTTAGATCAAAGTACTGCAATGATGCACCTCTCTTTTCCGAACCTGTATTTGCTCCCCGCACAAAGACCAACTTACCATCAAAGGCCATGATACCTCCAAAATTTCCTGCTTTCGGAGGTAGTATACGTACCCGCGCTTCCAGGTCGTCAAAATCTATTGCCACCAATTTCTCTTTCTTATCGGTCTTCTCTTTGCCTTTATCTTCTCCTTTTTTGGCTTCTTCAGTTTTAGGTTTTTCTTTTTTGTCTTCCGTTTCCTTCGGTTTGAAAGTATCGTTCTTGGGTGCAAGTAGGTTGGGAGCCGTTTTGGTAAGGCTCATATAGGCCAGCTGTGTACTATTGGGGTACACCCAAGTACCATCTCCCATATCAGAATAATGCGGCTGCATGTTCCGATTGGTCATGAAGAACATATACTTACCGTCTGTACTAAAGACAGGATTGGAATCATCGTAGAAGCCACTGGTTAACTGTTTCTTTTCTTTCTTCTCCAGGTTGTAGACAAATACGGCATTGTTAGCATTTTCTAATCCATGATGAAAAGCAATCCACTTAGAATCCGGTGACCATTCAATTGGGTAACCCAGTCGACCGTTGTGGCTAAAGTTCCAAGGTGAATTAGCTGCCCGGGTGAGCGTTTTTGTTTCCACCTCGAAGAGGTAGATATCATTCTTTTCATCGATAAAAGCGATTTTCTTACTGTCAGGCGACCAGTAGAGCTTGTAGCCAAAGCCCCGATTTCGGTCGGTCACCTTCTGCGCGGGCTTGGAAGCATCAGCTACCTGTAGATACATCTCCACCTCGCCGGAGCGATCACTCCAAAAGGCAATGTGTTTCCCGTCAGGTGACCAGGCAGGGTCGCGGTCAAAGGCCCCACTAGATTTCGTCATGTTTAGGGTATACCCTTCCTTGACCGGTACATTGAATAGCTCTCCACGTGCCTCAAAGATGATCCGTTTACCTTGCGGAGAAGCGGTCATATTGGCAATACTTCTACTCACATCTTTACGCTGCGGCATTTCTGCTGATAAGTCACTAATGACATTTACATTGACTGCTTTGTATTTCTCGGTTGCGAGATCCATAAGATATAAGCTTCCGCCAGCCTCGAATACAAGATCATCCGGTCCTGCTGACATGAAGGATATATCAAAATCTTTGAACTTAGTAATCTGCTTAGAAGACTTGTTTTTTGTATCGTATACCCAAAGGTTCAAGCGCATGTTCTTACTCTGATCGGATAGGAAGTAAATCTTGTCTCCTGCCCAGGCCGGTTTCCCGTCATTGGCCTCATTCTTGGTGACATTTTCCGCCGTCATCGTCTGAAGATCAAAGATGAGGATGTCGGAAGTCAATCCGCCTCGATAACGCTTGAAAGGATAGTTTTCTGTGATCTTCGTAATGTAGGCCAGCTGCTTACCATCCGGAGAATAGCTAGCTAGTTCTCCATAGGGTACCCTTAGTTTTTCGGGTAAACCGCCTGACTTATGTACTTTAAAAAACTGCTGGGAGGAACGTTGTCCCATCTCTCGCCGCGAGGCAAAGAGGAGATGCTCTCCATCCGGATGCCAATCTAGCATCCGATCCGGAAAGGACGAATAGGTTACACGGACGGGCAATCCGCCAGTGGCTGGCATCACATAGATATCCGAGTTGCCTTGGTAGCTCGCGGTGTAAGCGATCGATTTACCATCGGGTGAAAAGCGCGGCCAGGATTCCTCTCCCGGCGAATGCGTCACCTGGATGGCAGTGCCGCCTGCTTTCGGCATGACCCAGATATCGCCGCCGTAAACAAAGGTGATTTGTGTAGCGGACACGTCCATATAGCGCATGAGCTTTGCGCTAATCTGGGCATTGACCTGGCTACAAAAGGATAAAACGATTAGGTAAGTTAACAGCCTCTTCATGATTCCTAGATTAGTGATGTTAATAGAGATTTAGGAGATTAAAGATAAAATTTCTTTGGAAGGAGGGAGACAAAGTAGCGGCGGGCGGGACTTTACTGCAGGCAGGAGCCTGAAGGCAGGCCTGCACGTCAATTACGAGCAAGCAAGAGCTTGCCGTGCATGTGGTGTGAAATAAAACTCATCCCGCCCGCCGATCACTGACATGTCTTTACGACAAATCAATGTACCCCATATCATCCCAAATGTCCTCTAACAAAGTCACCTCCATCACTCCTTTCCCATGCTCATAGTTCGAAGCACTGCTGAAGACATAATGCTCGGGCCATTTCACGATCCTAGCTTTGACCGGATTCTGATGAATGTAATTGAGTATCTGCCTAATCATCTTTGGACTATGCAAATACACCGGATAACTGCCCTTTTTCCAAACCTGATGTTCACTATTCGTACTATTCTTCCTGGCATTAAAAGCGAATTTATCGAGCAGCCATTTTCTGCGGCTTTCAGGATGGGCCCAGTTCTTGGCGTAATCAACGATTTGTCGTGCCGTATAGGACCTGAGATGCTGTATGACTTTAGAAAGCCCTAGCTCTCCTTTGGACTGGAAAATCAAATGTAGATGGCTGGGCATGATCACGTAAGCATAGATCACCAGTCCTTTATTGGCTTGGCAGAACTTCATGCTATCTAGGAGTATTTCGGCGTAGACGGGCCGAGTGAATAGGTCGATCCAATCGACAATGGTGAAGGTCAAAAAGTACATGCCTTTTTGATCATGGATTCTTGAGCGCATTTCTATGTGTGTTGTTTTTAGAGAGTATGGGAAGATAGGGAAATTGATTGTGGTGGGCAAGTTTATGGCTTTACGGCGGGAGTGTTGGCTTAGTATTCGGCGGGCTGGAGCCCGCGTTGGTCATCCACGAGCAAGCAGAGCTTGCCGTGCACCTGCGGTGAATTGAGGGTGTGCTGGGTATCTGCGAGCAAGTAGAGCTTACCGTGCACGGATGGTAGTACTTTAATAGTCGGCAAACAAGTTTATGGTGTTTCGGCGGGAGGGAAAGCGGAGCTTGCCGTATAGCTACCATGTGGTGGGAAACATGCGCAGGATTCACGATGTTAAAGGCGTGGTGGGTATGCTATTCCTCCGAAAAGAAAGCACTCAAGATGGTGATCTTTCGGGTTAGGATATTGGAGATCTGATAGGACTCACATTCTTTACTCACCTTCCCGCTTGGCTTAGGGAAGTCACTATCATCCAACTGGAGATTGGCGTCCACCGTTTCAATGTCAATTAGATCCATGTAGTCAGACACATCACCAGCCGCTCCATTCTGGCTAAAAAAGACCTCTAAAGCATTCTCAAAACTATCTAACCTCCTTTTATTAAGCGAGTTATTGTATTTATTATTACCCACTGAAGACGTAATTGGAATTCCTACCGAAATCACAACCGTTCCTTTTGTTCGTTTCTCAACAGAGTTTTTCGAAATCCCTTCTACTATTGGAGAAAGTACTTCTAAAACCTTCTCTCCCAAATCATTTAGCGAGGTTCTAGTCTTCTCAAATTCCTTTGACATAATATCTACCGCATAATCACGAATGTTAGGATCACACTGATAGGTCCCTAGTTCCTGCAAACGTGCAGTATAAGCATCTAAAAAATAGAGGTAGGCTTGTGGAGAATTCCCACTAAGAGACCTTCGTGTAGGTGTATCTACATCGAAAAACAAATCAAAGGGCTCCTCTAACAGCCGAATAGCGGATTTATTGGTTCTGAGGTCCACTACACTCCCCAAGCCATCCTGGGTAATCTTCCGAATAAAGCTACCATCCGTTCCAGTAACCTTTCTCACCCCCTCCAACACCTCTTGCGCCTTGCTACGGGAATCAGAGAAGCCTACATTTAACCGTTTAATACCTTCTTGTCCAGTCACATCTTCTTCCCAAATCTCCCAATCTTCTGGGAGGGTACGGAGGAGCACTTGAGTTAAGATGGGGCGATCACGATAGGTAGCTACTTGAACCGTATAGGCTTCATCCTCACGAAGCGTCTCTTGTTCTATCGTCTGTTTCTCCGCTTTAAAGTAGGCTCCTCTCGTTCGGATCAAACCGGCTCTAGCAATCTTTTCTAAGGTAATTTGATAAATGGCATCGTCAGTACGAACTTGGACTTTCTGTCCCGGTTCTAACTCTCCATAAAACAACTCTGTATCACGAGAGGGACTTGTTCCACTTCGGTTAATCAACAGGACTACACTCCCTCGCTTAATATTTACGGGCCACAGGTAGACCTTGTCTTCAACCGATAAAAAGTACCGATCCCCCAATAAGTCTCGAGACTTCACCCAGGAGTTCTCGAATAAAGGATCAAACACTATTTCTTTTTTATCTTCAGGACAACCTCTGTTTTCAAAGGCTCCCGCTTGGTTCGGACAGTTGTCAGACATATCCGGCGTACCATCTCCATCACTATCTGGACATCCATCCGTCGATTTAGATCCGGGCTGATCCGGGCAAGCATCTAAACTATTGATCAGTCCATCCCCATCTCGGTCATCATCCTTGGCTTGCAGGGTAATCGTAAGGGTACCCCCATCATAGTTCTCTAAATCGAAGGCCTGGGCCTTAGTCAAATAATCTGGATGTTCTACATCTATGGTTATGGCATTTTCTTGCACATCATTGGTTGGGATATTGAAGGTTCCTTGGGCATCCGTTATGGCCCGACCCGACTCCCAATCTACCCTTGCTCCTGCTATAGGCTGCCGTCCCAACTTGGAATTTGTACCAGTTCCCAGTACCAAACCAGCAATACCTTGGCGACTTCCTCCACATTCTGCCGGTGGAAGCACACGCAGAAGAGAGAAATTAGAATCCCGACCACAGGCGTTTTGCACGTATATCCAGATTTGATAGCTACCTGGATCAGTTAAGTTGTATTTAAGCGCAGGATCACTACTGCTGTAGATTACTTGTGGTCGCGTAGGGGTAGTCTGAGTGGGTAGACTATTCTGTTCTGGTTCTTGAATGGTCGCTTCAGATGCTTTTACAATGCGCCACTCATGTTCTACATTGCTTAGGCTACTAGCATTATAGGATACTGTCATCGGAGCACATCCCACTCTTTCATCATCAGCTAAGGGTGCCACTGCGGGGATGAGTCCACTAACTCGTTGAGAAGCCGTTTTACTAATTAGTCCCGTAGAATCGCACTGCATATAGCCCGTCAGTCGTACATTCCAAGCACGCCCAGAGCGGAAAGTATGTCGTATCTGATCAAAGGCTGTCAAACTATCCTGCTTCCCATCACCCCATTCCAATAAGAAATATTCAAAAGATTGATCAGATGGACTATCATTGATAACTACAATTTCATCTCCCCGGCAGAAGATTTCATTTGCTATAGAGAAAGCCACCTGAGGATTACAACCTTCTCCCGTGTAGATTGGCTCCCTAGCTTGAGGGTCAAGTAGTGATTGGAGATTAGGTTCGAGCGGAAAACGATCAAAAAAATCAGTCAACAAGAGGTCTTCATAACGAACTCGGGCTTCCGAAATTTCATTTTGATAGTAGGCACAAAGTCCCAAAGCATGTCGGCTTTCCTGGACAATACTTGAATCTGCCTCTGCCCGTTCAAAAAACTGTTCAGCCTGCTCTAAGCTTTCTCGCTCTTGATCAAACTCCAAGTAATCATTATAGTTATGTACACCGAAGTTGTAGCGCAGCTTCGCTTTATTTTGCTTCGCCATCAAATAGTCATCTCGTACGGCCAGGGATTTGTCTAGAAGATCTAGCGTTGCATTTTCAAGAAACCGAATTGAATCACCATTGGCTTCCATACTCCTATTCCAGCTCTCTACCGCTAGATTATTAAAGATGATGGCGGAATCCTGTACCGTTTCCTCTTTCAAGAAATAGGCGTATTGTGCGGGAGTTCTGGGTGTAAATGCTTCAGTCGATTGGGTTTCTCCGTAGACCCAATCCCGCAGTGTTTCGGAGCCATTGAATTTCAACATAAACAAGCCCAGAATGAGGGCCACGGTAGCAGCAAATGCCCCTAAATAGAAGTTATTATTAAAGAACAGCGGTGCCTGCTCTTGCCGTATCACTGCTTCTCCAGCTCCTAACATATAGGAATCCAAGTCTTTTGCTGCCCCTTTTGTTTTTCTTTCAATCCCTCGATCGAGATCGAGCATTTGACGCTTACTTAGCATCTTATGTTGTTGCAATTGCTCAATGAGCGCCCGATTTTCTACATCCTCAGGATTTAGCAAGAAGGATTGGATCGCCAGATTCGTCTGTAGATCGGTATTGATGTGACTGCCCGCTACCTTTGGAGCCACCTCTGCCAGCGCTTCTTGTACTGCTGCACGAGCCAGTTGTTCCGTTTCCGGGTCAATCTCTTCCAACAACTGCTGCCGAGTCTTTGGATGCAGCGATTTTCCCTGCAACCAAGGTATCCGCGATAGCAACAGGAGGTTATCAAAATTAACTGGGGCGTCAATTGCCCGGCCAATGGCCAAGGTCATTTGCCAATTGGCTTCCGGGTACACCGCCAAGGCACATAGCCAGCGATAAACTTGGGGATAATCATGCAGATAATCTTGATAAGTCGAAAGCTTCCTCCAAATCCTATGATTGATATCCGGATGCTCGGGTGGGAGGGATTGATCTTCCTGCCATTCTGTAAAGGATGGTCTAGGGCCTGGATCATCCGCTTCTTCCGCTAAAACATCCAAATATTTCAAGGCTGCTGAAAACCCACTGGCATCACTATCAAAAATGGGAAAGGTTTGATACAAGGTAGCCTCCTTGAAAGTCCAGGAACTCGGTGGAACAGGGGTAAGTAATAAGCGGCTGTCCCATTCTTCGAGAATCGATCCATATGCTTCCTTGATCTGCAATTGATCTCCATGTTGATCCAATAAGTCTAGTCCATCACCCAGCACTACCAGGCGGTGCCGAGTATACAACTGCCGCAAGCGTTCTAGGGTAAGACCCTCCGGGAAATCTGGATTCCAAAAGCGATGAAAACTGGTATTGTAGTAAAAGGTGGTAATAAACACATCCTTGTCTCGCAAGAAAGTTACCAAGTATTTATACAGTTCAGCTTGATGGCTTCTTTCTGCTTGCTCATCGATCAAGAACAAGTACTCTGGAGGGAGGCTAGTCCTTTTTTCCAACAATATTGGAAATCCTCCCTGATCTACGGTTTGTCGTACACTAGCTTGAATATCAAGCACCATCCTCCCCTCCTCCTGCCTTCTCCTGAGCTTATCTGCTAATCTAAAGAGGTTCTCCTCTACCTGGATATTACGCTCATAATTCTCGAACGGGATATTGTAAGGGCCACGATCAGCTGAAGCAAAGCGCTCATCCAGTTCCTCTTTCCGCTCTGCTTCCGTAACGACTGGCGGAGGCTGGTTTAACCATCGCCAGAATTGGTATAGGGCATAAGCCAATAATAAGGCCAACAATAGCCAACTCATCCAATAAAAGTTCAATTCGCTACTTGTACCCTGAGCCTCATCTAGTACCAGAGGCAGGTCCGCTAAATAAGCCTTTTCATCATCTTTATTGGTAATGGTAATCGTATGCGTGGTATCTACTTGGCAATATCCATCTGCTTCCTTTTGGATCTGCAACAAGACTTGATATACACCGGGCTCTGTAAAAGTATGGTTTACCGATCTTCCGCTTGTGTCTGAGTCATCTCCAAATTTCCAATTATACTGCCACTCCGAATTGGCATCCTGTCCCAAACGGAAGGACACCAAAGAATCCTTAAAGGCCTTGATCGGCGCTATGATTCTAGGTTTATCTGGCAATTCCGTGCAGTGCACCTGAAAACGCTTCTTGTAAGTGGAGCGTTCGTTTCGAAGGGTATCCCTCGCCGTTAGTGTAATAAATTTATCAGGGGATTCGCCCAGGTTCGGAAAGGGCAACCGCCATTCCATCTCACTGACTATCGTGTCAAGCTCCCGCTCTCCCCGCTCTTCATCATAAAGCTCCCAACGGAAAAGCGTATTAACTGTATCTACATGTAGGGAGGTATTTTGGATAATAATATCCTCTCCTAGTGTGACCTGATTCGGTGCATCAAAACGAGCTTCCAAGGGTGGTTCTACAGCCGTAGCTCTTAGCCTTTCCTCGATAAGTATAAGTGGTAAAATAAAAAGGGCCATCGCAATGATCCCCCATTGCCAACGATACATTCTTTGCCACCAGGGCTTTGAAACCGGTGGAGGTGGTGGCGTGTAATCGACTGCTTCTGCGATAAACTCCTCGAATAGCTGATGTATTCGATGTTGCTGGGCTGCATTTTTGGCCAGTAGTGGCGCTATCTTATACTTAAGCTGGGAAGGATCATCTAAGACCTCTGGGCCAAAACGACTCAACATATCCAACAGCTGGAGCCGTTGGGGCACACTCGCTTCGATTCCCTCCAGCGCTAATCGCTCTAGAAAGGAATCCAGCGGAAACCTTATGTTGTCATTATTTGGCAAGTGTAAAGGTGATTTCTGTAAGATTAGGTAAACATGCGATGAATGGCCTTCCAGTCTTCTTGCGTTTTAACCAAAACGGAAAGGTTTTGTCTCATGATCTTTTTCTGTTCGGCATCATTCGCACCCAGATAGTCACGCAACTCCAAGATTCGCACCCAGGCCAACAACTCGGCAGTAGCTGGTTTCTTGCGTACGGAATTTTCTCTGATCTCATTAAAAAGATCGATCAGGGAGTCTAAGGTTTGATCTGTATACTTACTTCCCTCCCCCAATTGGCTCTTCACGATCTTCAAGAGGATATCATCACTAGGGAAAGGAATATGATAAAAGACACAACGCCTCAGAAAAGCATCTGGCAAGTTTTTCTCCGAATTACTCGTCATGATCACCGCAATCTGCTGATTGGTGTTCATGTCAATGCGGTGGTTATTTTGTTCTTTGATGGAGAAGGAAAACTTATCGATTTCCATCAATATATCGTTGGTGAAATCTCGCGGTGCTTTATCTATTTCGTCAATTAATACCACGGAGCTTTGAGGTTCTTTCGGCAATGCTGTGGTAAAAAAGGGCTGGTCCTTCTCCTGCGGGTTACTAAAAGCGATAGCCTTTCCTAAAGCCTGCAACTCAATGAAGTCCGCCGTAGCAGGAGCTTCTTCATTCGATTGTCGGCGTATATTGGCCGTTTGAAAATGGGAGATGGCATCATAGGTATAGAAAAGATCTCTAGCCGTGGAAGTGGTTTTGGTATTAAACTCCAATACTTCAGGATAGAAATTCGCATCCTTACGCTGGCTCAATTCATAAGCTACTTTAGCCGCCAACAAGGTCTTTCCCGTGCCAGGTTCTCCCGTTAGCAGGAGCGGCTGTCCCAGCTCCACTGCTACCTCATAGGCATTCTGCAAAGCCTCATGCATAATATACTTATCCGCCTTAGCTTTTAAGGCCTTCAGTTTTTCTGGACTTATGCTCATGAATAGAATCTTTTGTTGTGTTTGATAATGATCTGGGCCAAAATCTGCTCCACATCTTCCATATAGAATTCATCCTCACTTTGAAAATGCTCCGCTATAATCGCTTTGCGTTCGTCCGTGCTTAGATCCAAACTATTCTTGTATTTGGCTAGCCATTTTTTGACATCTCTAACTCTGACGGTATTTAATTCTGGTAAGATTTGAATGTGTCCCCCTTCGCGAATGGCCTCTTGTACTTCTTCTTCTATCTCTCCCTCATCTTCCTCATAAATTAGACCGAAAAAGAACAAGAATGTGGGTGCGGTGTCTGGCAAGTCAACCGTACAAAAAGTGGTAATAAACCAATTTACGACAGCAGGCGTGATATCGGGGTCCCAATCCCACTCCTGAATACTCAAGAAGATACACACGTAATCCTCCTCCGTCAAGCCCTTCAAAACTGGGCTGCAATCGAAGAGATCACTCAATCTCTTTTCCAACAGAGGAGCCTGGTCATCCACTAGCACATTAAGTCCCCCAAAAAGGTTCTTTAGGACATTACGCTTATAGCCATCTTCATTGCGGCTTTCTTCAAATGGAATGGGAGGAAGCTTTAGCGCCTGACAATTGCCCTGCAGGGTGGTGGTATTCAAGTAGTCTTGCAATTTTCCTTCCAAGTCAAAAGCGAAGCGTTGGAAGAGCCCTTCATGGGCATGCTGCTCCATACCATAAATATAGTAGTAGTGGACCTTTTCCGATCGTCTAGCTTCAAAGAGCTCGTAGAATCGATCACTTTGATCCACCCGGTCACAGGTGAGTCGATGATAGTCTTGGAGCGGTTTACCCTCCGTAGGCATCTCGGCTTCGTCAGGCAGAGCATCGATCAGCTCCAATAAGCTTCGCGATATCTGAGCCATTTTGGTGGTGAACTCACCATCCGTAATGGTGGCTCCGAGTTTGGATTTATGAAGTTCTTTGTAATTGGTCCTGAGGGTAATGATTACATTGGTCTTATCAGGATACGCGGAGAAGGCCTCTCCTAGAACATTGAAGAGTTGTTCATGCTCATTCTTTCTGACTAAATCTTTTAAGCGTTTCTTTTCGCTCATTGACCTTGACTACTCTGGGTTTAGAGGTGCCTGCGAGCAAGCCGTTATTCCTCGTTTTGTATTATTTGTAAATATAATAATTTCAGGCATGAATGCCGCGGCAGGACACAAGAGGGGGCATATACTTCTACTGCAATCAACGCCTCTTTGTTGCAAGCTGGCTAGCGAGCGTAAGTAGCTATCCAATCCTCCGTACTTGTCTTCCCTTTAATCCAAACGATCGCCCCCTGCTTTATGATATATTCACTCATTCCGAAATGCGTTCGATTACGTGGATGCCAGTCATAGGTATAGCCCATACGTGTCCAAGGGGCCCAGTAAGAGGCTTGATCTACCGTGGGTTCCTTTCGTTCATTGTTCTTAATCAATTCTTCGTAGATGGTGTCATAGGCCGGATCCTTACCTGCATAGGCTCCTAAAGGAAAATGGAGGCTACAGGAAAGGTCTGAGATTTCAGGGTCTCTACAGGGTCTAAATAGGTCTGATTCTTTCACCCAAATCTCAATGAATACCCTGCTAGCGTCCTTCTGAGGGCGTGGCTCCAAGCCAAGTAGCTGTTCCATTCTGAGGGCTAAGCGCGTTCCTGAAAAGCGTTGCATATTGAGCGCTTGGGTTCGTTGGATCATTTCGCTCTTCTTCGTCACCCAAGTCAGATAGCTAGAGGAGAAGGTATCCAAAGAACCTACCGCTGCATAGTACTGTTCGGCATCTCTGCTATCTTTCCAAGCTAGCATCGGAATATAACCTTCACCATTCCGATCCTTAGAACTGATCGCCGAAAGCGCTTCATCGGCTATTCCTGCACCCTTCGGGCCCATTTGGTTCGTTACCAATAAGAATCGGATTTTGGCCTTTTCCAATTGGCGTTCGCTAACTCGGCTAGTTGAACAGGCTGTCAACAGGAGTATAGCTAGACTGCTGTAGAGTATACTTTTCATAAATCACAAAATGAATGAGCCCCTATCCAGAGGACAGAGGCTCAATATAATTTTTACTTCTCGGTTGCGAGAATTCTACTAGGATTTCTTGAACAATCCACCTAGTAAAGAACCTCCCGCACCCCCAACTAAGGCGGAAATGATCGACATAATCATATCATTTGATCCGCCACCGCCGAACATTCCGGCAGCGCTTAGTATAGCAGGTAATGCGTTTCCGCCGACTGCACCTGCAAGAAGATTGCCTACAAGTCCGAGGCCATTTTTCTTAAGCATGTTGCCCAGAAAGCCTCCACCACCGCCTGCGATGGTGTTGATTAAAATTGATGTTAAATCCATAATTGGTTTTGTTGTTTGTACGTTAGTTTGTACTCTCAAGATAACAATTTACGCTCCTACAACAAAACCGCTCGTCACCCCATCTAAGCAACAAGTACCCGTAGTTATTCTACATGATCTAATCTCATGCGCACTTCACCTCGCATAATCTCGGCCACGTCAAAGATCTTATCAATCATGGTGTTAGGGTCTTTACCTGGGTGTACTTTCTTAAAGTAATCCGGAACATTTTGAGGTGACATGAACTGTTTCATATCCTTGTATATATCAATAGTAGCGTCTTGGTAGGCCTGCTCTGTACCGTAAGGCATCATCATCGTAAGAGAAGCCCAGCCTTTCATAGCGCCATCATCTACACGCGCCTTGTGTACGGGCATCCAGATGTCTCGTTCCATCTTTTGATGCTCAGCTGAAGTGTGTCCTTCTTTTATGCTAAAGAAATTAAACACCTGCACTTTAGCCTCCAAAAAGTCTTCCGCGAAGGCCACATCAACGGCACGCCAAACTTCTGATTTTACGATATCGCGAAACTCTCCGGTCTTTTGCACCATTGCTCTTTCTTTCTCATTCAGCAATTTCTCGGCACCCTCAGGAATGAAAGATGGGCTTTCATATACAGCAGCTAATTGTTCTTCACCGGAAAATCGATTAATAGTAACATAGTCATACTCCGTATTGGCTCCGCGTGGAGAGGCTACACCGAAAAAGTACCAACCTTCAGACATTCCAGCCTCGATCCGAGCCTTGTGGATCTTTTTCCATATCCCCTCCAAGGTTTCGTAATTATCGAATTGCCCATCTTTAACTTTCATATAGTCAATCATCAAATACGTATTGGGCTGGTCGGCATCCTGGGCGAAAGAAGAGGTATTGGAAAAACACACTAAAACTAAAAGTGCGGCAAAGGAAAAGATCAAGTTTTTCATAGGTTAAGTATTGGTTATAAAATCATGTTATGGTCCACATTTTTGGATCAAAGACTTTAAGACAACACTTGTTTGTACTGATGACTTCCTTTTGATCATTCATCTATTCAAAGAGCGGAGAACGAGGCCGTCCCCTTATTCAGGTTCAACAATAGCCTATAACAAAGGTCTTAAATTGTTTCATGGGGTGCACCACATCTTAATGTGGTCGAAAAAGGGGAGAGAAAATTCGTGGGAGTGGCATCTACTACTTCCAAATTCTATTACATTTTTGCTAGCTTCACTCCTATGGAAACAAACGAAAAATCTAGCCGCTTTCAAGCAGATGAATTACTGCAGTTTGCCAGCGAAGTATTCAACAAGGCAGGCATCGAAGAAGAAAAGGCCCTATGTATGGCTGAGACCCTATTGGAGTCTGACCTAATGGGGCATACCACCCATGGGCTCGCCCTCCTCAAGCCCTATCTAATCTCTATCGAGCAAGGCCATATGACCAAAGAAGGGCAACCTGAGGTGATCAGAGACACAGGCGCAAGTATTACCTGGAATGGCCGCCGTTTGCCCGGAGCTTGGCTTACCCACAAAGCCATCGATCTCGCCTTCGAACGCATTAAAGATCAACCCGTGGTCACAATCGCCATTCAACATAGTCATCACATCGGCTGCCTGGCCGCCTACCCAGAACGAGCTACGGAGAAAGGCTTGATGATGCTTCTCTCTTGTTCCGATCCGGGCTTTGATCGCGTAGCTCCCTACGGAGGTACAACTGGAGCCTATAGCCCCAATCCGATAGCAGCCGGAATCCCGACCAGCGGTTTACCCATCATATTTGACATTAGTACTTCAGAAACAGCAGCGGGCATGGTCAATCAAACCCATAAATCCGGACAGCGACTCCCTCACCCCTGGCTCCTCGACAACAAGGGCAATGCTACAGATGATCCCGCCACCTTCTACGACCCCGAGGTAGCTTCCACTATCCTACCACTGGGGGGCCTAGCCACTGGGTATAAGGGATTCGCACTGGGAATCATGGTAGAAGCCATGACTACGGCCCTCAGTGGCCATGGTCGTGCTGATCAGCCGATTATCGGCTGGCTTTCCTCCGTATTTCTGCAGATCATAGATCCTGAAGCTTTTGCCGGCTCTGCCGCCTTTACCAATCAGATGGATTATTTGGTGGATAAATGTCTAAACTCGGCTGTTCCTGAAGGAAAGCCCCCGGTTCGTCTGCCCGGACAAAGAGCGCTGCGCTTGAGAAATCAATACAAGGAAGAAGGGGTGCCTATTAAAGATTTCGTAGCTAAGCAGCTTTCAGATATGGGTGAGCGCTATAAGGTGAAGATGCCAGAGCACTGGTAGGAAGGCTCTATACGACTCAGAATAGGATTTTGTTTGAATTTCGTAAGTTCTTATTTGGATATCGTTATTTATTTCGACGAAGGTATCGCTTTTTTGTAACTTAGTATAGTTCTCATATATCACCAAAACACAGCTAATCTATGGCCATATTTACGATAAAGATCAACGGCAAAAAACAACAAGTAGATGTAGATCCGAATACCCCCTTGCTGTGGGTACTGAGAGACCACTTACAACTAACTGGGACAAAGTATGGCTGTGGTATAGCCCAGTGTGGAGCTTGTACCGTACATTTAGATGGCGTCGCCATGCGTTCTTGCTCCCTTCCTATCAGCAGCATCAATGACCAGGCTATTACGACCATTGAGGGGCTTTCTGAAAAAGCGGATCATCCCGTTCAAAAAGCATGGCTAGAGCATGATGTACCACAATGTGGCTATTGTCAAGCTGGCCAGATTATGAATGCAGCAGCATTGCTCAAGACTAATCCCAGTCCCACTGATGCTGAAATTGATGCTGCTATGAACGGCAATATCTGCCGTTGTGGTACTTACACGAGGATTAAGGCTGCCATCAAAACAGCAGCGAAGGTTGGATAAAACTTCACCTTCAGTCCGCAAAGTTTTTCTATCCATTTCAAAGATTAAGTAACATGTCTATCATAAAAACATCCATTGGAAGACGTTCTTTTTTGAAATCCACCGCAGCCACTGGAGGTGGGATGTTATTGGGGTTTAGCTGGCTAGCTTCTTGTCAGACAAAAACAGAAGAAGAAGTAATGGCCATGCCTGAAGAATGGTTTGAAATAAACTCTTACCTAAAGATTGGAGATAACGGCGTGGTAACTATCATTGCTCCTAATCCTGAATTTGGACAGAACGTCCGAACCTCGATGCCGATGCTAATTGCAGAAGAATTGGACTTGGATTGGGAGAAGGTCTTGGTGGAGCAAGCGCCCTTTCACACGGAAAACTTTGGTTTCCAATTTACGGGCGGTAGCCGCGGGATAATGTCAAGATGGGAACCGCTACGAATGGTTGGTGCCTCTGCCAGACAAATGCTGCGAACAGCCGCGGCAGAGACCTGGCAAGTTCCCGTAGAAGAAATCACTACAGATGCGGGAATGCTATATCACGAAGCCACTAAACAATCAGCAGGCTATGGTGAGATGGCGTCAATCGCATCCGGACTCCCCGTGCCGGAGGAAGTAGAATTAAAGGCCGTTCAGGACTTCAAAATTATAGGTACTTCGCGAAAGAATGTGGATGGGAAACGAATCGTCACCGGTGAACCTATGTTCGGGCTTGACTACCACAAGGAGGGCATGCTAATTGCGATGATTGAGCACCCTCCCGCATTTGGTATGACCCTGAAGTCAGTTAATGATGTCGAAGCAAAGGCCATGCCTGGCATTAAAGATGTGGTCACGATCAAAAGCTACAAAAATGGGTTTGAAAAAGGAGGATTTGATACCAATGCTTTTCCCGATGTGGTGGCTGTAGTTGGCAATTCCACTTGGGAAGTCATGCAAGCCAAAAAGAAATTACAGGTCGAATGGCAGCCTTTCAATGCCTATTCAGAAACGATCGTTGGGTTTAGAGGAGATAAGCAGACTAAGAACGTTCCTGCCGGTCTAGAGTCTACGGCTGATCACCAATCTAAAATGGTAGCCCGAGCAGCCAAAGCCGGAAAGGTCGTACGCAAGGATGGTAATCCCAAAGCAGCTTTCGACAAGGCTGCAAAGATCATAGAGCGCACCTACTCCGCACCTTTCCTCGCCCACAATTGCATGGAGCCGCTCAACTCTTTTGCACATGTGGAAGGAGATAAGGTACACATTGCTGCAGCTCTTCAAATACCGGCCTTGATTATGCCAGCGCTGGCTTCTAGCTTGGGAATCCCTGCGGAGAATATCAGCATGGATATCACGCGCATGGGGGGTGGTTTTGGGCGAAAGGCTTATGCTCATTATGTGGTAGAAGCAGCCTTAATCTCCCAACAGGTTGAAGCGCCGGTTAAACTGATGTATACCAGGGAAGACGATATGAGTAATGGCATTTATCGTCCAACCTATCAGGCCACCTACAGAGCCGCCCTGGATGAAAACAATAATCTAACTGCACTTCATGTAAAGGCAGGAGGAATTCCTGAAAGTCCTTTGTTTGCGGATCGTTTTCCTGCAGGAGCCCTTGATAACTATCTGGCAGAAGAATGGTCTCTAGATTCGAATATTACTATTGGTGCTTTCCGCGCCCCTAGGTCCAATTTCATGGCTGGTGCCGAACAAGCCTTTCTGGATGAAGTAGCAGAAGCGGCTGGCCAAGACCCCATCCAGTTCCGATTAGATCTGTTGAAGCGGGCTATTGAAGACCCAGTTGGTGAGAAGAATGATTACGATGCGGAACGCTACGCGGGGGTGCTTGAGCTGGTTAGGGAAAAATCGGGCTGGGAACAAGCAACTGAGAACGGCAATCGAGGGGTTTCTGCCTATTTCTGTCACAACACCTATGCGGCTCACGTTTTGGACGTAACGATTGACAAGGGAAAACCCATTGTGCAAAAAGTATGCTGCGCCATTGATTGTGGAATTGTAGTGAACCCGGACGCCGCCAAGAATATGGCAGAGGGGGCCATCACGGATGGCATTGGCAATGCTTTTTATGGAGAAATGACTTTCAAAGATGGAGCTCCTGAAAAGACGAATTTTCACGAGTATCGCATGATAAGAATGAGCGAAGCGCCTAAAGCTATTGAAGTGCATTTTGTGCGGAATGAGATCAAACCTACGGGAATGGGAGAACCTCCATTTCCACCAATTTTTGGTGCAGTAGCCAACGCTATTTATAAAGCAACGGGCAAACGCCATTATCAGCAGCCGTTCCTGGGAGATAAGGAGATGCTGGGGTAATTAACTAGCATTATGGATAAGACGGAATCCTTAGAAGCCTTCTACAAGCGCAAGTTTGATTGGGTAATGTTGGTCATTAGAGATAGCTCCTGGAACATTTCAGAGATTGCTTATGCGTTGGGCTTGAAAGAGGTCACGCACTTTAATAACTTCTTCAAAAAGTATGTCCCCCTTAGTCCTTCGAAGTTTAGGAAGCAATAGAAGGCAGAGGGCAGAAGACAGAAATAAGAAGAGAGAAGACAGAGGTCAGATATTGTATCTGGCCTCTGTCTTCTTATTTCTGTTATCTGTTTCTTGAACCCTAATTACTAAGTCCCCAAACCTTCACCACCTCCACATAAAAGATGAGATCAGAATTTGGTGGGATAACTGGAGGAGATCCTCGTTCTCCATAGCCCATATGGCTGGGCACAAAGATAGTGGCTTTGTCTCCCTCTCTTAACAATTGGAAACCCTGGTCCCAACCATCGATCACTCGCCCACGACCTAAGGGGAACAAAAAGTACTGTCCTCTTTGGAAAGAGTTATCAAACATGGTTCCATCCGGGAGCACGCCATAGTAATTCACTTCTACAGTTCTTCCAGCCTCAGCGACCTGGCCATTGCCCTGCTCATGAATGATATAGTCTAGTCCACGATCTGTTTTGACCTGATCATCTAGCTCGCCCGCCTTATATTGCTTGAGCATATCCTGCACAAAAGCAGCAACCTCCTTCTCTCTAGCCTGCAATACTCTGCGTTTCTTCGCATCGGCTAAACGCTTCTCCATTTCATTCAACTCGTGTTCCGTTTCACTGACGATATCCGTGACGGTCATGGTGAAGTAGAGGTAGTCCGAATTTTCAAAACCTGGAGGTTTAGAGGGTAAAGTATCCAGTCTTATGGTTATGGTAATACTGTCTCCTAGAGCCAAATCCGGAAGGATATCCTGCACCGGATTGGCCGGTTTGATATCAGCCTGGGGGATCTGGTAAAAGGGAGTAGCGCCAGCACTCCTACTGGAACTCACCACTCTTTGATCATTGGAAGTGCGGGCGTGAAAGTAGACGTAATCGCCCTTCTCTGCCGGTTTGCCTCCCGAAGAATAGTTGAGTCGGTAAGTCGTGCCATTGGAGGAGATTAGTTCCTTCGGTTGGAAGTTGGCCAACGGGACATCTTCTTTCTTGCGATCTAAAGACTCGTAGAGCGCCGTATGTATCCTCGGCCGGATATTGAGTCGATAGATCTTAGGATTATTTCGGGTTGGAAAAACGCGGTTGGAAAAGAAGATGTATAATAGATCTGTTTCCGGATCCGCCCAGACAAAGGTGCCAGTATAACCGGAGTGGCCATAGCTGTCTGCACTAGCCTGTTCCGCCACGGAACTAGAGGATTTATCGTATTCAATCAGTGGTTTATCAAAGCCTAGTCCTCGTCGATTTCCTTCTTCACAGTATTGACATCTGGTAAATTCTTGCAGTGCTTTACTTGCGATAACTTGTTCCCCTCCATAACTTCCTTCCTTCAAATACATTTGGAACAACTTGGCCAAGTCGTTGGCAGAGCCAAATAAACCAGCATTCGCCGATACCCCTCCCATCATCGCTGCTCCTTCATCATGTACTGTACCGTGCAATTGAGTCAAACGGAAGAAAGTATCTCTCTCCGTAGGAACGATCCTTTCCTTAGGATAGAAACGCATGGGATTATAGCGTAAGGTGTGCGCTCCTATTTTGTCGTAAAGATTCTTGTATAGATAGGTTTCGTAATCTTCATTTGCCAGGCCAGAAACGATGTCTGGTAAAAGATAAAATAGGAGACCTGAATACACATACTCCTTTTTCTCTCGAAGCGGTGATTTCTTAATCGCCTTCATCATCTTCTTCCGGAAGGTCTTATGCTGATAGAGGTCATCGGTGATTTTGACGCTATAGTCTGCGGAAGGAGTTGGGCTAAAGGTCCTAGCTCGATAACGCCCATCGTTGATCCGGTTAGTGTCCCATTTTTTCTGCCAGGGATACTTCGCATTCCCCTTCAAGGTTCCTTGCCAATAGGGAATCCAGGGTCTGAGCCTTGCGTAGTGGGCTAACATTTCACGATAGGTCAAATCAGCTTTATTGGAGCCAGAGAAATAAGGAGCATACTCCTTTAATGGAGCATCAAGATTAAATTTGTCTTCTCCATACAACTTCATAACGGCTGGCAATGCACTTGTAACCTTTGAAACAGAAGCAAAATCGTAGATATCCGTTAGATCCACTGCTCGACTGCTGTCATAGGTGTGATGACCAAAGGCTTTATGATATACAACTGCTCCATCCTTGGCTACTAAGACCTGAGCACCGGGGAAAGCTCCTTCTCTGATGCCTTCTTCCACGATACTCTTAACCTGCTGATCCAGGTAATAGCCATCAATCCCAAGTACCGCTGGAGGCATATAAGCCAAGCGAGCCTTGCCCGTTGATACAAAGGTGCGGCCCTTCTTGAATTCGTCGCTAAAATCCTCGCTCATTTCTCCTCTAGCGCCAAGTGCCCCGAAAATAATCTGAGCGGCTACTGATTCACCCCATACGGTCGAGGGGGGCACTTGGATCAACGCCTTGATTCCAGGAGGTACCTTGAGGCTATTGGGGCCCGTATTACGCGCGACTACGATTACATTGGCGGCCTGACTCAAGGCTTCAAGTTTAGCATAATAACTATCGTCCGCCATTCTAATGTTGCCTTGGTTATCCAGGATTCCGTCTTGTAAGCCTACTATGAAAAGGCTATACTTCTTCGTCAATGCTCCTATATCAATCTGCTCCATGGAGAGCGTATCTATTCGAGTATACTTCTGCAGGACGGTCAACAGGTCATTCCCTTGCTGCAAAGCGGGGATGACCGTATTGTCTTCGAATTCATGTTCTAAATAGGCTATCTTTTGCTCTCCTAATCCCGTGATAGGGATAATCTCACCATCGTTTTTGAGTAAAGAAACCCGATTTCGGGCTGCTTCAAATAGCTCAATGGTTTTACTATCTCGTAGGGGTTGAGCAGTAAGTGATCCAATTCCAAAGGTCAGAATAAGGATCAAGGCTATAAATTGGGTAATCTGTCTCATTTTGGTATTTTCATCCGGATTTGTACGCATTAAAACATTAGAACGCTAATAAACGCAAAGTATTAAACCTTGAGCAAAAAGTTACTGAATAATTGTGTAATAGGGCTATGTCTGTGCTTAATGGGCTGTTCTTCTGCTAAAGTCCTTAACAAAGGAAATGCAAAAACACTTGATGCCCTGATAACGGAATCGGCAGTCTTCTCCAAGAGTTTTACGGGCTTTATGCTCTATGACCCAGCTACCAAAACGACGCTTTACAGTCAGGATGCCGATAAGTATTTCACGCCCGCTTCAAATACCAAGATCTTTACCTTATATACCTCCACACAGTTTCTTGGCGATTCTTTACCCATACTTAATTACCAAATTTCCGGAGATAGTCTCTTCTTTTGGGGAACCGGAAACCCTGTATTTTTGCACCCTTATCTCCCCCAGAACGATCGCATTATCAACTTGCTAAAGCAACATGAGGGACCTTTGTTCTACTCCTCGCATAATTACCGAGACGAACATTTTGGACCGGGATGGGCTTGGGATGATTTCACCTATGCTTTTCAAGCCGAAAAATCCCCCTTCCCTATTCATGGAAACGTGGTGCGTTTTAGTCGGGATTCTCTTCAGACTACGAATAGCATCACGGTAGCTCCACCTCATTTTAAGGAACAACTCGGCAGAAACCCAGCATTCTCTGAAGATTCCCCGTACTTCCGCAGAAAGGCTTTTGAAAACCAGTTCGAACATAACCTCCAAGCCCTGAATGATACGGCCTACCAGATTGAAAAGCCTTTTATCAGCAGTCCAAAGGTGATTGCACAACTGCTATCGGACACCTTAGGGCGCAGCGTCGGGCTTTCTTCCCGTACAGGCAAGGGATTGGAAGACGGCAAGACGCTCTATATCCCTTTTCCAGACACTATCTATCAATTGCTAATGAAGGATAGTGATAATTTCATTGCGGAGCAACTCTTATTGATGTGTGCAGATCAGCAATTGGGTTTTATTGAAACCACCCCCTTGATTGACAAAGCAAAGCAGGATCTTTTTGCGGATGCTCCGGATGAATTATTGTGGTTTGATGGCTCCGGCTTGACACGCTACAATATGTTCACTCCGCGAACCGTGGTTTCCGTGCTGGAAAAGCTGCTCCATACATTCGACCGTGAATGGCTATTTTCCATCTTTCCCGGAGGAGGACAAGCCGGCACCATTAGCAAGTGGTACGGGAATACTGAAGAACCCTATGTCTATGCTAAAACAGGAACCCTCAGTAACAAGCATTGTTTAAGCGGCTACCTGCTCACCGATAGCGGAAAAACCTTGATATTCAGCTTTATGCACAACAACTTCCCCACCGGTTCCGAACCATTGAAGAAAGAGATGGAAAAGATACTGGCTTGGATGAAACGAGAATTGTAAATAAGCCAAAAAAGAAAGGCAAAGATGAGTACACCTACTTTCACCAAAATTATTGACTGGTTAGAAGAGGAAAATATCCCAAAGCGAGTGTTGCATCATGAGCCGACGCCGACCTCTGAGGACTCTGCTCGGGTACGTGGGGAGGATATTGCCATTGGTGGAAAGGCCTTATTATTAAAATGTGGCGATGCGTTTCACCTTTTCGTAATTAGTGCAGCTAAAAGATTAGACAGTAAGGCTATTCGAAAACATTTGGGTGTGAAAAAAGTGAGATTTGCCAGTGCAGAAGAGTTAATGGAGCGGACGGGGCTTATACCTGGTTCCGTACCACCATTTGGGCGCCCCATTCTAGATTTCAAGCTGTATATTGATACAAGCATTGCCGAAAACCCAAGGATAGCTTTCAATGCTGGATCTATAACCGATTCCGTTATTTTAGAAATTGGAGATTACCTGGCCATAGCCCAGGGTGAGGTTTTTCAATTCTCAAAAGTGGAAACTTAAGCGCTGGTACTCACGCGCAACTTAGTCTTACTCTTGCTCTCTTTCACCTCAAAATTGAAACCGTCGGATAAAAATTCTTGGTATTTACCCTTGTCAAAGCTAAACAGCCGAGCTGGGCGATGTGCTACCCCCTCTTGGCTTTCGTTGAGGTCGATGAGCAGATTCATAGACAGAATCTTCTTGCGGAAATTTCGCTTGTCTAGTGACACTTCTAAAATTGCCTCATACAAGTGCTGTAGCTCCGTCAAGGTGAATTTGGGTGGTAACAATTCGAAGCCTACCGGTCTGGTGCGTACCAAGCGTTTCAACATTTGAAAACAAGCATCCAGTATCTCGCTGTGGTCAAAGGGAAGGTTCGTCACGTCAGAAATGGGAACCCATTTTGCCTTTTTGGCAATTCCTGCTGGCTGCAGTTTATAATCAGCAATCTTGATCAAAGAGAAGTAAGCCACAGTGATAACTCGGCCAAAAGGGTGCCGATTGGCTTCACCAAAGGTATGCACTTGCTCCAGGAAAACGTTATGCAGGCCCGTCATTTCTTCGAGTACGCGTACGGCAGCATTTTCCAAGTCTTCTGAAGGGTAAACAAAGTGTCCGGGCAGTGCCCATTCATCACTAAAAGGTTCTTCCCCCCTTTTGATAAGAAGGATCTTGAGATCCCCTTCGTCAAAACCAAATATCACATTATCTACGGTACAAGCCGCTCCAAAAAATTCTTGTAGTTTCGCCATTATTTTCTGCTGCTAAAGCAATGTAATATGCTGTTAGGGAGCAAGTTAATTATTTTAGTGCAGGAAGACGGTATAATTAGTGTATTTTTTACAATATCCATCTCTTGGAAGACCCTTTTAGGCTTCTTTTCAGACTAAATTTTGTGGCTTCAGGCTTTTTCAACAGCAATCACTTCGTTTTTACATTAGAAAAATTCCTTCTATATTTAATGCCGTACTAAAATTGGATTACCAATAGAAGCAAGAATCTCTTTACAATTGCTTCGAAACGCTCTCTAAATCAAATCACATGACGCTCAACTGGCGCGCTGCACCTTTCGTACGCCTTTTTCCGAGTTTAGGCTTGGGTATTGGAGTGGCTTCTTTCACTTCTTTTCAGCTTAGTCTTTGGATCTTACCTGTTACCCTAGCTTTACTTGTATTCTTCCATAGGCGAAAGCCCCTACCCCATCAACAATGGTGGTTTGGCGGCACCCTATACTTATTCTTGTTTTGCTTAGGCTTTATTCTGTATCAGAAACAGCAAACTCAGTTTTATCCGAAGGAGCTACAGCAATACGAAGGCCATGAAATGAGCGCAAGTGGCAAAATTCTCCAGGCGGAAACTGGAGCTCGATTTACCCGAATTGGGTTACAGTTGGAGTGGGTGGATAGTATGAATGGGGAAGGACAACCGCCACATGGCA
>ENA-UENX01000099-UENX01000099.1-marine-metagenome-genome-assembly--contig:-NODE-99-length-44269-cov-3.720160_pt1 | contig 44269 bp, 39 predicted proteins | sample MGYA00237875_ERZ529327 | MGnify/ENA primary metagenome ERZ529327 (study PRJEB26372, sample SAMN05368347) | marine metagenome | biome: cultured habitat; feature: ocean water; material: water; isolation... | reverse complement strand
TACTCACCGGGTGACTAGTCACCCGGTGAGTATTTGACCACCTACGCTCCTACAAGCAGAAACAACAACCCTACAAACACCTAATTACCAGCAAGTTAATCATCAAAATAGCTCAACCCTCACCCCCGAGTTGTTAATAGCAAATAGGTTGAAAATTGCTACCTTGAATCCAATCACCCACCCGGTGACTAGTCAGGGTGGGTGAGCAAAAAAATCTATGACTTCAGATAAAGAATTAATCCAAGCCGCCTTAGCGGGAGAAAAGTCCGCTCTAGAAGACCTGATCAAAAGACACCAAGATTGGGTATTTAATATCGCCTTGGCCTTTACCGGGGATCGCCAGGACGCAGCCGACCTTAGTCAAGAAGTGTTGATCAAGGCGATCACCAAGTTGAGTAATTTCAAAGGGAATAGCGAATTTAGAACCTGGCTCTATCGCATCATTAAGAATCATTTTCTTAACCTGAAACGGAGTAACAAGACAGTCCTATCCTTTGAAGCATTTGCCGCGGGACTGGATCAAACGCCTGATACGGCCTTACCACAAAACTTTCAGGGTGTGGAACATAGCTTGGTGGTTAAGGAAGCCAAGCTGAGCTGTATGAAGGGCATGTTGCTTTGCCTCACCCCCGAACAGCGAATGGTCTACATTATTGGAGAGTTGCTGGAGTTACCCGATACGGTTGGAGCAGAGATCATGGAAATTTCCAGAGCCAACTTCAGGGTAAAATTGCACCGGGTGAAGAAAGACCTTTACAGCTTCATGCAAGAAAAATGTGGTCTTATCAACAAGAATAACCCTTGTCGCTGTGCGAAGAAAACGGTAGGTTTTATCAAACAAGGTTATGTTGACCCCGTTCATCTCCACTTCCAGAAAAACACAATCGCCACTATCGATAAAGTGATCGGTACAAAACTGGAGGCTTATCAAGAAGATATGATGGAACAGTATCGCGCTTTGTATCAAAGTCATCCCTTTCTGAAGAGCCCAGACCTCATGGAATCGATCAAGGACCTACTCGCCTCCAAAGCGGTGAAGGACATCTTTGATCTAGATGGCCCTAGTAGAAACTAGATTTTGCAAAATCCGATACCCTAAGCTCGCCCCTAACTTCGCCGTACGTTGATCTATGTCAAAGGAGGGGTTTAGCTCGCAGATATCGCAGAGGACTAGCTTAGCGGAAGCAGTGATGTATTTCAGCCAAGGCAAGACTTGCAGCGGATACAACCCCAGGCTGGCCGGAGCACTGACACCTGGCGCAAAGGCAGCATCAAATGCATCTAAATCGATAGACAGGTATATATAATCATGGGCCTGTACAAACTGCCTAAGTTGCTGCGGTACACTGTTATGTGGGGCAGAGGAAAGCTGATCAGTTGTCAGGTACTCAACGCCCAAGGCATCCGCGACATCGAAAAGGGATCGCGTATTACCCGTAGGGTTTATCCCTAAGCAGAGATAGCCAAAGTTAGCGGCATGCGCCTTTGCCCAATCCGCCATTTGCCAGAAAGGCGTCCCGGAATTACCCGCTTCAATCGGTGTTCGAAGGTCAAAATGGGCATCGATATTGACGATGCCGATCTTGGCTTCAGTCCCAAAGGCCCGACGAAGGCCCAAGTAACTTCCCCAAGCGGTCTCATGCCCCCCTCCCAGAACTAATGGGAAGGCCCCCAATCCAAGAAGGTGAGAAACAGCTTCAGCCAAAGTATCTTGTGCTACCTCCAGATTTCCGTCGCGACAGAAAACATTTCCAGTATCCACAAGGTCAAAATCCTTTGAGAAGTGCCAAGCAAAGTTACTTAGTGCTTTTCGCAAGGCGGAGGGTCCATCGGCAGCCCCAACCCGGCCTTTATTACGACGAACGCCTTCTTCACTACAGAAGCCAAGGACAGCTGCTACCCCTTTTGAATTCCAATTTTCATTGAGATCCACAACAGAGACTCGCTGATGCACTCTAAGGTCAACTTCTGTATCCATTCGACCAATCCATTGCTTGGCATCCCCTGCTTGATAATAGCTTGATTTTACCATAACTTCCTAACCTAAATTAACTGCCCTTTTTTCCATACAGAGCTTGGCCGCAGCTGCCCTTGTTGATAAAAGATCTCTCGATAATCCGTCGTTTCAAATCCGGTGATATCCGCCAATTGGCCTTCAACCAATCTTCCACGATCATTCAAGCCTAAGGCAGCGGCCCCTCTAAAAGTTATCCCCGATAGTACTTCAGCTAAACTGAGTTTCTCCGCCATCCCAAAAATGCTTGCACTTGTCAGCAGATCGCCCATGGGAGCTGAGCCAGGATTCCAGTCCGAAGCGATCGCGAGCGAGGCCCCAGCGTCTAATAATCGACGACCGGGAGTAAAAGCACAACCAAGCCCCAAGGAAGCGCCAGGTAAGGCAACAGGGATAACATCACTCTTGGCCAAAGCCTGAATTTCAGTTTCTCCAGAAGCTTCTAAATGATCGGCGCTATAAGCCCCGCAATCTATAGCTACTTGACTACCACCGACACTAAACTGATCGGCGTGCACCGTGAGATCAAATCCTCGCTCCTGCAAAGTGGATAGGTAGTGTCTAGCTTCTGCCAAACCAAATGCCTCGGCCTCCACAAAAATGTCAGCGCGTTTAGCTAATTGCTCACGCTGCACGATTGGAAAAAATTCGGCGAGTAGATACGCTACGTATTCCATGGCATTCCCACCAAAATCCTTCGGGACAATATGGGCAGGCAAGCAGGTAGGGATAATGTCTATCGGGCCACGCTCACGAGCAGCTTGGATGGCCCTCAACATCTTCAGCTCTCCTTCAACGGTCAACGCATATCCGCTCTTGACTTCCACCGTGGTAATACCCGATTGAAGAAGACGAGCACTCCTCTGTAAGACTGATTTGCTGAGCTCCTCTTGGGACGCAGCTCGAGTTTTCAAGACCGTATCCCAAATCCCGCCACCGGCTTGCGCGATTTCCAAATACGTTTTACCCGCAGACCGTGCTGCATAATCTTTGGCTCTCGAACCGGCAAAACAGATATGCGTATGCGCATCGATCAGCCCAGGGGTCGCAACCTGCGGCTTTTCCAATTCATGCCATGTAGCCCCAACTTCCGTAGCCATCGATCGAATGGCTTTAGCTTTAGCGACTGCCGATACTCGACCACTCTCCACTAATAAAGCCCCATCCTCTACAATCTCGAGTTGGTCATCAGATAAAGCGCCCTTTAGGGGAAGCCCTTTCATCGTAATGATCTGTGCGAAAGGGCCGATAGCTATTGCATTAGACATCTTGAGTTCTATTAAGGATTTTATAGAAGCAAGGCATGTTCCCGCCCAGTATGTTGAGCTAACTCATACCCGGCGTCGGCATGTCGAAATATGCCCATAGCTGGATCGTTGTACAAACACCTTCTTAGTCTTTCGGCAGCCTCTTCAGTCCCATCAGCTAGAATAACCATACCCGCGTGCTGCGAAAATCCCATACCTACCCCTCCACCATGATGGAAGGAAACCCAGGTTGCTCCACCAGCAGTATTAGACATCAAATTGAGCAAGGGCCAGTCGGAGACGGCATCACTACCATCCATCATGCCTTCCGTTTCACGATTCGGAGAGGCTACCGAACCGCAATCCAGATGATCTCTTCCAATCACGATCGGGGCTTTTACCGCTCCTGTTTTAACCAAATCGTTGAATATCAAACCAGCTTTTTCTCTTTCCCCCATACCCAACCAACAGATTCGGCATGGGATACCTTGAAAGGCTACTTTCTCTTGCGCTTGCTTCAACCAGTTAATGAGGTGTATATTTTCTGGGAAGGCTTCCATCAAGGCACGATCCGTTACATGAATATCTTCTGGGTCGCCGGATAAGGCAGCCCAGCGGAAAGGCCCTTTGCCTTCGCAAAAAAGAGGGCGGATAAATTCCGGAACAAAGCCCTGAAAATCGAAGGCATTTTCTTCCCCTCCTTGCCGAGCGAACTCCCGTAGGTTATTGCCATAGTCAAAGACTATGCTCCCTTGTTTTTGCATTTCCAACATCAAGCCGACATGCCTCGCCATGGATTTTAAGGATCGATCTTTATAACAAATTGGATCACTGTTTCGAAGCGTTTGCGCCTCTGCTAAGGTCATTCCATTCGGTACATAGCCGTGCACCGGATCGTGGGCTGAAGTTTGATCTGTTAGGATATCAGGAACAATCCCATCTGCTAAAAGCCTTTCCAGTACATCTCCGATATCACCCACAAGACCGATGGAAACTGCCTCACCTTTTTCCTTGGCTGACATAGCCCAAGCAATAGCCTCCTCATAGCTATCTGTCATCTTATCAATGTATCGAGTAGCTATCCTTTTTTCAATTCGGGCAGGATCAATGTCTACGCCCAGGAAGGTTGCTCCCGCCATTGTTGCTGCAAGGGGTTGAGCACCGCCCATTCCTCCCAATCCACCCGTAACCAACAATCGATGCTTAAGGTTGTCTTGAAAGTATTTTCGACCACAAGCAGCGAAAGTCTCATAGGTCCCTTGCAAGATTCCCTGTGTGCCAATATATATCCAACTACCGGCCGTCATCTGACCAAACATCATAAGTCCTCTTTCCTTCAGGTCCTCAAAGTGCTCCCAATTGGCCCAAGCTGGTACTAGGTTACTGTTGGCGATTAACACCCGTGGGGCATCTCGATGAGTCCGAACAACACCTACAGGTTTACCGGACTGTACCAACAAACTATGGTCTTCATCCAACTCCAGAAGCACCTTTATGATTAGCTGCAAAGCAGATGTATTCCGTGCGGCCTGACCTGTTCCACCGTATACGATTAGCTCATTAGGATCCTCCGCCACAGCCGCATCCAGGTTGTTTAGCAGCATGCGCAAGGCTGCCTCAGTTTGCCAGGATTTGGCATGGAGCTGAAGCCCTTTAGGCGCCAGATAATGTGGATGGGAGGCATATTTTTTAATAAAGTCCGTATAATTCATGGGTACTGTTTTTAAATAAAATTTGATGTTGTTCAGCTAGTTCATCCGTCAGTTGTTGCAGCTGACCTTCACTTACCATCTGAATAACTATTTCTAATTCTTCCTCAAAAAGAGTATCAGAAGTGCGATGTGAAATCTTAGATCTGACTGACTCGTAACAGGCTTCAACTAGGACACTTGAGCGTAGTGGGCGATGAAAATCCAAGCCTTGTGCCGCGTACAATAGTTCAATCCCTAAGATCTGCTCCAGGTTGTGTACTACTTGGTATGCCTTCCGTCCGCTGATCGACCCCATGCTGACATGATCTTCTTGTCCTAAGGATGTTGGAACACTGTCTACAGAGGCGGGGAAGCAAAGACTCTTATTCTCACTGACTAGAGCTGCCGTCGTATACTGGGGAATCATGAAGCCGGAATTAAGGCCTACTTCATCCATCAGCAGCTTAGGGACTCCGGGCATTTTGCCTTCAATACTCAAGTAAATACGCCGGTCCGCGATGTTGCCGATCTCTGCCGCCGCCATTGCTGCATAGTCTAATGGTAGAGCAATGGGTTGGCCATGGAAATTCCCCCCACTGATGATATTGATATCATCTAGGATAATCGGATTATCGGTGACGGAGTTGATTTCGGTGTGAATGCTTTCTTTGAGGTGACGCCAAGCCTGCCGAGAGGCACCATGTACTTGTGGGATGCAGCGCAGGGAGTAGGGATCTTGGACTCGTTCGCAATTCTCGTGAGATTTCATAATGGCTGAGCCATGCAGCAACTGACGTAGCCGCTCCGCCACATAGTTGCAGCCAGGATGAGGGCGCAGGCGATGAAGATCAGCATGAAAAGGTTTAGCCGAACCCGTCAAGGCCTCCAGCATCATAGCTGCGGTAATATCTGCTTGGTCCAAGCAGCGTTGTAGACGCTCTGCCACAACAATACCATAAGCCGCCATGAATTGTGTGCCATTGATCAAGGCTAGGCCTTCTTTTGCCTCTAGCTGAAGCGGGGACAAGCCATGCGCCTGCAGCACAGCACCCGTCGGCTGGTAGCTTCCTTGATGGTATACTTTACCAAGGCCAATTAGCGGTAGGAAGAGGTGTGAGAGAGGAGCCAAGTCCCCAGAAGCGCCAACAGATCCTTTTTCAGGCACGAAGGGAATTACATCATTGTCAATATGCCATAGTATCCGCTCCAGGGTCTGCAGTCTGATCCCTGAGTAGCCTTGCGACAAAGCTTGTGCTTTCAGTATCAGCATCAATTTGGCCACCTTCTTAGGGATGGGCTTGCCTACCCCAACACTGTGGCTTTTAAGGAGATTATGCTGTAATTCCTGAGTCAATTCCTTGGCTACTAAAGTCGTACAAAGGGGCCCGAAACCAGTGGTGACGCCATAGACTACTTGCTCATTGCTTACTACCGCATTCACCCATGCGCGACTTTGCTGTATCTTTTCGCAGGCTTCTTTATTCAAAATCCCAGCTAGTCTTCCCTCAGCAATTTCTAACGCTAATCCAATCGAAAGTTGATCCACTCCATAACGAAAATTTTGTTTGTTCATAAGCTGCTATTTATTAGGCGCAACGGTAAAGGTGACCTTAGCCTTGATTAGGAGTTGAATCAAAGGTAATTGTGGATCTTCTACCTTCAGTTCCGCATTATTAACGGTATCGAGCGTACGCAGCGCCTCTTTAATCATACTAGTAGCCAACCCTTTACGACGATATTCTATCTGCACAAAAACCTGCCACAGATGTAACGCTTGATCGGATTGTGGCAGGATAGCCAAAGCTCCGATCACTTGCCCCTTGTATTTGGTGAGCCAAACCTCTACCCCTTCAGGCAAATCATCGAATTGGCCGTCACTTTCCAGCTTGAATGCCTCAAATGCAGCATCAGGTTTGGATGTATCCCATCGTACCAACTCATAATCAATTTCCGGTACCAGCGCTAAGGTCTTAGCAGAAAAAACCTTCTGGGATAACCTTTCTTCCAATGCACCCAATTCATCCAAGAACTGAGCTTGCCGCCGGCTATCACTCTCCCACAAACTAGGCATCGCTAACTGCATAGAATGCCAAACTGGAATCACCTTTTGTAGAAGGTTTTCTCCAAGATGGGTCAGACTTACCTTCTTCCTACGGGCATCTTGTGGATCTTCTACCAACTGTATCAATTCCCGCTTTCGCAAACTGCTTATCATCTGACTAATAGCAGAATGTGAAACATCCATAGCAGAAGCAATATCTGTCATAGATAAGTCCCCTTTTTCTCGCATAAGGAAAAATACCGGAAACCAACTGGGTTCAAATTCGATCTCTAACTGTTGATATATCTGACCCACCTCCTGTAAAAAGCGATCGCTCAATCGCTTCAATCTTGTCCCTAGTATGAGTCCTCCAGCAGCCTTGTAGAAGTTCATTGTAAAAGCATTTATATAAGCACTTATACAAAGTAGCGAAATTTTTGTTGCTTATGCAAGTAAATCATCAAAAAGAAGGCTTCAGATAAGCCTTCTTCTGTACATACTATACCTCCATATGCCGACTAAGCGGCAAAGATCGCACCCGCAAGCCGCAAGCATCGAAAATAGCATTGGTTACCGCAGCGAAGGTGGGAATATTAGACAACTCACCCGCCCCGCAGGCCGGGCGGTTGGAGGGAAGTAGCAGGATCTCAATTTCTGGGCATTCTTCATAAATTAAAGTTGGATAATCGCCAAAACTATGTTCTACCACTCTACCGCCTTCGAAATTAATCGAAGCTTTCAGCATAGCCGATAATGCAAAAACAATCCCACCTTCCACTTGGGCACGCACTAGATTTGGATTCACTACTTGACCGCATTCTACCACACAGCTGAGCTTGTGGATATGGAGTTTTTTCTTTCCCACCACACTCACTTCAGCCACAATGGCGGCATAGGATTCGAAAAAGGTAAAGCAGGCCGCCACTCCTTTCCCATGATTCTTCTTTCGTTCCTCCTTCCAGTTGGATAACTTGGCCACCTCCTCTATTACTTGCCGAAATATGCCCTTATCCATCATTTCCTCTCCACGAACCTGTATCAAACCATCGGTTTCCTGCAAGAGAGAAAGGCGAAACTCCAATGGATCAGCCTGCCCAATATGCGCTAATTCATCAATCCAACTTTCCATAACAAATCCGGCAGTATTTGCGAAAGTGCCTCGCCACCATAAGGCAGGGATCTGGATATTGTTAGCGAGTACCTGTTCGTACTTCAAGTGAGGTATCTCATAAGGATACCTCAAAAAGTCATCTCCAAGGGAATGATCCACTCCATCTTTCAACTGATCAGGCTCTCTCTGCGCATAAATACTCAGGCTTACTACTTTCATATTGAGGCTCGTTGGGCGACCTCCCTTTATACTACTTTTCATACGGTATTTACCCGCAGGCATGTAGTGCCCTTGTTGGGTCTCATCGATTCTGGTATTTAGTAAATGAACGGGCTTACCGCTTGCCTTGGATAGCAAGAGGGCCTCAAGGGCATAATCTACTAGCAATCGCCTCCCGAAGCTTCCACCAAGGTAGGTCGTATGAATTTTAATCTGCTGATCTGAAAACCCAGTGAGCTTCTTAATCGCTGCTAATAGTCGACTTTGCATATGGCAAGGGGTCCAAATCTCACAGCCTTCGACTGTATAATGAGCCAAGGTGTTCATCGGTTCCATCGGGCTATGGGACCAAAAGGGGGTATCATAGATAGCTGTCAAAGTGGTTCCTGTTTCATCGGTATCTGATTTGGTACCTTTCTCATGAAATAGGACACCTTCTTCATCCAGCTTCTCACTAAAGTGCTTCTGTATGAAGGCATTATTTAGTTTTTGATTCCCCCCAAGATCCCATTCGATTTCTAACAAATGCCGACCTTGCTGTGCTGCCCAGCTATTGGTCGCCAATACAGCCACTCCTGCTGGAAAATAATCGTAAACCTCCCAGTCTGTCCCCTCCAATGGAATAACTGCTTTCACACCGGCAAACTTGAGCGTAGCAGTACTGTCCAACTCCTTCAACTTCCCTCCTGTGACTGGACAGCGCTCAATAGATGCATACAGCATCCCGTCCACCTGTTGGTCTACCCCATAAGTTAAAGTGCCATTCAATTGCTGCTCCAAGTGGGCATGCGGATGGGGTTTTCCAATGAACTTAAATTCCCCAGCTGAAATTAGCGGGGCTTCTTCCGGAACTTCCAGCTGGCTGGCGAGTTCTAGCAAAGATGAATACGTTAAGCTTTCAGCCTTGCTCGGGTGTCTGAATTTGCCATCCGTTACCGTCACTTGAGAGGGATCCACTGCCCAATACTTTCCTGCAGCATTGACAAATAGTTGGCGAGCGGTGGCAAAAATGGGTCTGCCTCCCCGGTAATAGCCAGCCATACCCCAACTTCCCCCAGTGCCCACAAAGCTCTTTTCATCTGGAATTCTCACTTCCTGGCGGATCCATTCCAACGGAACACAGAGTTCTTCAGCCGCGAGGAGAGCTATACTAGAATTGGTCCCTTGTCCCATCTCCGCTTTATTTGTGATGAGCCGTATTAATCCATCCTTTTGAAAAATCAATAAGCGATTGGGCTGGAAATCTTCGATGCTAGGAGAGATTAAGGTATTTGCTCTCGTCTTTACCCCTACAATCAAACTCCCACTAGCCAAAGTTGCCGTGCTTAAAAATAGTCGTCGGTTCATGATCATGGTCTTTTTGATAATTCAATGGCTGATTGAATGGCCTTCTTAATGCGAGGATAGGTACCGCATCGACAGAGCACCTGAGACATCGCTTCTTGGATTTGTTCATTACTAGGGTTGGTGTCCTTTTGCAGCAGCGCAACGGCCTGCATAATCTGTCCAGATTGACAATAGCCACATTGTGGGACATGCTCCTCCCGCCAGGCCTGTTGTACGGGATGATCATTGTTGTCCGAAAGGCCTTCTATTGTAGTTATCGCCCGTCGATCCATTGCCTGAACGGGCAATAGGCAAGCCCTTCTCGCTTCTCCTTCAACCATCAGCGTACAGCTCCCACAAATCCCTAAACCGCATCCGTATTTAGTTCCTTTCAAATGTAGCAGATCCCTCAACACCCAAAGCAATGGCATTTCGCCAGGGGCTTCCACCTCGTGCGTGGTCCCGTTGATCAATAAGTTATAGGTTGGCATATTGCTTTATGATACTTTGATTCACAACCAAAGTAAAAGCATTACACACCGGCATGATGTAAGGAAATGCTGAGCAGCGAAATTGAAAGGGTAAGTCGAGGCGGAGGTTAGATCTCAGTCTGCTGGAGGTGTTTTAGCATAGCTGCCTTGTAAGCCCGGCTGAAGCGAATGGTCTCTTGATTCTTCAACAAGAGTGTACCATCTCCGTTGCCGTTAGGGTGCATCTCAAGCACATGGTCCATATTGACGAGTGTGGAGCGATGGACCCGAAGAAATTGCGTACAACTAAGTTCCTGTTGAAAGGCTTTTAAGCTTTGGTATTTTACATACCTACGTTCCTTGGTATGAATCGTAATAGCATTGTGACTTACGGTTGCATGACTAATGCTATCTAGCCACACGCGGACGGAGGCGTTTTGATGTTGTAACAGGATATATTTTGGAACGATGGCAGGTACTTGTTCTCTCTCCGGTTTCGATAATGGCAGTTCCTTGTCTTTAACAAAAGTCGCAATTAAGGCTACAAAGCAAAAAAGATTACCCGCCACATTATTGGTAAGCGATGCAGTTAAGGTGTTGAAAGAGGGGCTTTCACAATTGAACAAGAAACCGAAACCGGCAATCAAAAATATTTGGCAGAAGAAAAGATTGAGTACGCTGGTCAATAATCCAATCCCACTTAATCCCAAAAGATTTTTACTACTTAGCGAGCCCGTGCCTACCATTTTACGAGTTAATCGCTTAAGTGGTCGATACAAAGCTGCCCAAAACAAAATACCTCCCACCGCTAAAAAACTAAGTTCGGTGAAACAGATGATTCCGTTACTAATTTGGTAGAGATAGCCTAAGGTCAAGTTTATAGTTAAGACAAGTCCAAACAACAACAATTCTTTCTTCATGAGACAATTCTGAAATTAAAAACGATAAACTGTTTCTACGACAATAATAAACGAAACATTACACCTCTTCAGTAGCTGCCCCCCCGCCTTGTTTACCCATAAATCGATGAAGGAAGTATCCAAAGAGTAAACCTCCAACGAGCCAGATTGGAATTCCAAGTAGTATCCCTTTTTTCGTAATCGGATCGTTGGTCAATAAAGGGAAAATAAAGGTCATCAATACATACATAAAAGCAGCCCAAATTATTCCATATCTCACCCAACCCTTACCAGAGTATGGATTATATATGTTTTCGACTTCTAGCTGCTCGAATCGTTGGGGCTGTTTCGCCAACCAAGCTCTCTTTAATGTCCCCTTGAACCAACCCCATAGCGGAAAAGTAAACGCTAGGATAATAAAGGTGAAGGCATTCATTAAGCAAGGGATTACCTCCCCACAGTTGGGACAATACAAGCCAAACCAATTCTTAAAGCCCGTCCCATTCTGTGTAGACCAGGTTCGGGAATCGTGCAGCGTTTCACAGTGAGGGCATGGCACGTAAGAACGTTCCAGTCTTGGTTTGTTGGAAGTCCGATCTTCCAAGTTGATTTTTGGTATCCTTTGCCCAAGAATTAGTTCATTGATCAGCAGTCCTGGATTGATGATCCAATGAAGCATCACCCCACTCTTCCAGGTATAGATCTTGTATCTTTTTGGATCAAATTTCATAATTATTTATTTCCAGTTTTGAACGCAATTCATTTAGTACAACTACAGAAAAAAAATATCATTCTGCTTTCTGCATCCGAATGACTACCTCATATTCAAAGTCCTTTACACGTTTAGCTATCGGTATGGCATCTGTATTCCCCCTATTCAATAGAACAGTATCTGTATCAAAGGAAAATTCACTGGCGTAGGTTCGATATCCTTCCTTCTCCAAGGTAAAATGAATGTGGGCAGGCACCCATTCGTCTTCATCATCGCGATACCTTCCCGGAAGTATAGTTTCAATGGCAAATTCTCCCACTGCATTGGTCTTCAAATAGGCGAATAAGCGAGGATTCCAAAGTGATTCTTCTTCGAAATACTTCCCCTCCGCGTCTGTCTGCACCAGTTCCACCAATACGCCCTCCAGTGGCTGATCTGTACGCTCGTCCAAAAGTACCCCCTGAACCTTGATCCGTTGACCTACCTCCTCCTCGCCTTTCATGATTCCCGATTCATCTTCAGCAAAGCTTCTTAAAAGTGTTCTAATCTTGGGTCTATATGCTGGATGCTGGATAAGCCGATCAATATCCTTGTCTAAAACCAAGCTCATCGGCTTCACTGAACCTTGCTCCAAGATTGTCCTCAATTCCACCAAGGCCGAATCATATTGGGAATTTTGAATCATGCCCCGAACAGCGGAAAGATCTTGTGTATGATCCGTAACCTTGCAAGCTGCGATGGAAATGGACAATGCAAACAAAATCTGCGGTAGTTTCATTTTCATGATCAGGTGTGATTTTAGCTAATAATAAGCTGTCTCATCCCACACCCTTAAAGGTAAAGATAATTGCCTGCTCCCCCTCCTTCCAAGGGGTCCCGGCAATGGGATTAACAATTCATTATGAAAACCTATACAAGTGGTTTACTTCCTGGACGAGGTTTTTCTATGTCCAGGGTAGGGATGAAGGCTATTGTCCTCTCATTAGACTGGTTTAGCGATCATGAAAACCTTTACCGGTGAGAATTTTGGGTATATACTTTGCAATCCGAGCCGTTCTGGTTTTTGATTGCTTCGGAGCAGAAAAATAGAGGATATACCCTCTTTGTCGGCCCGGTGTTAATGCCTCAAAAGCTAATTTCAGATCGGGGTTAAGCTCCAATTCGAGTTGTAGCTCCTCGGGAATGGGTTCTGGATTCTTTTTGAATTCTACCTTTAATCCAGCCTTTTCAATCTCAATAGCCTCTTCCACACATGCCTTAATAATGGGTTCTAGTTCCAATATTTGCTCAACAGCCGTAAATTTCAAAACCCGGCTAGCCTGCGAATTTTTTCCAGGAGTATGTAAAAGTTTGTGATGATCTTTCAGCAATACCCCTTTGAAAAAGCTGAGCGCAGCATACGCTTTAAAGGCACTAACCACCAGGACATTTTTACCTTCCCAGGTATAACAAGGAACACCCCATTTCAGCTCCTCTTTCAGGCCTGAGCCCGATAGGATACGCCGTAGTCGCTGAAGTTCTGCTTCCCAGGTATGAACCTTGCAGTCAGGCGTACCGCCAAATTTACAGCGCCCACAGCCTTCTAACAGATATTGATCAACTTCAGGAATCATCAGATGATTTTAAGATTAGAAAAAAGGGGTGAAAACTTTATCCTACTGGTTTACTTCATCAGTTCCTTAAGGCCATCAAGGTTGGCCTTTAATACTTGCTCTACATCTTCCTCTTCTATATGGCCAAGAATACCAAAATCACCCTGGTACCCCGCCGACAGCAGTAAATCAATCATTTCTTTTTCATGGTCACCTTGGCCAATTGTCAAAATCTTAGGGCCTCCTTTCCGCAAGCCGTTAAGATTAACAAACCAAAGATAAGGGAGCATTTCCGGCACCAATTCTGGGAAGGCATCAATCTGATGATGCCCATGATGAAAATTATAAATGAGTCCCAAATCCTGATCTGGCAAGGCTTTGATAAGCTTAATTTGATGGGCCGGTTCTCCGAACCAATCTCCATGATTATACAACCCAACTTTACAGCCCAAAGCCGCAGCTCGCTGGCTCAAATAGGCAATCATCTCAGCTCCTCTCTTCACCGCTTCTTGATCCGGCAGACCTTCGAAAAAATTGGCATTAAAACTCACCCAGAGTTGTCCCTTATAACCGGACGCTTCAATGATCTTGAAAACTTCTTCATTAGGTCCGTTAAGTCTTCCAACGGAATCCCATTGCGCGTCTATCCACATCCATATGGATATCACCTCAATATCATTTTCTTTAGCCAGTTGCAATTCCTGTGCCATGCTTTCCAAATGCTTTACGCGCCAATCATAGGCGTAACGCTTGATATTGAGCCGTTTCAACATGGCCATCCGTTGCGCTGGCGTGCGTTCCATACTATCAAAAGGAACGATGCACCAGGCGTAGATCTCATCGAAATTCATGGCTGGCGAAGAAGGATAGCGGGTACAGGATAAGCAAAATAGAACGGGAAGTAATAATAGACAGTATTTCATATCAGAAGATTCAAGCCTAGGAAGAGTCATTTAAAATAGCAAAATTCAGGCGAATCTCCTCAGGCACCTCTATAAGGATTGCCAATAGTATTATGAACAGCTGCTTTTGTATTATCTTTCTGGGGTTAGGACTACAGACTTTTAAAAACACAAGCTACATGATCAAGAAAGTGCTACTTGGCTTCGCTGCCTTACTCGCTATTGCTATTCTTTCCTTCTTTTACTACATAAACTCAAGCCAAGTTGAGTTGCCAAAAGATACCCAGGACATCGTGGAAGAGGCTATGAACTCGGAGATTCCCAATTTTGTGACGGGTGAAACAGGTATGGCCAGCAACGGCGATGTCAAAATTTGGTATGAATCGAAGACACCTTCCGATTCCATCAAAGGAACCGTTCTATTTGTTATGGGCCTTGGCGCCTCTGCTATGATTTGGGACAACGAATTTATGCAACCCTTCTTAGCCGCAGGCTATCAGGTAGTCCGCTTTGACAATCGTGATGTGGGGCTCTCCTCCTGGATCAAGGACTGGGATGAGGATGTTCCTTATACGCTGGAAGACATGGCCAAAGACGGCATAGCTGTGCTAGATGCACTCAATGTATCCCAAGCACACGTTATTGGTGCTTCGATGGGAGGCATGATTGTGCAGCAAATGGCTATCAGTTTTCCGGGTCGGGTCGCCTCCCTTACTTCTATTATGTCCTCTGGCCACATCACTGATCCTGATGTCCCTACCGGTTCCGATGCCTTAACTAGCGAATTCACGAAACTCGCATTAAAGCAATTAGTAGATCGATCAGATCGCAGCTATATCCACAACCAGATAATGACTCGTCACCTACTAAAAGGTGATGGTCCCTATGCCATCAACATTAAATATACCGCCCAAAACACCTTATACGAATTAAAAGAAAGGAATGGCTACAATCCTAACGCCGCTACCCACCAAATAAAGGCCATGGAAGTTTCAGGATCAAGGCTAGCAGATTTATCTAAGATCACGGTTCCCACCTTAGTATTGCATGGAAAAGCTGATCCGCTTGTCAAGTTTGAGCACGCACAGAAATATGCCCCTCTAATCCCAGGTGCCGACACCCTATTTATTGAAGGTATGGGTCATGATATTCCTGCGATCTATCGAGAAAAGATTCAAGCCGGAATTCTGAATACGATGGGAAAGGTTTTATGAATCGCGGAAGGGGTTCCATTTGTTGGTAAGGACCTGTCAGGCCAGGCAGGCACGCAACAAAGGTCGCGCCCTTGTATTGGCCGGTATTTTTCTATCTAATGATTTAAAAACACCGGCCAACTGGCTTGACTGCTGACTAGAACCACTTAATCGTTAAATCAATCAGCTTCTGCTTAAAGTCATTGTAAGGAGGCAGCAGCAGTTCCAATGCATTAGGTATATGTTGCTTGAAAACGCCTCGCTCATTGGAGAACTCCAGGAAGCCGGCGTGACCGTGCGCCTTACCAATTCCACTGTTATTGGATCCTCCGAACGGTAGATTTGTATTGAAGAAGTGAGCGGCATTGTGGTTAATGCAACTTCCTCCAGCCCGCGTATTGGCCAGTATGTAATTGATATTCTTCTTCTTACTGCTGTAAATGTACAGTGCTAGTGGTTTCTCCCGGGAATTAATCTCGTCTATGACTGTATCGATATTAGTAAAGCTATAGACAGGCAATACCGGCCCAAAGATTTCCTCAGTCATTAATTTCGAATCCTTAGCCACATTGGTCATCAGCGTCGGGGAGATGTAATCCTGACTTTCGTCAAAATTTCCTCCTGCTTCCATTTTCGCCCCTTTCGACATGGCATCATCCACATATCCTTTCACACGATTGTAATGCTTCCCATTCACTATCCTTGCATAAGAAGATTCCTTGGAGGCATCTTCAGAGTAGAAAGCAGTCATATTTTTTTTGAAAGCAGCCATAAACTCCTCCTGCTTACTTTCGTGTACAAACAAATAATCAGGAGCGATACAAACTTGTCCATTATTGACGAATTTCCCCCAGGCTATTCTTCTTGCAGCTGTTTCCACATTGGCTGTCTCATCTACAATCGTAGGCGACTTACCACCTAACTCCAGGGTCACTGAACTTAAATGCTCGGCAGCGGCCCTCATCACGATTTTCCCTATACTAGGAGCCCCGGTAAAGAAAATGTGATTAAAAGGAAGCTTCAACAATTCCGTAGAAGTACTGACCCCGCCTTCCAGAACCGCTATTTCTTTCTCCTCAAAGATTTCTCCCAACAATTTTTTCATGACTCCAGAGGCATTAGGCGTCATCTCGGAAGGCTTGATTATAACCGTATTTCCGGCGGCAATCGCGGACACCAAAGGCCCCAAGGTTAAGTTGATCGGAAAATTCCAGGGAGAGATTAACAATACCACACCTTTGGGCTCATACACCACCCGAGAACTTGATCCCATCAAGGCCAGAGGCGTAGGAACTCGCTTACTGCTCATCCAAGAACGAATATTGCGCTTGGTATGCTTGATCTCCGAAGTCACCGGATAAATCTCCGTTAAGTCTACTTCACTGGGATGCTTACGGTAATCCTGATACAATGCCTCTTTGATCTCAGGTCGATAGCGCAAGACGGCATCATGCAGTTTATTCAGTTTGGCAATACGCTGCGCTGCAGTTGTATTTCCTAGTTCATATTGATGCTTTTGTTGCAGATCAAATATTCTCTGAATATCTTCTATTTGTGTGTCCACTACTGGTTCCGATACGGCTGTGTTCATATGTTGAGGATTTTACTTTTTAATAGAAAAAAATATCAATAACAAAATGGGTGGGGATTGGTGATTCTTACTGGGGTATTTGGGGTTTATGAGTCCAGTTACGACTCCTTGAATCAATCCTAGCTCTTTCTACATCAATGGAGAGAGAATAAAAAAGAGCAATTTCAACAACTTTGCAAAATATAATGTCGTAAATCTTTTGCCAATTAGGACAAAACAAGGTTTTTCTCTACAACTTTGGAATTAGCACTGGTGTATTTGCCTTGTATGACTCATATTCATCTTGCCCACCCCATTTCTTTTCGGCCTTGGCCTCTAGCATGGGCACGCCACTCACGCGGGTTAGTAATAAGAACACAAAAAGCGGAGAGATGAGTGCTACCCATTGCCATCCCTGCAATACGGGTAAAGCAATCAATGTAACGCCTACCCAAAGGACTATTTCTCCAAAGTAATTTGGATGACGAGAACGCGACCAAAGTCCGGATGAGATGAATTTTTCTCGATTGGCTGGATCTTTACGGAACTGCGTCTTCTGCTGATCTGCCACCACCTCAACACTAAAACCAAGCAACCAGACAACTATACCAGCAATGGCTAAAGGGCCAATTTCGACGACTTTGGCAGAAGAAATGGCGATAAAAGCTGGGGCAGCCGTAAGGGTTACCCAAAGTGCCTGAATAGTCCAGGCATTTAAGAAGCGATAAAAGTCCGGCTTTATAGCATCGAATCGATCATCTTTCCCAGCTTTTTGTACACGTCTTAACAAGAAAGTACCTAGACGTATCGCCCAAATCATTACGAGCGTAGTAAGAATCATCGATCGAAGATCAAATTTCCCACTTAAGAGCAAGGCGACGATCGTCACTGAGATATAAGTAAGACTTCCTGTGAAATCATAGAATTTCTCGGACTGCATGCGATAAGCCGGAACAAAGGCAATCCAATTAACGAGAAATGCCATTGCTACACAGATGGCAAATATCGGATACCCATTAAAGTCTAGCCCATTTTGGGATCCGGCCAAGGCCACAAGGAATCCGATGGTAGGAACGATAATTAAGCTCTTAATGGTTTGTGATCTATTCATGATAATCAGCTCTAGTTTAGTCGAATATGCTCAGCAAGGGTATGATGCTTGTAACAAGAAATTAAAGTAATGGTTCTAGACTCGCTCCACCACCAAAGCGGCTCCAAGTCCCGCTCCGCCACTAATGCTCGCCACACCAAACGGTGTGTCTCTTCGCTCCATTTCATCCAATAAGGTGGTAGTAATCATTGCTCCACTAGCACCTTGTGCATGCCCCATGGTCATCGTTCCCCCATTTACATTGAAGCAATCTGGATCAACAGCCAGATCTCTTTGGTATTTGAGGCAAGAGGCTGAAAAAGCCTCCGCAAAATTGTGCAGGCCTATATGCTTTATCTCTAAACCTGCTTTCGTCACGGCCTTCTCTGCGGAGTATTGTCCGCCCAGCAACATGATCAGGGGCTCGCAGGCCGTGCTATCCAAGGAACGAATCCTTGCCTTGGGCTGTAAGCCTAGCGCTTGCCCTTTCTCCAAGCTGCCCAATAACAGTAGGCTAGCTCCATCGGCCATAGTCGGAGATGTTCCTACCGTATGAAAGTGCTCAAGCTGTTGCAGTCGAGGATAGGTTTGAGTAATTTTTGCCCGGATTTGGGGTGTGGTAAAGGCTTCGAAAACAGGCGGGAGTTGGTTGAGCCTTTCCAGGCTTGTATTACCTCGGATACATTCGTCTTTGTCCAACAAAATCTCCCCTGTATCATCTTGTATGGGGATTAAAGAGTCCTTAAAATATCCTTTTTTCGTGGCATTTTCAGCTCTTTGATGCGATTGTACTGCATATTGATTCAATGCATCAAAGGAAAAGCCCTCCATAGAAGCAATCAAATCAGCCGAAACACCCATGATGGTATAGCCTGTTTTTTCAGCCACCTGAGGATCTGAGAACCAAGCACCTTTGTCGGCGAACATAGGTACTTGAGAAAGCATTTCAATTCCTCCCGCTACAATCATGTCGTTTAAGCCGGCCTTGACCTTAGCATAGGCGAGACCAATAGCCGTCATGCCTGAGGAGCAAAAGGTGTTGACCGTCATGCCTTCGATGTGATCTCCCCAGCCATGGTACAAAGTAGAAATCTTGGCTATATTCGCCCCTTGTCCTTTGACCTGGCCCACGCAGCCCAGAATTACCGATTCTACATCACCACCCCTTATGCCATTTCGCTTCTCTAGCGCACCGTACAACTGAGACAATAAGTCCACAGGCTTGACCTCCCGTAGGGCTCCTTTCTCCCGATGCCCCTTTCCTCTAGGACTCCTAACTGCATCAAATATGTATACCTCCATAGTTTTTCTTTTGTTCCTCCTGTCTCTGTTATCGCAATAGTCGGTCTCCATTCACCCAACAACCATGAAACCCGAGCGGGACCCGCTGCGGCAATTGAATTCTAGCTAAAGGCTCTTGGTCCAGATTTTGGGCATCCACGATTACCACTTCAGAAGTGCCTTCCACTGCATCTGTGACAAAACTGATCACGTAGCCATCATCTTCTGACTGCGCATTTTCTCTGGGAATAAAAGGCGACTCGCTACCAAATTTGTTTTTCCCGTATTCAAATACTTGCCTTGTATCTGACTCGGTATCGTATTTCACGATGGCATCAAAACGGAGTGTTTCAGAAAGGTCAAAACGCTGATTGTAAGCATATCTGGATGGCCGGCCAAGGTATTGGCTGTTCATCAAAGGAAATTCAGTGACCAGATCGTCCAGTCGATATTCTTTAGTCTCTCCCGTTTTAAGGTTAAAACGATAGCGGTGCATATATGCCTTGAGTCGAAGGTATTCATTGAGTTTTTCGACGGCACTGGCACCTTTTGGGAGCTCCTTCTGCGGTGTAGGATCGTCATTGACGCAGCAGTCCATCACAATCTCATCCCCTTCTTCCCAGGCGTTGATGGTATGGTAAATGTAGCAAGGGTTCGCCTCGAACCATCTGACATCCTCTGGATTTCCAAAACGAGGAATCACCCCAAAGCGACTGGGCATATCTCTTTTGAAAACAGGAATAGCTCTACCTATTTTCATCATGAGTTGTAAATCGTAGATCAAGGGTAAATCCATCAGGATGGAATAGTTCTCTGTAATCCCCAAATCATGAGGGATACGAGGTCCTGGAGTAGGTATTTTGGTGAAATGCTTGACTGTTCCGTTCCCGTTAATCACACCATACGCCAAATAGGGCTGGGTAAGTTCATAGTCGAAGAACATCATCTCATTGGCCTGTTCATCTACCTTGACATGTGCCATGGCTTTGGAAGTCAAAGTCCCATTGTAGTCCTGTACACCTTTCGTTTCCAAGGTAATGGGATCAATTTCATACAAATCTCCGCACATATACCAACCCGCCAACAATTTCCCATCGTGGAAGGCGACCGCTGTATTGGCTGTATCCTTCAACGGAACGCCCCGATTGAAAGGCAAATGCATATTAGCGGCCAACTTCCCCATTAAACCTTGCCAAAGAGAATGGCCGGCGGCTTCTTCGGTAGCCAAGTTCTTCGTACGTACCCAACGGTTGCGGTAGGTTGCTTTGCCATTTTCGATATGCACAGCATGTAGCATTCCGTCTCCATCAAACCAGTGATAGTGCCCTTTAGGTTCGAACTTCGGGTTGGGACCATTCCGTACGTAGATGCCATTGATGTCTTTAGGAATCTCTCCGATCACCTTCAAATTATCGTCCACCACTTCCTCGAAGACGGGGGCATACGCTCCAAGCAGATAAGGATTGGCTGCTTCCAGCGCATAGTTCATTACATCATTTTTCATGAGCTTATAGTTTTAGTTTTGATACTTTATTTACCCACTACAAAACTGGCCACCGTTGTAAAACTGCCGCCTATATTGAGAATCCCTACGTTATCAGCATTGGCCACTTGATAGTCTCCAGCTGTGCCTGATACTTGCTTGTAAGCATCTAGTAACATACGTACTCCAGTAGCGCCCACTGGGTGCCCTGCCCCAATCAAGCCCCCACTGGGATTGACGGGTAGACTGCCGGAAAAGGCAATGCTATCGTTTTCGATCAACTGCCATCCTTTACCCGCCTCGGCCAAGCCGAAGTGCTCCAAGGCTACGTATTCTGAAATGGTAAAACAGTCATGGGTTTCGATCGCATCGAGTTGTGAAGCAGTAGACAGATTTGCACGTTGTAGTGCATCCTGAATAGCTCCATGCAGGTGAGGGAAGGGGTAGGCTGATGATGGGGCCTGATCCAGTTTATGTTGTAGTTCGATTGGTGCGGTACGATGCCCCCAGCCTTTGATGTAGGGTAGGCTAGCCAAAGCAATATTGCGTTGAGCAGCATAGGTTTTCGCATATTTCTCGGAGGCGAGGAATACAGTAGCACTGCCATCGGTAATGCGTGCGCAGTCAGATTTACGCAGACTGCCTTCTATTACTGGATTTTGGACATCATCGCTGCTAAAGTCGGCTTCGCTTAAGCTCCACTGGCGAGTCTGGGCGGCTGGATTGCGTTTGGCATTGGCGTAATTGTTCTTGGCTATAGCTGCCAGGTGCTCCGCCTTAACTCCATAGCGATCTTGGTAAAAATCGCGGATATTAGCAAAAAGATATACCCATGGATAGTTTGCCTCCTTTGCTTCATACCCTTTCCATGCAGCCGCTCCCAGGTATTCCGACGCCGTTTTACCATCTACATTCCGCATGAGTTCAACACCTGTCACGGCAACCAAATCATACCACCCCGCCTCTATCTCGCGCATAGCGGCAAAGGCCGCCATACTTCCTGAGGCACAGGCCGCTTCATGCCTGGCAGTTGGAATGCCTGCCAGCGCCGGAAAGTGCTGAAGCAGTACTCCTCCTAACTGACCTTGCCCACAGAATAATTCCCCGACAAAATTCCCGACTTGTATCGACTCAATGTGGGATGCGTCCAACTGAGTCTCTTGCAAAGCACGTTCAAAACTAGTGGCCATCAGGTCTCCGATATCTCGCCCTTCTCGTTCCCAACGAAGGGAAAAATCTGTTTGTGCCCCGCCGAGGAGGTAGACTTTTTTATTACTCATCTTATTGTATTTTCAAAAAATGAACACGGTGTTCATTTTTCAAAAATACAAAACTTGGACACAATGTCCATTTTTATGGCCCTAATTTTTTTATGCCTAATTTTATGACATGAAAGCAGTGATCAAGGAAAGTAGATCGGATCATATCATTCAGCATGCGAAAGAAGTATTCTTTACAAAGGGATATTCGATGACTGCCATTTCGGACGTCTGTAAGCTAGCCGGCTGTAGTAGAACGACGCTCTATTCTTATTTTGAATCCAAGGAGAATCTATATTTGGCCGTAGTGAAGAAGACCTTAAGTCGTTTTCTCAATCATTTTGCTGCATTAGAATTGGAGGGGAAAACGGGGATGGAAAGAGTTTTAACCTTAGCCGAGGGATACCTCGCCTATGCGAAAGCTGCACCGCAGTATTACCAGGTGATGCTTGACTTCTATGGCATTCTGAGAAGTATTAATGAAACTGCGGTCCAAATTGAGGCTCATGTAAAAATAAAGGAGTGCATCTACTTTGAACATGTAAATGAGTTGGCCCAGCTTCCCTTCAAACTTCTTACGGAGGAGATTCAAAAGGGACAAGCCGATCGGACGATAAACTCCAACACCAATTCGGTAGAACATATGATGAATATTTGGGCTTATCTTAAGGGGATCTCTGATGTATCACCGATTGTAGTAAACTTGGATATCAATACGGAAAAGAATTCAGATCTAACGACATTGGCTCTCGGCATCATCCGGAAAATGCTGGAAATTTAGAGCGTATCTCAAATGTAGTTTACTATAAAAAAGGAAATCTCCTGCTGGCCGTATGATATCGCCAGCAGGAGATTTTCAAATTAGACAGACTATCGTCTATCCTATATATGTAGCACGCAGAGAGCCTACATTTGTGTCACTTTCAAACTACCATGCGATAGACGAGCCTTCATCAGGGCATTTCCTGAATCTCCCCCTATCGAACCTTTAATGGTCTTATTGTGGTTTTTCTCCACGTGATATCGTACATCCATTCCACTAGGGTAAGTAAGGCCGCCATGTTGTGTACTTGCTTCCATACTAAATGCCGCTGAACGATCTACCTCAATGCCAAAATTAGCATGAGAACCGACCAGACTCACATTGGTAAAACCAGCACTCAAACCTGCCGTTCCACCACCATGACTCAAATCCAATTCCAATTCCTTAGTAGCTTTTCCGACACGTACGCTAGAATGGCTACCGTTCACTTTTACCACTTCAGCATTTTGAATGCGAATGCGATCGTGGCTACTACTGCTGGATCGGAAGCCAGCTATAGCGCCTAAATTGAAGTTACTATGACCCGATCGACTAGTCACTAAACCGCCTTCTTCCAATTCAAAAGTAGCATGACGAACATCTACATCTGAATCTCCCGCCGTTCTACCGTATAGTCCACCGTGAGCAACAGAAGCATCAAGGTTTCCAGTGTCTCCAAAATAACCTTTAGAATGTGCCATGTCGATTCTGGCATTTGTACCTAAATCTCCGGCTCTGAATTCACCATGACGAAAGTTGATATCTACACTAGCTTTCATGTCATCGATAGCAGCATGTCCATGTCGGTGAGTAAGCGATAGATCATTGGTAGCAGGAAGGTGAACCGTATAATCAATCTTCATCCGGTTATTGTTCCCATTCCACCATTTATTTGAAATCTTCTCAATTACAGTTGTAGCAGATACGGAATTTGAAGTATTCGAAAAATCAACATCAATAGCATCGAGCAAACGTTGTGCGTCCTCCTGGCGACGTGAATCAACACGAATCACTACTTCAATTTTCACTTTATTCTGATTCCAAGTATTGATCTCTACCTTTCCATGCTTATTGGAAATACTAGTACTACCATCGGCGGTGATATTGAAATCACGCTTAATTGTTTTACTTAGTTCTCCTACTTTAGCGGCTGAAAGTTGAGTGGAAACCATTACTGCTAAGAACAAAACAAGATGTTGCGCAGCTCTTTTCATCGGATAATTTTTTAATTAATGGATAATTAGTTGTGTGGCTATGTTAGGTCCTTAACTTGCGGACCTAATCTCATTTCACAGGTCATTCATCTCGATCCTGGGGAGTTTCCAGCCAGGACAAAGAATGATTGTGGGTTTACGTAGCTATTGATGTCGTAATTAAGATGCAGGTAAGTAGACATTCCCCCTATTCCAATCCATAATCTAAGTGAGGAATGAAAACAGACAGGACAAAAAAGTCTGCAATTCTTTTCTTTTCCTAAGCTTTTCTACTAACTATGTCCTTTACTAGACTTTAGTTCCTAAATGATAGAAAAGTGTCATGTGGGAACGAGTCTTTGAAGTAGATAAACCCTCTAAGTTGACTCTTCGAGCAGATTGCTTAAGAAAGGGTGGAAAGAACTAACCAATCTTTCTTATGACGTACAGGGAGGCTATACCTAAATCAGTAAAACCTTACTCATGAAATCAATCAGTGCCTTTGAGATTATCAAAGTAGGCATTGGTCCCTCCAGTTCTCACACTATGGGCCCCTGGAAGGCAGCAGAGATGTTCTTGGACCTCCTGCAAACCCGAAATCAACTCACCGAAGTTCGCCAACTCAAAGTTCATTTATATGGATCTCTAGCCCTCACCGGAGTCGGACATGGTACCGATGTAGCTGTCCTCATGGGATTAAGTGGTGAGGACTATACATTAATTGATACGGATACCATTCCCTCCCGGGTTGACAGCATCAAATACAATCGAAAGCTAAATTTAAATGGGCAATATATCATTCCTTTCTCCTACGAAGATGACATCATCTTCTCTGGTAATGAGTTTCTTGACTTTCATGCCAATGGCATGCGTTTTGAAGCCTTTTTAGCTAATGGTGAAGGTTTTTCAAAAGAGTATTACTCAGTTGGTGGAGGATTCGTAGCTACAGAAGAAGATAAGATTATCAATAAGGACCCTATCAATACCCCCTACCCTTGTCACAAGGCTGAGGAAATTGCCATTAACTGCAAAAAGCTAGATCTATCCGTCAGTGAATTGGTCTGGTTAAACGAGCAGGCCTGGCGGTCGACAGGAGAAACCAAAGATTTAGCACTATCCATTTGGGACGAGATCAAGGCGTGCATTTATAGAGGCGTGAATAAGACAGGCCAGCTGCCAGGTGGACTAGGCGTGAAGAGGCGTGCTGCTGAAATAAATAGAAAACTATTAAAGGAACAAGATCACCATTCCGTGGAGGATTGGATTGATCTAATCAAACAGACTCATCCTTCCTTCACCACTATCAATAAATGGGTCAGTTGCTTCGCCTTGGCGGTGAATGAGGAAAACGCTTCCTTTGGCCGCGTAGTGACAGCACCTACCAATGGAGCATCAGGTGTTATACCAGCTGTCCTGATGTATGCCTATTGCTTTGAGCAATTCAGTTTGGAGCAAGTAGTAAAATTCCTTTTGGTGGCAGGGGAGATCGGGACAATTTTCAAGAAAAACGCAACCATATCAGCAGCTATGGGCGGATGCCAAGCCGAGATTGGAGTATCCTCAGCCATGGCCGCAGCTGGTTTGACAGAATGCTTAGGCGGTGATCCTGATCAGGTGCTAATGGCTGCGGAAATTGCCATGGAACACCACCTGGGCCTCACTTGCGATCCGATAGCAGGGCTGGTACAAATTCCCTGTATTGAAAGGAATACCATGGGCTCTATCAAAGCCATCACCGCCGCACACATTGCCCTCGAAAGTGATCCAAGTGCAGCCAAGGTGAGCCTGGACGGTGTGATCAAGTCGATGTGGGAAACAGCTAAGGATATGCACCATAAATATAAGGAGACTTCCGAAGGGGGCCTAGCCGTAAATGTTCCGGTCTATCTACCTGAATGCTAAGAGAAACGAACAACCTTGATTAAGCATAGAAGTGGGCTTGAGACTAGAATTATTGCCGAAGAATTTTATCTTTACTAGGAACGGCTAGAGCGTAGGCAACCTAGCGTCACTTCTTCACTGGCTCTTTATTAAATAGTATCTGCATGAAAAGCATGATTTCCCATCGAGGAACGGTAAATTCTTGGCATTGTGACTTCAATGGACACATGAATGTTCAACACTATATGGGAAAATTTGATGAAGCTACCTGGCATTTTTATGCACATCTTGGCATTACGCCTTCTTATATGAAGGCCCATAATGTAGGGATGTTTACGGTAGAACAAAACATCAACTACTTTCATGAATTGGTTGCGGGAGACCTTATTTACATTAAGACCCAAATGGTAGAGTTCAAATCCAAGGCCATTGTTTTTCTCCATCAGATGTTCAACGCAGAGGATGACGAGCTAGTCGCTAAAGCAAAGATCGTAGGGGTTCACATCAATAAAACAACTCGTAAGACCATTCCTTTCACTAAATCTGTCCTGGCGAAGTACGAATTACTCAATGCTGAAGAATAGGTGTAAGCAGGGACTCTCTGTGGAGCCCCCATTAACCTATCTGTATTTGTTCTTAGTTTGCAATCGGAGTAATGGTGTAACCTGCTTCTTTCAGTAAATTCACCACTCCCAACTCGCCACCAAGGTGTCCACTACCTACCGCGAAGAAGGTAGTTTTATCCTTTGCTAGCTCTCCTATTTTAGGAATCCAATTCTTATTGCGCTTGTAAATCATGAATTGAGCAATCTCTTCTCCGCCTGACTGATCTGCAATCATGTCATGCAAAGCGTTGATATCTTGTGTCTTATAAACACCAACCAAGTCCGCAAAAATCTTTTTCATGCCTTCCATATCGTTAACCGTTTCCATCAGGAGTTCCGCCTGCTTTTTGTACGGGATCTCTCCCATGGCATTCACCTGATCCGAAACAGTCTCTAGCCCCAACAACTCTTTGTTCGCCTCCTTGGCCATGGCCATGAAACTACCCTCATAGGAGGCAGGCGTGCCATCAATAAATTTGGTTAGGAAAAGAGAAGAGGTTAGCATGGGTTGCCAGCCATTGAAAGGTGCTACGCCCATCCCCAAAGCAGATTTAAGCAACTCATCTACTTTCTTATAGTCCTCTTCACTAACGAGTTTATCCAAAGTCGATCCATCTTTCATGGCGGCGTTCTGCATGATGGCCATCTGCATATTAGGGTCATCCATTTTCAATTCCATTACTACCTGTTCACTGGAAAGCATTGCTGTCTTTGTAGCATCAGCAATGAAGAAATCTGCTTGGGGAATCAAGTGAATCGTTCCATACAAGTAGGAAGTTTGAATGCCATTTCCCTCAATCTTCCACAACAACGTATTGTTATTTTCAGCTTTTTCGAGCGCGACAAGCGTAGTAGCCGTTGCTGCTGCAGCCTTTTCTTGAGCTGTAGTGTAGCTTATAAAGCTGACCATTAGACATACTAAAGCTACCAATGCTTTCGACATTACATTTTTCATTTTCTTGATTTTTATAAGTTTTATGTTAAGCTATTATTGTGCGTTATTTTAAGTTCAATGAATCTTTCAGAGAGACTCTTCTTGGTCTTCTTGCCCATCTGTATTCGGTTTATCAGCTACTTTCGTAACCAGCTCGTAGGTGGGTAGTATTATGCCAAGCAAGAAAAACAGCATGGTAATGACAAAGGGGAAGCCATCAATCGACATGAAGGTAGTACCCAGCATGGCAAAGCTTAAACCTATCGAAGTATACCCTGAATCCTCCTCCGAACAAAATTCAATCTGAATTCCTTTTTTCGATTTTTCCATTTCTTATCCCGTTTTGATTATTGGTTTTGATAGGTAGCTTGCAAGCTGGATAGATTTTTCGATATCGTAATCAATCTTTGTTTACTTGGTTAGTATGACTCCTGTATGTATTATTACAACCCAATTAGAAAAAAGCAGTTATAATTCGGTGAACTGTAATAAAAATCGGATTAAGGTTACTAATTAGAAGACCAGTGGAAGAAACTTTCAAGCATATCATCGCTGAGCATAACGGGATTCTATATAAGATTGCCCGAGCATATGCTTCCGAGAAAGTGGATTTCGATGATCTCTATCAGGAGATGCTGATCCAACTTTGGAATTCTTTCGCGCGTTTCCAAGGTAAAGCAAAGATTTCAACCTGGATTTATCGAGTGGCCTTGAATACAGCGCTGACCTTTACTAAAAAGAAAAAAAGAAAACCGCAGACCACTGAGGTGACGGCCTGGATGATGGAGCAAGCGGATGATGGCGGGGCACAATTGGATTTAGAAAAGAAACAACAGCAGAAAATAGATCTACTTTATCAAAGTATCAACGAACTACCTAAAGATGAAAGAGCATTGATCCTTTTGCACCTGGAAGGCAAATCCTACGAAGAATCTGCCGAGATCATGGGTATAACGACCAATTATGTGGGCGTAAAGATCATGCGAATCAAAAAAAGACTGTTTAAGCTATTAAGCGATAAGGGATATGGAAGAATTTGATCTGAATGCCATATGGAAAAACAGTGATAAGGAAGCCAGTGATTACTATCACCAGCTAGAGGGGGACGTCATGCGCATGGCTCGTCAACGATCTTCTAATATCATCCAGCGGATGAAACAAAATGCATTGATCGAATTGATCGCCGGTATTGTACTCTGGCTGGGTCTTTTTTACTTTTTTGCGGAGAACCCGCTGATTGGTTATCTGCTGGGCGGAGGGATATTGCTATATCTGGGTACGGGCTATGGCGTATACCGAATGCTTAAGAAGTTTCGGTCAATCAATACCAAAAATGTCAAGGAAAGTGTTGCAGGATATCTTCAACTCTTCAGAAAGTCTTATCAGCGAACTAAAATCCTTTTATATATAGTAATGCCCCTGGGGTATACGCTAGGATTCCTGATGGGATTTATTGAAGCTGGCGGGGACTGGTCGGATATGGCAAGTCCATGGAAGCTACTCCTTATCTTAGGTATTTCAGCGGTAGTCTTAGGAATAATAATGTGGTTCGTAACCCGCAAGTATATGCACTGGATGTATGGTCAGTACATCGAAGAACTACAGGAAGTGCATAACAGTCTTTCCCTTGAGGAAATAGATCCTTCCTCTACGGTATAGAGGACGAGACACTTTTATCTACCTCTTTTCTTTTTACGCATCTGTTTAGGAAATAGACTGGAATTACCGCGTCGCGTTGGCAATTCTCCTTTGCGATTGGTTTTCACCTGTACGTTCTCAGCGGTAGGACAGCCCGTCTTGCGGCTGCAGGAGCTGGTGGTAAAGAAAATACTCAAGGAAAATATAAAAGCAAGACTAAAAATTACTCTTTTCATTGTCATGAATCGTTTGAAATATCTGGTAACATTACCAACAAAGATACATATAAATAACACATATGTATTGTCCTCGCCTATTCATTTACCTCGATCTGATATCAGCAGTTTCACAGGCTAGGCCCTAACAAATTGAATTCAGCGGCTTTGAAAACCGATTTTACTGCAATAATAACGAATCTGAGTATAGTTTCGTATGTGATAAAATCTCTTAAATCCCCCGTATTTTCTGGCTTTCGTGCTTTTTTTGCTGAGGATTACTTGTTTTTACAAAACCAAGGGTATAAATTTGCCCGACCAATTTTAAAAATCATCAAAAATTGTTGAAATGAACAAAGGAGATTTAATCAGCAAGGTTGCAGAAGGTGCAGGTGTATCTAAAGGTCAAGCTGAAGATGCATTGAATGCTGTTCTAGAAGGTATCGGTGGCGCTCTTAAAGATGGCGACTCAGTTACTCTAGTAGGCTTCGGTACTTTCTCAATATCTCGTCGCGAGGCTCGTAGTGGTAGAAACCCACAAACCGGTGAAACAATTCAAATTGCGGCTAAGAACGTTATCAAGTTCAAGCCCGGTAAGAAATTGAGCGATTCTGTGAACTAATCCCAATTAGTTCCCTATTTTACAAGATATAAAGATAAAGGGCTAGCAGGATCATACCTGGTAGCCCTTTTACACGTCCCTACCTAAAGCTAGCTGTTTTCCCATCATACCTTATCCCCCTCCAGCACTAAACATCTTCCCTATTCTCCAGCAATGCCAGTCCCGATCATAAAATCCTCCCGGATCTACGATCGTTTCTTTGTCCATTTGCTCTTCTTTCCTGCTAAATAATCCTGCGCTATAGATTTTTTGCAAATAAGTGTGCGTTAGGCAGGAAAACTCGAAGTCATGTTATACATTTGTGCTCAATTCACTCGCGAGCAGGGTTATAGCTTTCAGCAAACCCTCCATTTGAATACAATTGCTTTGTCCAAATCACAGTACGGCACCTGAGTAAGCGGCTGCATTCTTCCAGCCAACTACCCTTCGCAATGTACTGGCATAGAATTAGCGAAAACAAAACAGAGACCATTTTTCAAATGGTTGCCCTAGCCGCTTTGAAGATCTTTACCAAATCAGTAGATATGAAGAAGATAGAAGCGAGTAAAATGCCTTATCTGTTCCGTTTTGAATGGCTATTTGGACCGGCATTGATCTTTACCTTCTCATCTGACCTTTCTACACCTAGAAATAGTCAATCTTTACCAACGAATATATAATCATGGCTGATATTCAAAAGCTAAAACAAATTGCCTCTCAAGTTCGCCGAGATATCATTCGGCAAACCAATAGTGCTGCCAGTGGGCACCCAGGTGGTTCACTAGGATGCACCGACTTTCTAGTGGCACTTTACTTCGACTTAATGAAACATGATCCCGCTTTCAACATGAAAGCTAAAGGTGAGGATGTATTCTTCCTTTCTAACGGACATATTTCTCCAGTTTGGTACAGCGTACTAGCTCGTAGCGGATATTTCCCTCCTGCGGAATTAGCTACCTTCCGACAGATCAATTCTCGTATGCAAGGGCACCCTGCCACGCACGAAGGCTTGCCAGGTATCCGGGTTGCCTCGGGTTCTCTAGGACAGGGACTTTCGGTAGCCATCGGCATGGCTTTGGCCAAAAAACTGGATGGAGACGATAAAACCATATATGCATTGACTGGAGATGGTGAATTAGAAGAGGGGCAGGTTTGGGAAGCCATGATGTTTGCAGCTCATCATAAGGTGGACAATTTGGTGGTTGCGGTAGACTGGAATGGTCAGCAAATTGACGGGCCTACAGAAGAGGTAATGTCTTTGGGAGATCTTCCTGCCAAGTGGGCAGCTTTTGGATGGGAAATCGTGCATTTGGAAGATGGTAATGACATGGAGCAAGTGGTAGCCAAACTGAATGAAGCCAAATCCAAAACCGGTCAGGGCAAACCGATTGTCATTCTGATGAAGACAGAAATGGGATTTGGTGTAGACTTTATGCAAGGTACGCACCATTGGCATGGAAAAGCGCCTAATGCTGAGCAAACCGAAAATGCCTTGTCTCAATTGGAAGAAACCCTAGGAGATTATTAATCAGAATACTGAACCTCGAAGTTTCCGTAGACTAGAATAGAGTATTAAAGAAAGAGCTTCGAAAGTAAACCAATTAGTATTCTACTTGACCACCCTTATACTTTAAAATAATGTTAGATCAAATAATAGATTCAGGTAAGAAAGCTACTCGTGATGGATTTGGTGCCGGGCTTCATGCCATCGGCCAGCAGAACGATGAAGTGGTAGCGCTATGTGCCGACCTAATCGGCTCACTTAAAATGCAAGCCTTTATCAAAGAGTTTCCTGAGCGTTTCTTCCAAGTAGGTATTGCAGAGGCCAATATGATGGGTATTGCTGCGGGCTTGGCTACCGCAGGTAAAATCCCTTATACGGGTACTTTTGCCAACTTCTCTACAGGACGGGTTTACGATCAGATTCGCCAGTCGATAGCCTACTCTCACAAGAATGTCAAGGTTTGTGCCTCACATGCGGGTTTAACCTTAGGAGAGGATGGTGCTACCCACCAGATCCTAGAGGACATGGGTATGATGCGCATGCTACCTGGTTTTACAGTGATCAATCCTTGTGATTACAATCAAACCAAAGCAGCTACCATCGCTATTGCTGAGCACTATGGCCCTGTCTACTTGCGTTTCGGCCGTCCAAGTTGGCCCAATTTCACAGCAGAAGATCAGAAGTTTGAGATCGGTAAAGCCTTGTTGATGAGTGAAGGGAGTGATGTTAGTGTATTTGCGACTGGGCATATGGTTTGGAATGCAGTTGAAGCAGCCAAAATCGTAGCGGCTGAGGGAATCAGCGTAGAATTAATCAACATTCATACGATCAAGCCTTTGGATGAAGAGGCAATTTTAGAGTCCGCTCTGAAGACAAAAGCAGTGGTTACAGCAGAAGAACACCAGCGCAATGGCGGTTTGGGTGATGCCGTAGCACAAGTATTGTCAAGAAAAGCACCGACTCCTCAGGAATACATTGCTGTTAATGATAGCTTCGGAGAAAGTGGCAAACCAGTAGAACTTTTGTCAAAATATGGTCTTGGCGTAGACGATATAGTAGCAGCAATCCGCAACGTGATTAAACGTAAATAAGTATAATGTTGTTTGGGTATTGAGGTTAGGCATAGATATAGACCATCGGTAGTATATCAGGTTCTGGATATTTCGGCCGAATTTTCTGCGCACGTAATTCCAGATCGTTTACCTCCACCACACAGGTCGCCGATACCTCAATACCCAATGACTATCTCTAAAGGGATCGATAGTTAGTTCGGGTTCCTTTCCCCATGATAGAAGAGCGAGTATTTCCCTAAGCTAGCTGGACTTCATGCGGATAGATCATTAACAACATTCATTCACCATTATAATCCCTAATCAGTAATGAAATTTGGAACGAAAGTAATCCATGCTGGGGTTGAACCAGACCCCACTACAGGAGCCGTAATGACTCCTATTTACCAGACCTCTACCTACGCGCAAGAAGCGCCAGGTAAACACAAAGGCTTCGAATACGCAAGAACGCAGAACCCTACTCGTACTGTTCTAGAAAACAATCTAGCAGCACTAGAAAATGGAACCGCTGGCATTTGCTTCGGTAGCGGCCTTGCAGCGATGGACGCCATCTTGAAACTCCTCAACCCAGGAGATGAGATCATTTCAACTAATGATCTTTATGGAGGCTCCTATCGCTTGATGGTAAGGGTATACGAAAGATATGGGATCAAGGCCCATTTCATAGACCTTAGCGACACGAGGAAGTTAGAGAAGAAGATCAACAAGAACACTAAGTTGATCTGGATGGAAACCCCCACAAATCCCATGCTGAATATCATCGATATTAAAGCAGTTTGTGAGGTAGCACAAAAGCATAAGATCTGGACCTGTGTTGATAATACCTTTGCTTCACCTTATTTGCAGACTCCACTGGACCTAGGAGCGGATATCGTATTACACTCCGCGACCAAATACTTGGGAGGGCACAGTGATGTAGTGCTAGGCGCATTGATAGTGAAGGACGAAAAACTGGCAGAGGAGCTCTACTTTTTACAAAACGCATCAGGTGCAGTTCCTGGTCCCCAAGATTGCTTCTTGGTACTTCGTGGCATCAAGACTTTACACCTGAGGGTAGAAAGAGCTTGTAAGAACGCTAAGAAGATCGCGAAGTTTTTGCAAAGTCATCCTAAGACCAAAAACGTTTATTATCCAGGATTTAAGGAGCATCCAGGGCATGAAATCGCCAAAGCGCAGATGAGAGACTATGGTGGAATGGTTTCCTTCGATCTGGTACGAGATACTTTCGAAGATGCCATCCGAGTCTTGAGTGGAACGAAGGTATTTACTTTGGCGGAGTCGTTGGGCGGCGTAGAATCCTTGATTGGGCATCCAGCTTCTATGACGCATGCGTCAATTCCTAAGCCAGAGCGCTTGAAAGTGGGTTTGACAGATTCGCTAATCCGCTTGAGCGTAGGGGTAGAAGATGTGGATGACCTGATTGCTGACCTGGAGGAAGCATTGGTTAATCTATAATAGTCTTGTATTCATGATTTGTCCGACTGGTAGTTATTTCTATCGGTCGAAGGTTTCATGGCTAAACAAGACTTAGTTTACCATAAAACAGTATTGAAATGTTACTATTAGGCTATGATGTAGGTAGTTCTTCCATCAAGGCATCCATTGTCGATTCCACTACCGGCGCAACAGTAGGGGTAGCCCAACATCCAGAACAAGAACTGGGGATGATCTCACATCAGGCGGGTTGGGCCGAGCAAGATCCTGCGATGTGGTGGGACTGTATTTGCAAAGCAACTCAAAAGTTGCTGCAGCAAACTGGAGCAAACCCAGAAGATATTGGAGCCATTGGAATTGCTTACCAAATGCATGGCCTAGTAGTAGTAGATGAGCAGCAAGAAGTACTTCGTCCTTCCATTATCTGGTGTGACAGCCGAGCGGTTTCCATCGGCGATGACGCATTTGATGCGATAGGAGCGGAACAGAGTTTACAACATCTATTGAATTCCCCAGGTAATTTTACCGCCTCTAAATTAAAGTGGGTTAAGGAAAACGAACCCGAGCTTTACGATAAGATCGCACATATCATGCTTCCGGGTGATTACATCGCCATGAAGCTTACAGGCGAGGTAAATACGACCATATCTGGGCTTTCAGAGGGTATACTTTGGGACTTCAAGGAAAATGATGTGGCACAACTAGTGCTAGACCAGTACGGTATCGACCGTAGCCTCATTCCCGCAATCGTCCCAACGATCAGCGTGCAAGGCAAGCTCACGGCTGATGCCGCCGCCGCTACAGGCCTGAAGGCGGGAATCCCTGTAACTTACCGAGCTGGCGACCAGCCCAATAATGCCTTGGCATTAAACGTCTTTGAACCTGGAGAAGTAGCGGGGACAGGGGGCACTTCTGGCGTAATTTACGCGGTAGTGGATCAAGCGGTTTACGACAAATATTCTCGAGTTAATGGCTTTGCACACGTCAATTATACTAAAGAACAACCACGCATTGGTATACTACTATGCATCAATGGAGCAGGGATACAGTATAGTTGGCTCAAACATCAAGTAGCTGACCCTACGCTATCCTATCCGGATCTTGAGGCGAAGGCAGCGGGCATACCGATTGGTGCTGATGGTCTGAGTATTCTACCCTTTGGAAATGGTGCCGAACGCATGTTGCGCAATCTCGACCTGGGCGCCCATATTGATGGGCTGCAATTTAATCGCCACCAACAAGCCCACCTGATTCGGGCCGGTTTAGAAGGAGTGGCCTTCTCCTTCGTATATGGTGTAGATATCATCAAGGAAATGGGACTCAATTTGGACGTCATGCGCGTTGGTAATGATAATATGTTCCAATCCAAGATCTTTGCCGAAACGATTGCCACTTTGTTAGGAAGTCGGATTGAAGTGATGGAAACTACAGGTGCCAGTGGTGCGGCTAGAGCAGCCGGCGTAGCGGTGGGTGCATTTTCTAGCTTGCAAGAAGGGCTAGGTCAATTGCAGCTTGCGCACGTCTATGAGCCAGGGGATCAGTTGGCGGCTTATCAGGCAGCTTACGGCAGGTGGAAGGAGAGTTTAGAAGGAAGACTTTTGAATGGATAATGATGCATTAATAAGGTAGAATTAAGAGGGAATAATGAACAGCGGAGATTAATAAACGAGGCAAAAACCAGACTTTAATAAATAAAAACGAAAAATATGTCGGTAGTTCTAGGAGCTAAGGAGTATTTCCCAGGCATAGGGAAGATTCCATTTGAAGGTAGAGAATCAGATAATCCGTTGGCATTTAAGTTCTATGAGGAGGACAAAGTTGTAGCCGGAAAAACAATGAAGGAACACTTCAAGTTTGCAGTAGCCTACTGGCATACCCTGTGCAATACGGGAGGAGATCCTTTCGGTGTGGGTACTAAAGCCTTCCCTTGGTTGACAGCAGCCGATCCAATTCAGCAAGCTAAGGATAAAATGGATGCCGCTTTCGAATTCATTACCAAACTAGGTGTTCCCTATTTCTGTTTCCACGATGTGGATCTAGTGGACGAAGGAGAATCAGTGGCAGAGTTGCAAAGAAGATTGCAGATCATCACGGACTACGCCAAAGAGAAGATGGCAAGCTCAGGCGTGAAAGTACTTTGGGGGACGGCCAACCTATTCTCCAATCCAAGATACATGAACGGAGGAGCTACGAATCCAAATTTTCAGGTAGTAGCCAAAGCAGGGGCCCAAGTCAAGAACGCCTTAGATGCGACCATTGCTTTGAATGGTGAGAATTATGTTTTCTGGGGTGGTAGAGAGGGCTATATGTCCTTGCTGAATACCGACATGAAGCGGGAGCTAGACCATATGGCACGTTTTCTACATATGGCTAAAGATTATGCGCGCGGGCAAGGTTTTGAAGGAACTTTCTTTATTGAGCCTAAGCCAATGGAGCCCTCCAAACACCAGTATGATTTTGATTCTGCTACCGTATTGGGCTTCTTGCGCCAATACGACTTGATGGATGATTTCAAAATCAACGTGGAAGTGAATCACGCTACCTTAGCCAACCATACCTTCCAGCACGAACTGCAAGTGGCTGCTGATGCTGGGGCTTTGGGTAGTATTGATGCCAACCGAGGTGACTACCAAAATGGCTGGGATACCGATCAATTCCCCAATAACGTAATGGAGATCACCGAGGCGATGTTGGTGATCCTAGAATCCGGAGGAATCCAAGGTGGTGGAGTGAATTTTGATGCCAAGACCCGAAGAAATTCTACTGATTTAGTAGATCTGTTCCATGCTCATATCGGCGGAATGGATGTCTTTGCTCGTGCCCTCTTGGCAGCAGATGCCATTCTCGAGAAATCTGCCTACCGCAGCATGCGTAAAGACCGCTATAGCTCCTTCGACGCCGGAGACGGACAGACTTTTGAAAGTGGGAAAATGGATTTGGGCAGTCTAGCAGCCATAGGAATGGCTAGTGACGAACCTGCCCTACAGAGTGGTCAGCAAGAACTGTATGAAAATATCTTGAATCAGTTTGTATAAACAATAAGGAGAGATAGAGAGAAGGAGAGATGGTTTCCACCTAGGAAATCATCTCTCCTCATTTTAGAACGTACCTTCTACTTCTACATCATGCCATTGGGCTTTACCCATTGCATTTGTACCGGTGTTTCAGGCACCATCAAACGCTCTGCCACACGCATTAATCTCGCGGGTAGATTCATAACGTAATCTCGTGCTTTCTCGGCTTCTTCGGTCAAAGAGCTCAAATGCTCAATATCCCAGTAAGCTGTAAGCTTGTTCATAATGTCTACATAATCCAAGCTAGTGTAAACCCCCATGCGTTGAGCCGCATCGGAAAAGTTTACAAAGGCCTCGGAAATCTTTTGTCCTGATTCCCGGATGAAGTGAGCTGGCATTACAATTTTGCGTTTCATCATATCCGCAAAAGCCAACATCATTTGGCTAGGATCGTATTCGAAGATAAGCTTGACAAATTCTCGGTAAGCTAGATAATGACGCATTTCGTCACCAGCAATGATTCGGCACATATTGCCGAGTCGTTGATTCCCCTTATCCAAGGCAAGTTTGGAAACTCTCTTATGAGAAATGTGAGTGGCTAGTTCTTGAAAACTAGTATAAACAAAGTTCTTGTAAGGATCTCGCCCAGTACCAATATCAAAACCATCAGCGATTAGATATTGAATGGTCTTTTCCACTTCTTTCATTTCTGTCCTACCAGACAAAAATAGATACTTGTTTAACACATCCCCGTGTCGGTTTTCCTCAGCGGTCCAATGTCGAACCCACTTTGCCCAAGGGTTTCTCGTTTGTTGGTCAACGCCTACGACATCCATTAACCAGGATTCGTAGGTAGGTAAAGCCTCTTCTGTGATCATGTCACCGATGAGGACTACCCAAAAGTCATAATCCAGTTCCTTTGCCTCTTCTCTAATTTCCTTGATCTCATCAATAAATTCTTCTGACTGCGAATCGGGTAAAAAATCAGACGGCTGCCAGATCTTATCTATTGGGATCAGGTACTTTTCCATGAAACCGTCCAATTGTTTTTCCACGGCTTTCATGACATCTAGACGGATGTTAAAGATTGACATAATATGGATCTGTTTAATAAAGAGCACAAGAAACGAGCTTTTCAGCTAGATTTATAGGATATGCGGCTTTATCTTATTTTTACCCTACTTACCGGCCTAGTGCATGTTTGGCAATCACCAATCATGCACTTATAGCACTGATTCACAACTCAATCTCTACAAAACCGTACAACATTTAGCACATCCTTAAACACCATATTGAACTAACATGAACTTTAAAGAGAAAGTTTTTGAAATCCTAGATGGGGGAGAAAAGAAAAAAACAACGCTAAACAAGCAGGTCAATGCCATTATTATGGCCTTGATCATTCTAAGTGTAATCGCTATAATCTTGGCTTCTTATGCGCCCTTACGCGAACGCTTCGGAACAACCTTTAACATCTTTGAGGTATTAACCATCATTATTTTTAGTTTGGAGTATGGTCTCCGCATCTGGATAGCCGATCTTAAGTACCCAGCGCTTTCCGCTAGCAAAGCTAGGCTAAAGTTCATTAGCTCTCCGATGGGGATGGTGGACTTAATAGCTATTCTGCCCTTTTATTTGCCCTTTGTCGTTGCTTTTGACTTACGATTCCTTAGGCTACTACGCATCTTGCGTCTACTGCGCGTACTAAAGCTGAAGCGGCATTCTCGCGCCCTAAAGATTATCGTTCGCATTTTTTCGGAGAAAAGGTCCGAACTCTCTATCACCCTATTCGTAACCTTTATCCTTCTACTAATCTCTTCTAGTGTAATGTACAACCTGGAAAATGAAGCCCAACCGGATAAATTTCCAGATATCATATCCACTTTTTGGTGGGCCATTGCCACGCTGACCACCGTCGGATATGGTGACGTATTTCCTATTACCCCACTGGGCAAATTTTTTGGCGGGATTATTGCACTGCTAGGAATTGGTATGGTTGCCTTGCCGACCGGCATTATCAGTGCCGCTTTTATTGAAGGCTTAGAAAAGGAAAAGAAGAAGAAAAAGAAAAAGCGAGGGATGCCGGAAAATGCCGAAGACTATAAGTTTTGTCCTTGTTGCGGTCAGCCGCTACCGGAAAACTAATAGCCGTGCTACCCAAATGGTTATTCACCCAAATTCTTTTTTTAACAATAATCAAAACCACCTATGTTATTCTTGTACATTCTATTGGCTCTAGTCGCCATCATAGCAATTCTAGGTTTCATAGCCCCCAAAGATTTTGCTGTTGAAAGAACAATTGATCTCTCCGTGTCGCAGCAGACCGCCTACGATGCCCTTCGCTCCTTAAAACAGCAGGATGAATGGTCAGTCTGGGCTAAGAAAGACCCCAATATGGAAAAAGACTTTCGTGGTACTGATGGAGAAGTGGGCTCCGTTTCCTATTGGAACGGGAATAAAGATGTAGGAGAAGGTGAGCAAGAGATCATGGGCTTGCAGCCACCTCATCGAATTGATACACAACTGCGTTTTCTTAAGCCATTCAAAGCCACCAATGATGCTTACTTTAAAATCGATGCTAAAGGCGAAGGAAGTCATGTGGCTTGGGGATTTAGCGGCAGCAGTTCATTCCCTATGAATATCTTTTTGATGTTCATGAATATGGATAAATCCGTCGGCGGAGATTTTGAGCAAGGGCTTGCCAATTTCAAAACTTATATCGAGGCGTAAATTCTCACTTTTGACATCTCCGAAGTCATTGCTGCTTGGCGATGACTTTGGAGGTGTGTACGTCCGTAGGTACGTGGGAAGGATTTTGTTTCTGCGGGCAGGAGCCCGCGACGTGGTTGGTGGACGAGCGGAGCTCGTCACCGACTTGGCTTGAATCTTCGCTGAATGTGCTACAAGACTCTCCTTTAAAAGGGGCAAAATCAAGCAATTTTACGGCCTTATTCATTTTAGTAGTGGAGTGCACGAAAATCCGTTAAAAACGATATCCTGTTTGAGCTGCGAGAAACTCAGCTTGAAAAGATCTTAGTACGTAACCTATTACGTTCTTAGTGAAAGAGAAAAGATCCTGCGAGTTTATATCGTTTAGGATTTTCGTGCGATTCACGCGTAAAGAAATGAATACAGCCATGATTTTTTGGTTCTTTTTTATCAGAGAAAAAAGAACGAAGTACTGAAGAATAGAGGCTTAATAAGGCAAGCTGAAGCCAACATTGATACCAATGAACCGAAGGACCTCGTCACCGACTTGGCTTGAATCTTTGCAGTACGTACTGCCATTCTGTCCTATCTCAGCTATCGGCCCGAAGTTTGATATAGTTCTAATATGGATAGGATCAAACGATCAGGTCATTTCTCACTTCTATCTTTGCTGCCCTGGCTGCTCTTAGCGCTTGCTATTGAGCAAGGTACAGCCTTATCTTTCTATCCTGACTCTAATTTTAGTCGGCAAACAGAACTGGTAGAACAAACTGCCACCAATGCTGATTATCATCTTCAGTTAGAGAAGAATACGGAGCTTAATCGTGGGAACTATACCAGCGATGATACTGCCTTTCTGGCCATTCTTCCTACGACAACGGGCCTCTTAGCACTTGATTCTTCCTCTACTTTTGTTCATCTCCATTATCAAAACCTACTAATTACCTGGATGCATAGTAGGTCACTCCCCTATCAGTTAAGCTAATTTTTTCCATAACCGCAGAAACTAAGTGCTCGCTGCCAACTTATCAATGGCAGGCCGATCGCTTCTGGAATTTATTAGCTAACTTGTTTTAACACTATTGAAGATGAAACTTCTGCATAAACTCCATCATTGGGGGATTGGCAGTCCTACCTATATTCAAACTGATCTTTCCACTTACGAGAATAGATTAGATAAAATCTATGAGTCTTTTCGATCAGTCACCAATTTAACCAATGCGAAATTACAGGCTTTCGCGGCTCAGCTAAAAGCAAAGGCACAAGCTGGAATAGATCTAGAAGAATTACTAGCGCCCACCTACGCCCTCGTACAAGAAGTCATACATCGCCAGCAAAAACTGCAAGTATTTGATGTGCAATTGATGGCTGCCATCCCCTTGCACCAACGCAAACTAGTCGAAATGCAGACGGGCGAAGGGAAAACGCTAACCGCTGTGTTCCCCGCTATACTCAATGCCTGGCAAGGCAAAGGGGTGCATATCTTGACCTTCAATGATTATCTCGCAAAACGAGATGCACAGTGGATGGGCTCCATCTACACCTTTCTTGGTCTTACTGTAGGATACATCACGAATGAAATGTCATTGGCAGAGAAGAAAGCCGCCTACAACTGTGATATCACCTATGCTACCGCTAAAGAAGTAGGTTTTGACTTCTTGAGATCTACTGGGGCTTTCGACGATAGTGAGCGATTACTTCGTCCTTTCAATTATGCCATCGTGGATGAGGCGGATGCCATTATGATCGATGAAGCCCGAAATCCTCTGGTGATTGCTGGACGCATGCAACAAAATGATGTCGATCTCCGGAAAGTGGCTGAACTGGTAGGTCAATTAAAGGAAGAGGAAGACTTTGTGCTTTCTACCGAAGCACGTACGGTTTATCTAACCGATCAGGGTATTGAAAAAGCAGAAAGGTTTTACGGTGTGATAGACCTGATCGAAGATGTTCACTACGAGCTTCATACCGCCATTAATCTTTCCTTGCAAGCGCATACGCTTTTAACCAAAGATGTAGATTATATAGTTAGAGAAAGTAGAATCTGGTTAATTGATGAATTCACTGGTCGAGTCGTAGAGGATCGGCGCTGGCGAAATGGCTTGCAAAGCGCCGTAGAAGCCAAGGAAGGCCTTCCTCTCCAATCCGAAGGGAGCGTACTCAACTCCATTAGTCTTCAACATCTACTACAAAAGTATCCGAGAATTGCCGGAATGACCGCCACCGCACAAGCATCAGCCACTGAGTTTGCAGAATTCTATGGTCTAAAAACCGTCGTCATTCCTCCAAATAAACCTTCTCGCCGAACAGACTATCCGGATCACATCTTCGTAGATAAAGCGAGCAAGGTAGCTGCACTGGTAGAAGAAATTAGTCGTGTTCATAGAATTGGGCAACCCATTCTCGTCGGGACATTAACGGTTAGGGAATCTGAGTATTTAGCTCAACTTCTTCGACAAAAGGATATTCCCTGCCAGGTATTAAATGCTCGCAATGATGAAGAGGAAGCCAAGATTATCGCTGATGCCGGTCGAGTTGGGGCTGTGACTATCGCCACTAATATGGCGGGTAGAGGTACAGATATTAAATTAGGAGGGCAGAATGAAGAGGAGAGACGACAGGTAGTTCGCTATGGAGGACTGTATGTAATAGGTACCAATCGACATGAGAGTATTCGGATAGATCAACAGCTTCGCGGCCGAGCAGGTAGACAGGGAGATGTGGGGAAAAGTCGCTTTTTCATCAGTTTAGAGGATGACCTGATGATCAAGTATAGGCTCCGAGAAGTATTACCTCGGAAATTCCAGAAACTGGAAGGACCCGATCCAATAATCTCTTTGAAATTAGAGAAGTCAATCCGCTCTATGCAGCACATGATAGAGTCCCAGCTACTGGATATGCGGAAAAGCCTGTACCAATATGCAGCATTCACTGAGAAACAAAGGATCGTTCTACAAGATGAACGGCTGAAGATTTTAAATGCCCCTAGTACCTTAACACAATTGTTCCCACCACTTCCTGCACTCGGGAAGGCTTCTTCCCAACAGATGGCCGCGATTCAATCCTTTGCTTTGTTACAATACGATCAGCAATGGGCTTTGCACCTGGATGAATTGGCCCAGTCTCGTGATGGTGTACACCTCGTCCGATTAGGAGGGCAGAATCCACTAAATACTTTTCGAAAGATGGCGGATGCTTCTTTCTCTAAACTCTACGAACGCTTGGAAATTCAAATTCGAGACTGGGTACAAAAAGTCTTGGAAGAAGGGATTTCCCCGGAAGAGGCTACCGATCTAGAACGCCCGGCTTCTACTTGGACCTACGTCATCAATGATAATCCGTTTGAAGATCAGCTATCCATCATGCTCTTGGATAATGCTAATACGGGGATGCATGTCGACTTTATTGCGGCACCTTTTCTATTTACAGTTGCCATGATGCGCTGGATGAAGAAAAAGCGCTCCTAGCCCTTTTCCCCATTGGTGCCACTGCGCCTAAAGTGGCACCACTTACTATCTTACCTTTGTATAATTATTTCAAATCAATTCTGGTGTAAAAAATCCTATACTTTATTTCTAACATACGTAGAACACTCATTCAATACAGGTTATGCTATTTTAGCAAGTATACTGATTATGAATTAATTGCAAATGGTGGTAAGCTTATCCTAAACCGATTAACGGGCTTGTAGAGACTGCTAAAACCTCCTATAAAGCCTAAATTTTGTTCTTTTTTTCGCTGTCAAATGCAACTAGTATTGTGGTGAAATACAAGGGGATTCACCCCGATCATTACAATAATCCTAAAACACAAATCACCATGATCAGAACTAGATTGCTAGTAGTGCTAGCGCTTACCCTCACCTTTGCAGCTTGCACTAAAGAAAACAGTACACCTGCTGAAGAAACAGTAGTAGAACAAGAAAGGGAAAGCCTTGAAGAGGCCGAATTGCTCACCGCTAATGAAAAACGCCGCAATTTTTTACTATTCAAATTGGATAACGCCAATGTCTCAGCTGGCTCATCCTTCTGTGTAGATGTAAAAGCAACTGGCTTTAATGACATCGTTACCTGGCAGTACAGCGTAGCCTGGGATGACGATGTCCTAGCTTTTTCACACGTAGACAACTTCAATTTGCCAGGCTTAGATGCCAACAGCTTTGGTACCCCACAGAGTGATCGACTAACTACGTCTTGGATAGATCTGACCTTAGCTGGCGCAAGTGTCCCGCGTGGCACGCCATTGTATAGCATCTGCTTTGATGCCATAGGCAACCCTGGCGACCGTACCCGCATATCCATCACGGATAACCCCACCGATATTGAGGTGATCAATACTAGCTTTGAGGAGGTGAGTGTATGGGCGCTTCCAGGGCGAGTTAGATTGCGATAATATAGCCCAAACATCCCCCCCACTTAGCCCTAAAAGGGCTTATATTTCTCTTTCATTCTAATCCCAAGAATCAAAGTACTATTTATTCGAAGTAGGGAAGGACAGGCCTTTTATCCTGTCCTTTTTTTGTGTGCTCCATGTTAGTTCATTATTTTCAATAATTATTGAAAATAATGA
>ENA-UENX01000098-UENX01000098.1-marine-metagenome-genome-assembly--contig:-NODE-98-length-44775-cov-3.348867_pt1 | contig 44775 bp, 32 predicted proteins | sample MGYA00237875_ERZ529327 | MGnify/ENA primary metagenome ERZ529327 (study PRJEB26372, sample SAMN05368347) | marine metagenome | biome: cultured habitat; feature: ocean water; material: water; isolation... | reverse complement strand
AGGCATTTGCCTTCTACTTGGAGCGTTTTCAACTTATAAACTGCAAATGCTTTTGAGAGGTCTTTTGCCCGGAAGAGTCAAGGCATGGACGTGCCTTAGAGTGATCTTCTTTCGGGCTTTTTTCTTTTACCTTTAGTGTACATTCACTAGGGCAAGGAACAAATGTAATTGAAAGACAACAATATAGCAACTCTGCCCAAAGTCAAAAAGCCATCGCAAATTACTGCGATGGCTTCAAATCCTGTTATTCCTGTTGTTTATGCTTCTTCAAGCCTTTCGGCAATTTCTTTTTCTGAAACTAGTTAGATGATGATTCGAGTTCTAGAAATTTTCCTTTTGATTACGGGCTTCATCTGTTCTGCTGCAGTGAATAGTAAATCTGCGTTTTCTGGAAATGGTAATGGTCGATTGCCTATCCTTTGTCTTGATTCATCACTAAGTGCTCGCTCATCCCCTCTAAAGGTAGCAGCATAGTTCTCAAATATCGCTTCCACCGCCACCTGATCGGTATCTATTATTTGGTTTCTCTGCAAATCGATATACTCTAATCGCCCTATTACGTTAGCCGCTTTATTCTGATAGGTTTCTAGGACCTCCGCCTTGATAATCACTCTTCGAGGCACCTTGATGTCGTTACCAGAAGTGTCTTTCATTACATTTCCATTTTCATCCAACACATAGTCAAAGCCATCCTCAATCTCTCGATCATCGACATATTGTCGTTCTTGTACCACACCAGGGCTTATATTGATATTCGTGATATTCATCACCACTTTGTAATCATATTCCACACCGGACTGCTGTCTAACATGATATTCCTTCCACTGGCTATTAAGATCGTTCACCTGCATTCTGGTAATCTCTCTTTCGAAACCGATCGGCAACACTACTGGGGCATTATTAGTCATTTCAAAAAGGACATAAGAAGTACCCAACTCATGTGCTAGGTTCATCAATTGACCTTTGTCTTTATAGGTTCTATAGTATCTTCCAATCTTCTCCAATTGACCATAAGCTCTGCGGGCCGCTAACTTATCACCTTCTTGGGCCTGAGTTAAATGTTTTCTTGCGTCTGCATACAGGAACTTTGCCGCATTTTCCCGTGACTCTCTTTCCAAACCTTCTACTTTTACAAAACGGAAATTAGCTTTGATGCCATCCTTATCTATCAGTGGCAGCAACGGCATGATCTTATCTTGGCGATTCTTAATCCTTTTATAGATCGAGTTTACCTTCTCCCAATTCTCAGGTTGCCCTTCACGTTTCAAGTTATCGGCCATGTTCATATCACGTGTAGTGATTTTGGCAAAGGCTTCTTCCAACGCCTGCACATACTTTACCTTTTTGTTCTTCTTCCCGGCCAGTCGCTTCACCGCTACTTCTATAGCTTCATCATAGTTCCCTGTTTCAACCATCTTCATGGGGGAAGCACAAGCTCCTAAGATTAAAGCACAAAGCATCAAAATGAAGGTCTGTTTGTTGCTGAAATTAGGTAACTGTCTCATACGCTTTTCTTTAAATGGGTTATAGTGGTCGGTTTGTCTTATGGGGACAATTTCATCGAATTACTGTCCATTTGTCACTAATGAATCGTTAAATAGATTTGCCTTATGGTTAAAAACTCCTAAATAATTTTAAGAAAATGTTACAAAGAGAATATTCAGAGGGATGTGTATGGAGGTCACCGGCAAGTACAAGCAGAGAGGGTGTCTACTAACAGAGGAAAGCACCAATTACAAAAACGATATACTGAAAGCGCATTATTTCTGATAAAAACTAAGTTTTATCGTAAAAACTTCGCAGATTTAGTTCGGTTTACTAATTTGTTAATTGAAAAACGTTATTGATCAACCCAAAATATAAATTATGGAACCAGGAATGATCATTCCTTTTATTGTACTCGCGCTCATACTCATGTCAGGTATTTTTACCGTTAAACAACAGACGGTAGCCATTCTCGAGAGATTAGGTAAATTTCACAGTATTAAAAACCCAGGATTACAGTTTAAAGTCCCATTTATTGATCGGGTTGCTGGTAAATTGAGTCTGAAGATCAATCAGTTGGACGTATTGGTAGAAACAAAAACAAAAGACAATGTATTTGTAAAGCTGAAGGTATCTGTACAGTTCAAAGTACTAGGAGATGCAGTATATGACGCTTTTTACAAATTAGAAAATCCATATGAGCAGATTACCTCATACGTATTTGACACAGTAAGAGCTGAAGTTCCCAAGTTGAAACTGGATGATGTTTTTGAACGTAAAGATGACATCGCCGTTGCCATTCGTCGTGAGCTAGAGGAGGCAATGAATGAATATGGCTATGGTATTGTTAAGGCACTCGTGACAGATATCGACCCGGATCAGGAAGTGAAGATCTCCATGAACCGTATTAATGCCGCGGAGCGTGAAAAGCTTGCAGCAGAATATGAAGCAGAAGCTGATCGTATTCGAATTGTGGCCAAAGCAAAAGCGGAGGCTGAGAGTAAGCGTTTGCAAGGTCAAGGTATTGCCGATCAGCGTAGAGAAATCGCTAAAGGCCTTGAAGAGTCCGTAGAAGTGTTGAATAAAGTGGGGATTAACTCTCAGGAGGCATCAGCCCTGATCGTTGTTACTCAGCACTATGACACATTGCAGTCCATGGGTGAAAATGCCAACAGTAATCTTATTCTCTTACCTAATAGCCCATCTTCAGGTAGTGATATGTTATCGCAAATGGTTACCTCATTTACGGCATCACAGCAAATTGGAGAGGCTATGAAGGAAAGGAATAATGCCCTTGAGCTAAAGGAGAAGGAGACTATTAAGTTACCTCCCAAAAGATAATTAGAGGTCGTCGCCGAATCGAGATGATCTCAGAAGAACTTATTTTTTCTGAATTGAATGTAAAAGTCAAACCTCTTAGCGGGTTTGGCTTTTCTTTTTATTGCGGGTTGAAAGAGGAATCATCATTCCAAAGTCAAAGTAAAGTGATTCCAGGTAAAACACATTTTCTTGGTTTTTATTGAGGTTTAGTAGGCCTTGATAATATCGGACATCTACGAATATCTTTTGCTTTTTTCGAATTCTCTTTTCAAAGCCCAATCCGATCGTACCTCCCCAATCCCAAGACTTCACTTCGTAGGAAGCAAGTGGCACTCGTACTCGTTGATAGATTTCATCATCTCCCTCAAAAACGGCAATTGCCCCACCAAACCTGCTTACCGAAGGTCCAACCAGAAGATATATTGATAAATCTGAAAATTGTAGTCTAAACTTGGCAAGAAGAGAAGTGGAAAAGACATCAATAGCTCCGTAACCTAATCCTGGCGGTTCCTCAAATAATCGATCCACCAAACTGGGATGCCCCTTCTGCAAGTAGGAGATTTCTGACTGCATACTCAGCCAAGGCTTGAAATTGCGTTCGTAAAATGCAGCCAGTCTTAGGCTCGTAATAGGGTCAACGCTTGCTCCGCCACTTAATCCAATTTGTTGACTAAAAGCTGAGTTGACGCAAAAGAGTAGAAGGAGTAGTGTACCAAAAGTGCCTATACCTTTCATGGGATGCCAAAATGTTAAGGTGCTCTATTAAGATAGAACGGCAGGTAGCGATCTGTATTTTGAGATAGTAGAAATTTATCATTTTAAGCACAATAGAGGACAGTTAACGGATTAAAGTTACATTTCCCTTAGTAATAAATTCTTCTCCGTTAAAGCAAAGTACTCTTACGTAATAGGCATAAACATCGGGTGCTAAAGTCTTCCCGCGAAAGGTGCCATCCCAACCATCTTCTTTCTGGCTCGATTCAAAGACTTTCTCCCCCCAACGGTCATAAATGATCAGCTCCAATTCATCTATCGGGTCACCGTAGACCTTGAATTCGTCATTACGACCGTCACCATTTGGTGTAAAGGCATTGGGTACATAAATGAAAGGAGGTAGACAAGCCGGGTTAAAAACTACAATCGTGATAAATGCCTCATTGAGGCAACCATTCTGATCCCTGATATTTAGGCGATATGTGGTAGTTTCTGTGGGCATTGCGATTGGGTCAGAAATATCTACTGCATCCAAGCTTGGATCAGGTTGCCAAGAATAAACATAGCCTCCGTTTTCAGTAGCCATCAACTGCGCACTCTCTCCATCTCGAACTGTATCCCGATCAGCAGTAATCTCTAAAGGGGGGACAAAATTGAATATGTTCACTGTCACTGAAGTATCAAGACGGCAACCCGCGGCATTGCTAACGCTAAGATTATATGTACTTTCCTCCAGGGGATTCACTAAAATAGAAGTCGTATTTGTAGCACCTATTATACCCTCTGCAGGACTCCAGTTGATTAACAAATCCTCTTGGCCTAAGACATCTACAAAAAGTTCTGCAGTATCCCCTATACAAATCGTCTCTTCTCCTCCCAAGGAAACCCTGATGGCTTGACCATCTAAGGTTACTTCGTCTTGTACTTCACAGCCCTGCTCATCAACCAAACGAAGATAATAGGTCTGTACTCCAGCCGGTTCAACTGTAATATTGGCTCCTGAGCCCAGAATATTCTGGAATTGGGGATCGCTTGCCCAATTCACTTGTAAATTGGCTTCAGCGTCTACCATTAGTTCAAAGCTCTCCTCGCACAAGGTTTGATCCGGAGAAAGCTGGAATTCAATGGGATCACTTACCTCGACAAAAACTTCCTGCTGCAGTTGACAAAGAGAATCAGTCGTGTTGACAGAGACCGAATAGATCGTAGAGTTAGTTGGCGACGCCAAGGGGCTAAATATCAATGGATTATCTAGATCTTGAGAAGGCATCCAACTGTATTGAAGATCGGGATTTCCAAGTGGATTTAAACCCACAGTATCTCCGAAGCAAATCGACAAGGAGTCTTGTAGCAAGGCTTCAATTATTGGAACCGAGATTTCTTGAGTTAAGCTATCTAGGCAACCATCAGAAGACTCCAGAACTAAAGTCGTCTGGATGAGTTCGGCCATATCGAAGGTCAACTCTATCACCTCCATTCCCATTATGACGGTATCATCCAAGCGCCATGTCCAGCCTAGCACACTGCTTTGAAAGTTGGTGGAGGTGTTTTCAAATCGTATAGTAGTACTATCTCCGCAGGACTCAATCTGCCACTCGAAATCAGGATTTATCTTTGGATCTTCCAGTATAACTTCATTCGTAAAAGTGTCTAAACAGGCATCATTGCCTTCCACAAATATCGTAACCTGGTATGTTCCGGCGGTATCATATTGATGGGTCACTGGAACTCCAAACGCTGTCTCATTGGGTGTCGATGGATCTCCAAAATCCCAACGGTAGAAAACTGCGTTCGGGCTCTCCGAAATGAACTGAACATTATAGTCACTACAAGTCGTAATCGAGAAGAAATTTACATCCTCCCCCGTATCTACAGTTCGAATTTGGATAGAATCTTGGGCTTGGCATCCAAACTGGTTTTCCACGTTAACAGCAAATGTATTGACTCCCCCACGGTCTGCCAATACCGTAGCCATCAGCTCATTAGTTCCTAAAATACTAGGATTACTCAACCATTCAACTAGCAGTTGATCATTTGGATCCTCATTCAAAAATTGCACCTCAATCGTATCTCCTAAACAGCTTACTTCCAAATCAACGGCTTCTATATCAACCCCATTGCCAAAAATCAATATAGAATCTTCCAACTGGCATCCGAATTCATTTTCTACCTTGAAATAATATCGAGTAGTCCCCATCGGTTCCACCTCAACGTCCGCACCTGTACCAAGAATCTCTGAAAAATCAGGGCTTTCTGACCACTGATACCTCAATTCCGAATCCGATTCTATGGAGAGGGTTAGCAGCTGTTCACAAGTTGTCGTATCGGACGGGAATGCAAGCTCTATCTTATCCACTTCTACCAGTATGCTATCTTGGTAAAAGCATTGATCTTGGCTCGAAATCAGTACCTGGTAAAGTGTAGAACTGTCTGGGTTTGCTTGTGGATTAGAAAGATTAGGATTATCAAGACTACCTTCCGGAGTCCATTCAAACTGATAATCTTGAGCTATAAAGCTGCCTATCCGAATAGATTCACCCTGACATATTTGGAGGGTATCCGCATAATTGGGTACTTGAATTGCATTAGAGACAATAGTTTTTTCAATCTCACTCACACAGCCATTGGCCGCCGTCACAGTTAGCAGTACGCCTACTTCTCCAGCAATCGTCGTAAAGAGATCAGGGCTTTGGCCTTGGAACTTCAACCCTTCGGGTTGCACTTCCCAGTCCCACATCAGAGGGGTTCCATTTGGATCGATACTATTTTCCTCAATATTAATAAACAGTGTGTCGCTACATTCCTCTATTCCCAAATTGAAATCGGGCACTAGGGAATTTTCATTCAGCTGTACTTCCCTCAGAAAAGTATCTCGACAAGATTCTCCAGGTTCAGCAATTAACATTATCTGATAAGTACCGGTATCAGGGAAGGCAAAAGAGGGGCTAATCTCAGTACTGGTGCCAAGAACGGTCTCATCCTCTAGAAAGAGCCATTGAAAATTATTAGCTCCCTCGCTCGTGTTTTCAAACTCTACGGTCAAATCATCACATTGGATATCGGGTGCAAAAAAGGAAGAAACAGATTGACCACAGATTCCTACATTGTATTGGAAATCTCGGCGGGTAGTAGAAATCAGTCTTCCATCCCTATATTCTTCAATACAAATTCCGACCACGAATTGTCCGATCGTATTCGGCAAGCCCGTTAAAAGCCCAGTTTCAGGGTTAATTTGCAAAGGTTCTCCTCCAGGTGCTCCATTCAGCATATTATCTACATTATAGGGAGGATCAATCCATGTGATGGGCTGATAGGGAGGGGGATTAGGAGGTTGTGGTTGTGGAATCATCTGATTAGCACCCTGCAAGGGTGTGCAAAGCCTATAGACGATTGAGTCTCCATCCAAGTCTATGGCAGATTGGTCAAATGAGATGGGTTGATCCACACAGATATATAAAGGTGGCCATTCCTGAAATTTTGGGTTGCTGTTGCACTCCAGCAAAGCTTGTTCAGAAATGGTTACACCGTAAGTAGCTCCTGTTGCTAATGGCTCCACGATATTAACTATCGTTTGATTTCGACAGCAACGTTGATAAGCTAATTGATAGCCACCAATAATGGGAGGCAAAGTGATCGTGGTTCGATAGGTAGTAGTGTGAACACAAACATTCGGTGGCACTACAAAACACTCTCCACTAAGCACAGGATTCAAAGTATCATTATTCATCAGCGGTACTAGAACTTCTTGTAGCAATTGATTCTCTCTATCAAAAATGCCTATAGATGCCGGATTATCAAACCATGCATTCGGATCCCCGTTGAAACAATCTCGGAAAATGGTTAAAGTGATCTCATACTGATCGTCTCCAAGGCAAGTGTAATTCATTTCCCCACCTACGATATGAGTGGCCTTTAAGGCTGGAATAAATGAAAGGAATAGTAAGACAAGAAAAGTCAATTCAGAAATACGCCGCATAAGATTCAGGTACTGTTGGCAACACTATAATCACAGAAAACTCAATATATAATAACCTCATTATAAATCAAATTATTTCTCAATTTGCAAACTAGAGATGTCTACCCACCTTCATGTAAAATCTTTTTGGCTCAGCTGAGTGTAAATACCTTTAGAACCGCATCTATATATTATCTTTAGCAGCAATACCCGGTAATCTATGAAGATTTTTTCCGCTGCCCAGATTCGAGAATGGGATCAATTCACCATACAAAACGAGCCTATTTCTTCCTACGATTTAATGGAAAGAGCCTCCACAAGATTTGTGGAGTGGTTCATTACGGAATACCCAAACCCCGATCAACCAATTTTCATATTTTGCGGTAGTGGAAATAACGGTGGAGATGGATTAGCTGTTGCCCGCTTAATGCATCAAGCCTTTTATCAACCCACAGTTTTCCAATGTAACATCGGGACTCGATCGGAAGACTGCGAAAAGAATTTTCAGCGTTTAAAGACACTTAAAACCGTAGAAGTCCAGTCGATACAGAAAGAAGATTCCTTCCCCCAACTCACCCCCCAACACTTAGTTATTGATGCTCTATTCGGATCTGGATTAAATCGACCAGTGCAAGGTTACTGGGGAAGATTGATAGAGCACATTAATAAGAATAGTGGCAAAATTATAGCGCTTGATATACCCTCCGGACTTTACAGTGATAGCACTAGTAAAGGCCAGATTACTATCCAGGCTGATGCTACGCTCAGCTTTGAAAGGCCTAAATTATCTTTCTTTTTTCCGGAGAACCAGTCGGCCGTTGGAGATTGGGCATATACTTCAATCGGATTGCATACCAAATATGATCAAGCAACTCCAAGTAAATACCACTTGATCACTGAGACGGATATAAAGTCAAGAATTCTTACCCGAAATAAATTCGACCATAAAGGAACCTATGGCCATGCTTTGCTTGTTGTAGGAAGTTATGGGAAGATAGGTGCAGGAGTGCTTGCAGCGAGGGCCTGCTTGCGTACTGGAGTGGGCTTGCTTACCGTCAACGCTCCCAGATGTGGATATGAGATTCTGCAAAGTCAAGTTCCGGAAGCCATGGTACTAGCTGATCCACAAGATGAATATTGGTCAAGGGTGCCAAACATAGATAGTTATAAAGCCATTGGCGTGGGCTGCGGGCTTGGCCAGGAAAAACTTTCAATAACAGCCTTAGAAGAATTGCTACAATCTACCGATGATCCGATGGTTTTGGATGCTGATGCCTTGAACCTCATTGCCCAAAACCCTACTTGGCTTGAGGAGATTCCTGCAAATAGTGTTCTAACTCCACATCCAAAAGAATTTCAACGCCTTTTCGGCGCCACGAACGATGATTTTGAACGATTGGAGCTGCTAAGCGCAAAGGCGGTAGAACATAAATTGGTTTTACTATTAAAAGGGGCTCACACTATTATAGCCTTACCAACGGGTGAGTGTTACTTCAATAACACGGGAAACCCAGGAATGGCAACTGGAGGGAGCGGAGATGTATTAACGGGTATGATTACAGGTCTATTGGCCCAAGGATATTCTCCTGCCGATGCTACGATTGTAGGAGTCTATATTCATGGGAAGGCGGGAGATCTTGCTGCGACAGACTTTGGCGAAAATGCATTGTTACCAAGTGATCTTATTCTCTATATTGGAAAAGTTTTTAAAAGTATAAAGCAAAAGTAAATGAAAAAGATTGCCGTATTGACAGGTGCAGGAATTAGTCAGGAAAGTGGTATTAAAACTTTTAGAGATGCTGATGGCTTATGGGAGGGGCATGACGTCATGGAAGTGGCATCACCACAAGGTTGGGCCAGAAACCCAAGTCTAGTCTTGGATTTCTATAACCAGCGGCGGCGGCTTCTACATGAAGTGCAACCAAACCTAGCTCACATTACTTTGGCAGAACTAGAATCTCAGTACGCCGTGACGATAATTACTCAAAATATTGATGACCTTCATGAACGCGGTGGAAGCACAAATATCATCCACCTGCATGGCGAGCTCCTGAAGTCGAGAGGAGTGAAATATCCATATGAAGTTTATGATCAACCTGGAGATATCAACCTAGGCGATATGTGCCCTAAGGGCAGTCAACTTAGACCACATATCGTCTGGTTCGGTGAAGCTGTACCTATGCTAGAACAAGCCGTCCCTGTGGTTGCCGGTGCTGATATCGTCATAATTATTGGAACTTCCATGCAAGTGTATCCTGCCGCGGGGCTAGTAGGGCTGGCTCAAAATCATGCCGATATCTACTATATCGACCCCAGGCCCGCCATCAATCATGAATTGTCCTTGGTTAGGAATTTGGAAGTGATTGAGGCGAAGGCTACTGCAGGAGTTAGAGATCTGGCAGATCGATTACTTGGGTAGTCGATCTACTCCTTTCCTTTATTCTGAATTTTTATTCTCCCGCTCTCTCTGTACCTTGAAGTCGATGGAAAAGAGTAATACCTCCAAAATTATACCAATCGCGATTCTCCCTAATTCCTGCATGGCTGATTCCATCAAGGTAGTCAGTAAAAGCATAATGCATTCCAAATTCAAAACCAACTACCCATAGATCATTGATATCATACTTGACCCCTGCTCCAACTTTGACAATAAATCTGGTCTTAAAGTAGCTTTCGTTCAGGTCTCTTTCTATGTCTACTAAGAAAAAATCCCGTGAAGTTCTACTGAAGTCGATTTTTGGGTTAGTAAAGGCTATACCCGGTCCAAGGAACACATAGGGGGAGAAAAATGATTTTGATTCATTCAATGATAGGTAATGCTGTTCTCCAAACGGTTCCCATTCTACCGTAAAAGATATCTCAGTAAAGGGATTTTCAAAGCTGACTCCTCGCTGATTATGGAACTCAATGGGTGAGTTAAAGTCATCACCTGTGAGCTTCCCAAACAACACGCTTCCCCTAATGGCCCAATTATAGTTGACAAGATATCTTCCTGTGATGGCTAGAGCGAGATTCCCTTCTTTAAATAGTGGCAAGGCTCCTTCTACCAAATCTCCCTGGTAATTTGACAACCCCACAACAGCACCTGCCTCCCAACGATATTGACCAGCCAGCTGTCCGCTCAGAATCAGAGTAAAAACCAATAGTATGTAGTTCTTCTTCATTTTCGAATAGTTTTAATACAAAAGAAGTAATGAATTGAAAACTGATTTGTTAAAGCGAGATGAAGCTAATATTCACCTTTGGAAGTATGGCCGTTTTATTTTATGTAAAGATTGAACTCGACACGGCGGTTTAGTTTTCGACCGGCAGTTGTAGTGTTATCGCCAATCGGTTGGTCTTCGCCAAACCCTTGATAGTTCATGCGGGTTTTGTCAATGCCTTTTGTAGATAAGTAGTTGTAGCAAGAGCGTGCACGACGCCGGGAAAGGTCTAAATTTAGTTTATCATTTCCGCGACTATCCGTGTGACCCCCAATTTTTAGTGAGTAGTACGGATATTCAATTAAAATGTTCGCAATTTCTTCAAGAGTTTTCAAAGAATTTTTCTTGATTACATCGCTACCGGTTTCAAACTCGATCGCCTTAGAAGCAAAGGTCAGTACTTTCTTTGCTTCCTCCGAAATATCTGGACAACCCTCCTTGGACTTTAAACCTGCTAAATCTGGGCATTTATCAGCGAAATCCGCCACGCCATCCCGATCCTGGTCTGGGCAACCATTAGCTCCTAGGAGACCTGGGATGTCCGGACATAGATCGTCACTATCTGGTGTGCCGTCCTGGTCTGCGTCAGTAAATAGGCAGCCATAGCAATCCACGTAGCCGGCTTGGTCTGGGCAGGAATCCTCCCAGTCCGCCACTCCGTCTTCATCTGCATCTGGACAGCCATTCAATTCCTGAAGACCAGCAACAAATGGGCAAGTATCATCCTTATCTGCAATTCCATCTTTGTCAGAATCTGGACAGCCGTTGGTGGCCTCTGTTCCTGGCTCATCTGGGCATTGATCCAGGATATCATTTACCAGGTCATGATCACGATCAGGACAACCATTCATAGCAATGGTACCTTTCTGATCAGGGCAAACATCCTCCAAATCTTCGACGCCGTCTCCATCTCTATCAGGACAGCCATAGGCTGAATAACTTCCAGCTACACGAGGACATCTATCCTCCTTATCCACTATTCCGTCATTATCCGCATCCTTAGGACCAAACCTGAATGAATAGGTCAATCCTCCAAAGGTATACCAATCATTTTTTTCAGGATTTCCTGTATGACTTATACCATCTATATAATCACTAAAAGCAGTCCTCAACCCCAACTCCAGGCTGATCACTGCTTTTTTGCCTAAGTCTCTTTTCAAGCCAACTCCTACAGGAAGACTCAAACTTGACTGAGCCCCCTCGTTGGGTCTATCCCTCTGGATTCTTTCAAACCATTTTTCACGTGAAGCTAAAGAAAAATCAGGTTGAGCATCCCAAAAGGTCATACCAACTCCTGCAAAAATGTAAGGTGAAAATATTTTCCTGAACCGGTGATCTTCACGGTATCTTTTCTTGCCGAATGGCTCCCAGGTGAGTACTAAGCTTGCTTCCGTGATTTCTGTATTAAAACTGAAACTTCTATCGACGATCCCCTGATCCTTAAAATTGCTGTCTTGGCCTGAAATATTGCCTCGTATCCCCCCTAAACGAATACCCCATTCATTACCAAATATGAAGGTTCCACTCAGGCCATAGGCGACCTGAGTCTCATTAAAGAATGGAAAGCGGGTTTCAACTAAATCTCCTAAATAATTGGCTCCCCCTCCAAAAAACCCAAGCTCAAATTGAGCTTGCGAATTGGCCTTCATCGCCAATAGCAAAATAATTGTGGTGTAGTAATACCTTCTCATTTCCAACACTTTTGTACCCCAGAATGATTTCTCAAAACAAAAAACGTTCTTAAAGACCATGATTTGCATGCTCTAATTCAATGTAAGGCTGTATGCTTGATCTCGGATTAAAGAGAAGCAATGAAAACCTACGTTATATTGCATTGAGGTAGATCAGCTCCTAGTGAAGCTCATTGAAGTTTTCTCAAGTATGTGATGGGAACGGTACTGAAAAAAGGGGTCAGTGGCGTCCCTTCTAGTTTAGGCCTAACCGGCCTAGGAGGGCGAATTTATTGTATGTGTATTGGACTCTAAATCTATCACTTTATACAAATGTACTAAAAGCCAAGGGATAAAGAGCAAATTATATAAAAAATAACAGTCAAATGTAAACTATAGAACCATCAAAAAAGAAGGCCCAGTGAGATCACTAGGGCCTTCTTTACAAAAGTATCAGTAAATTAGGTTAACCACTATTTTTTAGCTGATTGCTTAGCTACCGCACATCAAGCAATCAGGATCATCAAGATTACAAACTTGGCCTTCGCTATCACCTAAATCATTTTCTATGATAGCCCCTCCCTCGGTTAGGGAAGATGCTGTAGTAGTCCCTCCTGCCGCTACCGCAACTTGCTGGGCCTTCTGCTTCACTGTGAATTTAATAGGATCAGTGGCAGCCTTAGATCTCAGATAGTACATTCCTGTCTTCAGTCCCTTCTGCCAGGCGTAGAAGTGCATAGAGGATAATTTACCAAAGTTTGGATTCTCTACGAATAAATTCATACTCTGACTCTGACAGATATACGCACCACGGTCCGCAGCCATATCGATGATAACTTTCTGACTCAGCTCCCAAACGGTCTTATAAAGATCTTTCAGATCTTGAGGGATATCCGGAAATTCTTGAACAGAACCGTTGGAGGCCATCAGTCTATGCTTCATTTCATCATTCCATAGGCCTAAACCGATAAGATCCTTTAGCAAGTGCTTATTAACCACAATGTATTCACCTGACAAAGTTCTACGTGTGTAGATATTGGAAGTATATGGTTCGAAACACTCATTATTTCCGAGAATCTGTGACGTGGAGGCAGTAGGCATAGGAGCAAGCAGTAAGCTATTTCTTAGACCATTTTTCTTGATCTTCTTCTTCAAGTCTGCCCAATCCCATCTATTGGTTGGTTCTACACCCCACATATCATACTGGAGTTCTCCCTTACTAGCTGGAGAGCCAGGATAAGACTGATAAGCCCCATCCTTCTCTGCTAAGTCATTAGATTCTGTAAGTGCCGCGAAATAGATGGTTTCAAATATATCTTTGTTTAACTGCTTTGCCTCCGGACTATCAAATGGATGACGCATCAAAATGAACGCATCAGCCAGCCCTTGTACTCCGATACCGATAGGGCGATGTCTCATGTTAGAGTTCTCGGCCTCCGGGATTGGATAGTAGTTGATGTCGATAACCTTATTCAGGTTCCTTGTAACAACTCTCGAGATTTCATAGAGACGTTCGAAGTCATAGGTACCATCTTCCTTAACAAATTTCCCCAGAGATATCGAGGCTAGGTTACAAACAGCTACTTCATCGGGAGAGGTATATTCCATAATCTCGGTACACAAGTTACTAGAACGAATGGTACCCAAATTCTTCTGATTAGACTTTCTGTTGGCGGCGTCCTTGTACAGGATGTAAGGTGTCCCAGTCTCAATCTGTGATTCTAAGATAGCAAACCAAAGATCCTGTGCTTTAACGGTCTTTCTAGCTTTACCTTCCTGCTCATATTTGTGATACAAGGCTTCAAATTCTCCGCCATAAGTATCATACAGGCCTGGACATTCATTCGGACAGAAAAGAGACCATTCCGCATTCTCTTTCACTCTTTCCATAAAGAGATCTGAGATCCACATGGCATAGAATAAATCTCTTGCTCTTAATTCCTCCTTACCATGATTCTTCTTCAAATCTAGGAATTCGAACACGTCAGCATGCCATGGTTCTAAGTAAACGGCGAAAGCTCCTTTCCTCTTTCCTCCGCCTTGATCTACATAACGTGCCGTATCATTATATACCCTCAACATCGGAATGATACCATTGGAAGTACCACCTGTGCCCTTAATATAGCTTCCTTGGGCTCTAATGTTGTGAATGCTCAAGCCAATGCCTCCTGCCGACTGCGAGATCTTTGCACAACGAGATAGCGTCTCGAAAATTCCAGAGATACTATCATCTGTCATGCTTAGTAAGAAGCATGAAGAGAGTTGAGGCTTAGGTGTACCTGCATTGAACAAGGTCGGAGTCGCGTGGATAAACCACTTCTCGGACATTAAATTATAGGTCTGTACCGCAGATTCAATATCTTCTCCGTGGATCCCAATAGCCGCACGCATCAACATATGCTGTGGACGTTCAACCACTTCCCCATCCATTCTCAATAGGTAAGAACGTTCAAGCGTCTTGAAGCCAAAGAAATCAAAGCTATAATCGCGATCGTAAATGATCGCCGAATCCAATTGATCTCTATTCTTCCATACCAATTTATAGGTGTCCTCTCCAATCAATCCAGCTTTCTCTCCCGTTTTGGGGTCGATGTAATTGAATAAAGCCTTGACAGTCTTAGAGAAAGACTTATCTGTATTTTTATGTAGATTCGAAATCGATATACGCGCAGCTAACAGTGCATAATCCGGGTGCGTGGTTGCCATCGTGGCAGCTGTTTCTGCAGCCAGATTATCTAGTTCTGTTGTGGTAACACCGTCGTATAATCCAAGAATTACTTTTTTAGCGATTTCGATGTGGCTTACATATCGAGTGTCTAAGCCGTAACACAATTTCTTTACTCTAGCGGTGATTTTGTCAAAACTTACGTCTTCCCGCTTACCGGAGCGTTTTACTACTTGCATAAAAAGGGTCTTTGAAGGTTAATGTTGTGGTTAGAAGTCGGTTAGAAATCCTCATCGAGGGTAAATACTTGCTTCTCGCGGTCCGTCATCACGCCAGATTTCTGGTAATCACCCACCCGCTTTTCGAAGAAGTTCGTCTTCCCTTGTAGGGATATCATATCCATCCAAGGGAATGGATTTTCTACATTGAATATTTTTTCCTGTCCTAGAGCTGCCAATAGACGATCTGCCACGAATTCGATGTATTGGCACATCAAATCGGAATTCATGCCGATCAAGTTTACCGGCAGAGCGTCAGAAACAAATTCTTTTTCAATCGCTACCGCATCTGAGATAATGGTCTTAATGGTATCTTTTGATAGCTTATTCTGAATATGATTATTGTAGAGCAGGCAAGCAAAGTCACAATGCATTCCTTCATCTCTAGAGATCAACTCATTGGAGAAAGATAAGCCAGGCATCAAACCTCTCTTCTTCAACCAAAAGATGGAACAGAATGATCCAGAAAAGAATATGCCTTCTACTGCTGCAAAAGCAATCAAACGTTCTGCAAAAGAAGCCTCTTCGATCCAACGTAAGGCCCACTCGGCTTTCTTCTTCACACAATCCATCGTCTCGATGGCGTTGAACAGATAATCCTTCTCCTTCGTGTCGTTGATGTAGGTATCAATCAATAAGGAGTAGGTTTCGGAGTGGATGTTCTCCATCATGATTTGGAACCCGTAGAAGAACTTTGCCTCTGTATACTGAACCTCGCTAACGAAATTCTCCGCTAAGTTCTCGTTGACTATCCCATCACTAGCTGCGAAAAATGCCAAAACATGCTTTACAAAGTGTCGTTCATCGTCATTCAATTTATTACTCCAGTCCGTAAGATCTTGTGATAGATCAATTTCTTCCGCAGTCCAAAAACTCGCCTCAGATTTCTTGTAAAACTGCCAGATATCATCATGTACAATGGGAAATAGAACGAATCTATTCGGATTTTCCGCCAAAATGGGCTCCAAATTCTTACTCATCTCAATAAAGATTTAAAAATGGTTTATTTAGGTTCAAACGTTAAATAAGGTGTAGAAAGGGGGAGACCAGGCAATAAGACTTAAATGGTTCTCGAGTAAGGTATCTCGAAAACCAGATTTTAATTTCGGCCTATAACTAATTTAGGATTTCCCTTCTTTTGTAATGTCTAAGCGGCTAAGTTTTCTCGTATATGATCCACCAGTATTTTGTCACCACTAAAGTAATAAAAAGGAGTACTGAAAACCGTCGAAGTTATCCACATATTGTGGATAACTATTGCAAAACACTGTAAATCAAACACTTAAAATGTTGTCGTTTTTTTCCACAATGTGGATAACTTTATGTGGAAAACCTACAGCCTGTCAGCAAATAAGTGAGCATTAACATAAAGTTAATGTATAAATAACATGAAAATCAGCTAAAAAAGACGTTTGCGTTGAAAGTACCAGGCGACTAACAGACTACTAAGGACAGATGCAATAATAATACCATATACAGTGAACCCACTATCCATAAACGGTATCGGTACATTCATTCCGTAGAAACTAGCTATCAGGGTGGGGACCATCAAAATGATGGTGATCAGGGTAAGTCTTCTTATGGTAAGGTTCAAGTTATTGGAAATGATCGATCCGTAGGCATCCATAGTACCGTTCAAGATATTGGTGTATACGTTGGCCATTTCCAAGGCTTGACTATTGTCGATGATGATATCTTCGAATTGATCCGACTTGTCCTCGTCTTCTCGGATGCTCAAGAAATCTGAGCGTTTCATTTTCATTTTCAAGAGTTCATTTGAACTCAGAGAGTTCATGAAGTAGACCAAACTCTTTTCTATGCTCAACAGCTCTTTGAGTTCCTTGTTCCGACTCGAATCGTAGAGTTCTTTTTCTATGAGATTTCTTTTCAAGTTTAGTTTCTTCAAACACGTGAGGTAACGATAAACGGTCTGTTCCAGAATCTGTATGACGAATAGCGACTCATTTGCTGGATCAAAATGCTTTACCTTATTGTCTAGAAATAATTGTAGCACCGGATTTTCAAAAGAAGAAATGGTAATGATATGATCAAGTGTCAATATGATCCCAATCGGTACCGTAATATATATGGCGTCGTTCTCTTCCTCTGACTCATTCAGGATAGGTGTATTAACTACGATTAGCCTAACATCATCTTCCTTTTCATACCTTGATCGTTCATCGATATCAAGGGAGTCGATCAGGAAGTCCAATGGGATGAAGAAACGTTGGGCAATTTCTTCTAATTCTTCTTGGCTAAATGGTGGAGAGATATTGATCCAGCAAGATACTTGAGGCTCTTCTAACTCCTTCAGTCTCCGATCAGCCTTGGCATAATACTGTATCATTGCCTTACTCTTTGATTGCTAGAAAATATATAAAAGGCCTTTCAAGCAGCCCGACAAACATACAACTTAAACAGTTATCATCCTAGCTCGGTTTCACAAGCTGATCTACGAAGTATACATACTCCGAAATATCGGTAAGGGTTGCATTTCCCCAGCGCACAGAACGCCCAGTAATTAATCTATAATAGTCCATCACAATATCCGCCTGTTGCTCAAAATTAAAATCCGTCAATTTTCCCCCTAATTCCCTTGCTTTCGCCAATCTACTTCTTCCTCCGTAGTTGTATCCCTCTTCCCGTTGAGCTAGCAGGGCCTTAGCTATATACATGGCTCCAAATCTCTCGTACTGCCAAACATGTACCAACTCATGAATAAAGACATCATCGTGCATTTCGCCCCAACTATTAATGGTATGAAAACTTACATAACAGAACTGATATTGCTGCGGACCTAGCCTAGCACGTTCATCAATTCTGACTCGTCTATAGTTAATTGTGTCCTTAAAAATGGGCTTAGCACGTTGAATCTCTTCTTCCGTTAAAGGCCTAATATTAGTCTTAAATATGGCAGCTAGGCCTTCATACACCTCCACTACACCCAAAAGCTCTAGAAGGAGCAATCCCAACCCAAACCACCACCACAAAATTCTTGACGTTCTAATCCTTAACTCAAGTAACGCCTTCCCCCCATTAAAGACATAGAGCACAAGTCTGCAAGCTCGGGACGGTAATCGAGCAATCAGATCCTTGAGTAGTAGACGGAAATAGCTCAACATCCTTTACTTGAATCGTATAGCCTGTACAGGCGTGATGCGAGTAACTAAGTAGGAAGGAATCACCAGAAATAGCAATGTTACTAAGAGCGTTCCAATATTTAACAACAAAACCGTCCACAGATTCAGTTCCACTGGTGCAACGGAAAGATAGTAGTCCGCTTCTGACAGTTTTATGAATTCAAATTTTTCTTGAAAATAACATAGTCCGATTCCTATGAAGTTCCCCCAAAAAAGTCCCACTCCTATGATGAGACTGGCGTGGTAGAGAAATATTCGCCTGATCTTCCAATTACTGGCACCTAGGGCCTTTAATATCCCTACCATATTCGTTCGCTCCAAAATGAGAATTAGTAGAGCCGTGACCATATTGATGATAGCCACAATAACCATTAACCCAAGAATTACGATCTCATTGATATCTTGAAGATCCAGCCAGTTGAAAATTTCCTGTCGTTTGGAGCGTATTGGTTCTGCATAAAGGTTGTGAGGGAGCTTTTCCATATAGATGTACTCAGCCATTTTGACCATATCATCTAAATCATCCAAATACACCTCAAATCCACTGACCTCATCCTCTTTCCATTTCATTAAGCGCTGAATCTGCCGGATGTCTATCAATGCAAACTGCCGGTCATATTCTTCCAATCCAGTCTTGTAGATACCTGCAACGTAGAATTTGAGCTTGATGGGTTCTTTATCTACAATGAAGTTAACGATAAAGGAATCTTGCACCCCCACCTGGAGGCGGGTTGCGGTTTGTTTTGAGATTAGTATTTCACGGCTTCTTATAGAATCAGGTAATTCTAGCTTGCGGCCCTCCTGCAAATACTGCTCCATGAATTGCCAATCAAAATCTTGACCAATCCCCTTCAGAAATATCCCCTCCATTTCACGCTTAACGGTGATGATGCCGGGCATAATGGCAAAAGTTTGAATGTGACGCACTCCACCTTTACTTGGCTCCACTCGTTCTCTCCCCTCTCCCATCCATTCTTCATACAGCAGAAAATCTACCTGTCTAATCGTATCCAGATGTGGATAAAAATCTTGATTCATGCTGATGGGGTTAACCTCCATCAAGCTCTGGGTTGGAGTTGGTTCTGTGATGTGAATGTGTCCCCAAAAACCAAAAATCTTCTCACTTATCTCCTTCTTGAATCCAGTGACCAAGGCATTGGTAATGATCATCACCGAAAGGCTAATAGCTACGGCCACCATCGCGATCCTAATGATCAAACGGGTAAAGGACTTTTGGCCAGAACCGGCCACTTTTCGTGCTATGAAATACTCTATATTCATATTGTAGGTAAAAGCATCGCAAATTTAGTTTTCTTACTGATTAAGTACACATCTAGATGCTCCCTTTTGCAAGAAAAGTTGTGTTTTGATCATCAGATGGCGCATCCATTGTTTCAAATACTGCTTTGAAGAACGTCTTGAGCCGATACAATTTCGTTTCCTTTTCTATTAATCACAATTCAGTAGTGTCTGTAGTAAAACTGAATTCTACCCCTTCGTATTTTTGTATTCAGCAATATCCTCAAAAAAAGTATTTTTGTGCCCAATCAGTGAAAGCAAGGAACTTTCCCCTGATAAAGACAATTGACAGTTACATACAAAACTTAAGATAATGGATTTTTTGGAAGAACTTAGTTGGAGGGGCATGATCCAAGATCAGACTCCCGGAGTGAAAGAAAAACTGCAAGAAGGCATGGTGACGGCCTATATCGGTTTTGACCCGACGGCCCCCTCTCTGACCATCGGGAATTATGTGCAGATCATGCTGTTGAAGCTTTTCCAATTATCTGGCCACAAGCCGATCGTACTCATGGGCGGTGCAACAGGACGGATCGGGGATCCAAGTGGTAAAGACAAAGAACGTCAACTCAAATCCTATGAAGAGTTAGATGGAAACTTGGCTCGTCAAGCTGAGCAATTCAAAAAGTTCCTGAACTTCGATGAAGGCGAGAACAAGGCCATCATGGTTAACAATCTAGACTTCTATAAGGATATGGACGTGCTTTCCTTCATGAGAAACGTTGGGAAAACGCTGACTGTCAATTATATGATGTCAAAGGAGTCGGTCAAAAAGCGGATTGAAACCGGTATTTCTTTTACCGAATTCAGCTACCAACTCCTGCAAGGATACGATTACCAATGCCTATATGACCAATACAACTGCAGGTTACAAATGGGGGGATCAGATCAATGGGGAAATATCACTACGGGAACTGAGTTTATCCGTAGAAATTCTGGAGGGAAAGCATTTGCCATTACCACCCCGCTTCTGACCAAGGCAGATGGTACTAAGTTTGGTAAATCGGAGCAAGGCAACATTTGGCTTTCTCCAGACTATACCTCTCCGTACAAATTCTACCAATTTTGGATCAATGCTGCGGACGCCGACCTCCCTTCCTTCACTAGATATTTCACCTTGAAATCTAAAGAGGAAATTGAAGATCGTGAAAAGGAGTTTGCTGATAATCCAAGAGAATTGAAAAAATTATTAGCAGAAGAATTAACCAAGAGAGTACACTCCGAAGAAGAATTTGCGGCTGTGTTAAAGGTTTCTGAATTATTGTTTAATAAAAAAGCAAATAAAGACACCTTGCATTCGCTAAGCAAATCTGCTCTAGCTACAGTGGCGGAAGAGATCCCTAGTTTCAGGGTTCCTCTATCTGTATTAACTAGTGGTGTTTCGATTGCCGATCTCCTCGCTGATGAGACCTCTATTTTGGCATCTAAAGGTGAGGTTAGAAGAGCCATCAAAGGTAACGCTATCAGCATAAACAAGGAAAAAATTACTTCACACGAAGCGATGATAAACCATGAGGTTCTTCTCCATGGCCAGTTTTTCATGATCGAGAATGGCAAGAAGAACAAATATATGGTCATTGCTGAATAGCAGTTGGCATGGACCTAGTCCTCAAATCGCAAGACTTTCAGCAAGCCTGGCCTTCCAGAGCGCAGGAACAGATTGATCGCTTCCAACTGCATGAAAATAGTTTTGTCCCAGGAATTATGCCTGAGGCCTTAACTAAACTTGCAGGCAACAAAGTTTTGCAGATTCTAGCTGAGAGATTGGGTACTGGTAGGCTACAGGAAGCCGTCTCACCAAACCATACAATTTCTAGCCCAGCTGAGGTGGAGACAAATTCCAATTGGCTAAAATCTGCTAATATTGTTGGTGTCAATGTGAGAACCGTCGGCAGTTTCTGGAATGTCGTCAAATACGCCCTTAGCTTGCCCGCAGCCCAGGACACAATTCATCTACTACCTATATGGGAACCCGGTGTTGTAAGCAGCTTGTATGGGATGGCTGGTTGGGAAATAAACTCGGCCTTCTTCTCATCAGAATTAGCTATTCTTTTACCTGATTTAAATACTGTCCAAAAGCAATTAAAGGTAGTCGTTAACCTTCTTCATGCCTTGGGCAAAAAGGTGGGGATGGATGTGATTCCTCATACAGATCGCTATGCTGAAATTGTGCTCGCTAATCCACACTTCTTCGAGTGGTTACAAAGAAAGGATCTAGAAATCCTAAATCATGACAATGATCTCCATATCGAAGTCATGCAAGTGATTTTCGACCGCCTGCAACAGATTGGCAGCGCCAGGCCTGAGATTAACATCCCTGCAGATTGGCAATTCTTCTACAGTCCTCAATTTGGAGAGTCAAAACGGCTAAAGGTACTTTTTGGCTCACCAGAGGACGTAGCGAGTCGCAATGCTCGGCGAGAAATCTTCGTTGATTATCTTTTTCGTCAAGGATTCGAATCGGTCCCTGCCACCATGGCTCCACCTTACAGGGGGATCGAAGTAGACCCAAATCCTAAGTCTGTCACCATTGACGACAAAGGGAGAGCGTGGCGAGATTATAGAATTAGCAAACCGGAGACTATGTCAAGAGTCTTTGGTCCCTTAACCCGCTATAAACTTTACGATCGAAAAAATCAAAATCTAGACTGGGAAATAGACTTCAGTCAAGCCCGAACCTTCGTTTGGGAATATGTTGCTACGAAATATCAGGAGGTGGCCGATCAGTATCATCTGGATTTTATGAGAGGTGACATGTCACACGTTCAGATGCGGGCTGAAGGGGTACCCTTGGTGGCTGATTTCTACTATGATATCCACAGATACATCAAGATTTGCATTCAACAAAACAAACCTTACTTTGCCTACTTTGGTGAATCCTTCTTGACCGCACCAGATTACATGGGATATGGGGATGAGGTTGAACATTTGGTGCTATCAGAGGCCGAGGCGACCTTAGGAGATCTCCAATCCATGGTCGTTGGCTCGGAAGCGTTTATGCAAAACTTAAATCGATATCTTCAGATCCGACAGGCCTATTCTATTAGTCCATCTTTGACTATGATGACTGCGGATAAGGATGACCCTCGCTTTGATGAATTCTATTTGCATGGCAATGCTGTACGTTTTTTCTTGGGGTTATTTGTGACAGATATGCCAAGCTACATGGGTTTAGGGTTTACTTGTAGAGATCTGCATATCTTTCCAGCTCCGAATGAGCACTATACTAAGCTTTATGTATTCGAAATCAAAGAAGGACCTAAGGCGACTCATGGGCCGTACAGATGGGGTGTGAATAGCCAGCTTTTTGCTGAACTAAACCGCATTAGAATCTTCGCCGATCAGATAATGGCAGATATCAAGGATAAATCGACTTACTGGTTACTGCCACCAGATCCTACCGCAGGCAGTAAAGTCATAGCTTGGACTCAGGCCAATGACCCCAGCCTGATTTTTGTTTGTAATTTGGATTCAGAATACTCGCGAACTAATATCAAGGTCCCCTATCCTACTCAATTGTTAGGAGATTCCGTTTTTAGTTTAGACTTTTCAACCATGGAACAGAATTCATTTCAAGGACAGCAGCTATCCTGTAATAGATATTGGATGCAAATTCCACAAATAGAGGCCGGCGAATGTCAATGTTATTCCATTTCAAACCGTAAGTAATCTTAATATGGAACTAAAGATCTACCAAATAGATGCTTTTGCCACAAAGGCTTTCGAAGGTAATCCAGCTGCTGTGTGCCCACTGGATGATTGGCTACCTACTGAAACCATGCAAGCCATCGCTATGGAAAACAACCTGTCAGAAACTGCATTCTTTACGAAAACGGAGGATAGCTTTGAAATCAGGTGGTTTACGCCGGCTATTGAGGTGGATCTCTGCGGGCATGCCACCTTGGCCAGTGCACATGTACTTTATCAACATTTAAATTACGAGGGAAAAGTCATTAGATTCCATTCTAGAAGTGGGGTATTGGAAGTCGAGAAAGCGAACGAAGGATATACTTTAGATTTTCCCGCTGATATACTTAATGCCCAGCCCGTTGTCTCCTTGTATGAAGAAATAATTGGTCTACGTCCCTTGGAAGCTTGGAGAGGCAAGGATGATTTGATGCTGGTACTGGAAAACAAGCAGCAAGTCCTTTCTCTGACACCCGATTTTCGTAAAATGACTCAGATTCCTACAAGAGGAGTAATTGTTACCGCTCCCGGAGATAAGACTGACTTCATTAGTAGATGTTTCTTCCCCAATGCGGGAATTGATGAAGACCCTGTAACAGGATCGGCTCATACTACTATGATTCCTTTTTGGAGTAAGAAGCTTAATACATCAATCCTTGAAGCTCGCCAAGTATCTTCCAGAGGCGGTGATCTCAAATGCCAAATGCAAGGCAGTAGAGTAAAGATAACGGGAAGTTGTGTCACTTACCTGAAGGGGGCTATCCAAATCGGGTAAGATCGTTTTTGGGGTTAAAGCGAACGGATAAAGCATAAATTAGCTAGATTTAGCCCAAAAGATGCATCAGAGTGAAATTCTGACCCACTTAGGGGAAGAACGAGACAAGTATTTTCAGGCTGTTTCTCCGCCTGTCATTCAAACTAGCAATTTTTGCTTCCGCGATCTAACCAACTTTAGGAGCGCTTTTCGAAATGAATTAGAAAATCACATCTATAGTCGTGGTAACAATCCTACGGTTCAAATCCTACGTTCAAAGTTAGCAGCACTAGAAGGAACAGAAGACGCCCTAGTCTTTTCAAGCGGAAGTGGAGCCATTGCCGCTGCTGTCATTGCTCAAGTTCAAGCAGGAGACCATATCGTCTGTGTTGAAGGCCCATACTCTTGGACACATGCCTTACTTACACAGTTTTTGGCTCGGTTTGGGGTTACACACACCTTTGTAGATGGTCGAGATATATCAGCCATTGAAAACGCAATTCAGGCCAATACAAAAGTCTTGTATCTAGAAAGTCCTTCTTCCTTGACGTTTAATTTGCAAGACCTTGCGGCATGTGCTAAGCTAGCCCAGAAACATGGTCTCGTTAGTTTGATCGACAACAGTTTTGCCTCCCCAATATTTCAACAGCCCGCCAAACTAGGTATCGATCTAGTTCTACATTCGGGTACGAAATACCTTAATGGACATAGTGATGTGGTTTGTGGAGTAGTTTGTGGTTCAAAAGAAAAGATATTCCAAATCTTTAACTCGGAGCAGATGACGCTCGGATCCATTCTCCCTCCTCATGACGCTGCCATGGTCATACGCGGTTTACGGACTCTACCCTTGCGTATGGAGCGTGTCGCTGAAAGTGCGCTGATCGTTGCCCGCTATCTAGAAGCTCACTCTAAGGTTGAGCAGGTGATTCACCCCATGCTTCCCGCCTTTCCACAATATGAACTTGCCCGGAAGCAAATGAGTGGAGCTGGCGGTCTATTTTCCGTCTACTTTAAGGCTGAAAACCTGGAAAAAATGGAAACTTTCATCCATTCCCTGAAACGTTTCTTAATTGCTGTCTCTTGGGGAGGACATGAGTCATTAATTATGCCGGTGGCAGGATTCTACGGGATTGAGGGCCGCGAAGATTCTGAGCTACCCTGGAACCTGGTCAGATTCAGTATTGGTCTGGAAGACCCAAATTGGCTCATCGAGGACATCGAGCAAGCATTAGCCAAGTTATGAGCCTATCATTCCGGAAGCCCCCAAACAAGGAACAAAGAGGCATCATCTTTAATGCCAGAAGAGCCCTGTTCATTTACGCTTCTTTCCATCTGATGATGGCCTTGTTTCTGCTGTTATACAGTGAGGAAATTGACGTCTTGAGTTTGATTAATGTCATCTTCTTTCCGGTCGTTTTTCTGAGTCTGGGATTTTGGAGCATCAGTAGACCCTATCAAGGTTTTGCGATAGCTTTAGGGTTCCTGGTGTTTTGTTTCACCTTGCACCTATACTATCAAAATTTAGTTGGGATTGGCGTTTTAGTCCTAGTCACCTACTATGTAAATCAAGGGAGGATTACTAGTTTTAGTTTGCAGAAGGGCAATACAGAGCAGTTGGACATTCTAGATGCAGAGTTGGAAGATTGAAGCCTAAGAATTACCTTTAAGACGAGCAGCCTGTTGAGCCAACACAACTTTGCCCAGCCTGCTGAGCACCTACTAATCGATAAAACCTTGTTTATGAGCAACGAAGACCAAAAGCCCTATATTGGGCCAGAGATTAAACTACCAGAGATTACCGTAAAGGCCTTTATACTAGGTGCGGTACTCTCTGTTATCCTTTCCGGAGCCAACGCCTATCTAGGACTTTTTGCGGGAATGACGGTGTCCGCAAGTATTCCAGCCGCTGTGCTTTCCATGGCCATTCTCAAGCTGTTTAAGAACAGCAATATCCTCGAGAATAATATTGTCCAGACGTCCGCTTCGGCCGGAGAATCCCTTGCCGCGGGTGTGATTTTCACCATACCGGCATTGATCATAATGGACTATTGGACTTCTTTTAGTTATTTGGAAACGGCCCTAATTTCACTCTGTGGTGGTGTGCTTGGTGTGCTGTTTACAGTACCTCTGCGCTCAGCTTTGATCGTTAGACAGAAGCTACAATTTCCAGAAGGGGTAGCCACTGCTGAAGTACTGAAGACTGGGGAAAAAGGAGGAGATACAGTTAAATACTTGATTTGGGGTAGTATTGCTGGAGCTGTGATTAAGCTAGCAGAAGGTGGCCTCAAATTATGGCACGGCTTAGCCGAAGCTGCCACCTTAGCCGGTAACAAGGCCTATCTGTATGTAGGTGTAAACCTCTCACCCGCTTTGATAGCTGTAGGCTATATCGTCGGGTTAAGAATAGCTGTCCTGGTATTTTTAGGAGGTGTGATAAGTTGGTGGGTCGCCATTCCCGCCTTTATTGCCATAAATGGAGCCCCTGATGGAACGGCGACCCAAATTGGCGGTGAAATATGGAATAGCCAAATTCGCTATCTCGGCGTGGGGGCCATGGTTGTTGGAGGGCTTTGGGCTTTAATCAATTTGCGCAATGCCATTGGCTATGCAGTAAAAAGTGGAATGGCAGCCTTGAAAGGTGCGAAGGAGCAGGGCAAGGTACTGCGAACCGAATTAGATACGCCCATGTCATGGGTAATCATTGCCATTGGAGCCATGATTGTGCCCGTTTTCATTATATATTTAAGAGAGATAGAAAATGTTCCCATTTCCGCCTTAATGGCTGTCTTGATGGTTATTGCAGGATTCCTCTTTTCAGCCGTGGCAGGTTATATGGCAGGTCTAGTGGGTAGTTCTAATAATCCAATCTCTGGAGTAACCATAGCTACGATCTTAACCGCAGCCTTAATCCTTCTGGCCTTGTTGGGTAGTGGAGCTGAAAAAGGACCAGCTGCAGCCATCATGATTGGTGCCGTGGTTTGTTGTGCGGCGGCCATTGCTGGGGATAATATGCAGGATCTAAAGTCAGGGAATATACTGGGTGCCACTCCGAGGAATCAACAGATCATGCAGATGGTAGGTGTATTTGCTGCAGCCTTGTCCCTTCCCTTGGTACTTCAACTATTGAATTCTGCCTACGGTATTGGTAGCGATACGCTTCCGGCTCCACAGGCTGCCTTGATGGAAAGTGTGGCTGTAGGTATCTTCCAGGGAGGCTTGCCTTGGAACATGGTATACATCGGCATGGGAATTGGAGTGTTGATCATCTTAGCGGATCAATACCAGGCGGCGAGGAAGAGTGATTTTCGAATTCCTGTATTGGCTGTAGCAGTAGGGTTGTATCTTCCATTTGAGTTAGATAGTGCCATTATGGTTGGCGGTATAATAGCATGGTTGGTTACTCGTTATCAGGCGAGAAATGCGGCGCAAAAATCGGGTGATCTTGAAGCAGCCAAAGAGAAGAGTAATAATTCTGGTCTTCTATTTGCTTCTGGTCTTATTACCGGCGAGGCCTTGATTGGGATTATACTTGCCATTCCAATTGCCATTTACCAGGATACGAATATCCTAGCCCTCTTAGATCAACCGCTGGGAAGTTACGCTGGTCTCATTGTCATCATCGGCATTTGTTACTGGTTGTATAATATAGCTCGAAGGGAATTTGACAAAGCTTAAACATCCTAATTAGAAATCCTCCAAGAGAATCTCTTGGAGGATTTCCTACTTTAGCCGGTATCTTAAACAAAAGCCCTTGCGGATCGATCTAAATAGTGAACGTCTGTCCAAAGGGTAAGGAAAAAATTCCGATCTTTAGGAGTAGAACGAATTACTCTAAACAAGTTAAGGAGATCTTTCGCTACAGGTCTTCTAGTATAAAGTCGTAGCTATGTCACTCGCCATTGATAAGGAAGCATGTACTATCCAATCTATTCTGAGTTTTACCCTGCTATTTATAGCGTTTCTACTCTTGAGTTCCTGCCAAACTTCTATTCCTGAAGATATTGAAGCAGAATTAGTAGGGCTCCCAGCTGAATTGGATTTCAACATTCACATCAAACCCATTTTAAGTGATCGCTGCTTTGCCTGTCATGGACCAGATCAGGCCAAAAGAGAAGCTGGCTTACGATTAGACGAGGCGGAGGCGGCCTATGCTCCACTCCCAGATCATCCCGACAAAGTAGCTATCGCCCCTAAGAGCCTACGCAATAGTGAAGTCTTTCATCGCATCACCACTGTATCAGAGGATTTGATGATGCCTCCTCCGGCTTCAGAGCTTCACTTAACTCCCAGAGAAAAGGCAATTCTCATTAGATGGATAAAGGAAGGAGCCGCTTATAAACCTCATTGGGCATTTACTCCTCCTAGCCGACCTGAGGTCCCTGTGGTTGAAGACAAACAATGGGTTCGGAACGAAATAGATCACTTCATCTTTAATCAGTTGAAAGAACAATCCTTGCCCGTTTCTCCGCAAGCCGAGGCAGAAGTGTTGCGAAGACGAGTAAGTCTTGATTTGACAGGGCTCCCACCCGATGAAATTTTGCCAACTGCCAAAATTGAAGATGAGGTAAGCGATGAACAATACGAAGCATGGGTTGATGAGCTATTGGCTTCTCCACATTTTGGCGAGCGCATGGCAACTGATTGGATGGACGTGGCACGCTTTGCCGACACCCATGGATATACGGTTGACCGCTATCGTGATATGTCTCCTTGGCGAGATTGGGTAATCAAGGCTTTCAATGAAAACATGCCGTTCAATCAATTTATCACTTGGCAGTTAGCAGGAGACCTACTTCCAGATGCTACGGATGAAAGCATTCTTGCCACCGGTTTTAACCGAAACCATCAGCAAAATATGGAGGGCGGAATTGTTCCAGAAGAGTTCCGGGTGGAATACGTGGCGGATAGAACCAACACATTGGGTGCTGCTTTCATGGGTCTAACCTTAGAATGTGCACGCTGTCATGACCACAAATACGATCCTATTTCGCAGGAGAATTACTACCAGTTGTTCAGCTTTTTCAACAATGTACAAGAAGCAGGGCAAATCAGCTGGGACAATGCTATGCCGGTTCCCACCTTATTACTCAAATCGAATCAGACGGATAGTCTTTTGGCAGAACAGCTTCGCGAAGTTCAGGACAAGCGGAATGCCTTGGCTACAATGGATGAAAGCAAGCTCCAACAATTTGAAGCTTGGTTCGAGGCACAGCAAAGAAAGGAAACCCTAGTTCAAACGCCTTTACAAGCTCATTTTGATTTTGACGGGCAGCGCATTCAGAATAAGCTCCCTCCCTATCAAGTTGGGGTCATGAAACAACAACATGTCAAAGGGGAGATAAGGGCGGATATAGTCGAAGGCAAAGCAGATAATGGTCTACAGTTGGATGGTGACGCCTGGTTAGACCTGGGACCTGCAGGGGTATTTGATCGGGCTACCCCATTTAGCGTCAGCCTATGGGCTAAGATACCCGCCGAATTAGAGAATGGCGTTATATTCCATAAGGGCATTGGAGCTGCCTTATATAATTTTCGAGGGTACCACCTGGCATTAAAGGATAATCGCTTTGAAGTTCTAATGGCTCGTACGGAGCCTTACAATGCTATCATAGAATACAGCAATAAAGTTCCTAGAGATCAGTGGATTCACCTTAGCCTGACCTACGATGGTTCCTCCACAGCAAATGGACTACGATTTTTTCTGAACGGTGAAGAACAAGTCACAGAAGTGACCAGTGATCACCTGTACAAAAGTATATTGTTTGGCATGCCCAAATCGCAAGAGCCAGGATTACAAATTGGTGCCAGATGGAGAGGAATTGGCGCTGCTGGAACCATAGTTGATGATATTAAAGTCTTTGAAGGACAGCTAAGCGAGCTGGAGGTGAAAGCACTCGCCTCGGCACCACTCCCAAACTCATCCACAGACCTAGTTGAGCTTTACGAAGAGCATTACAGGTTTTCTCAAGGAAAAGAACGTCAAGGTCTGCTAGCAGAGTTGGAGGCTTCCCGCAGACAATACAACCAGGTGATGGACACCATCAAGGAGATTATGGTAATCAGAGAGATGGAGGTACCTCGGCCGACCTTTATCCTAGCCCGAGGATTATATGATAGTCCCTCGGATCAAGTTTTCCCGAACACCCCGGAAAGGCTACTTCCCTTCTCTCCCGACTTGCCCAAAAATCGCTTAGGCCTTGCTCAATGGTTACTTGATCCAGCACATCCTACCACAGCCAGAGTGCTAGTAAATCGAATTTGGCAGCAGTTTTTCGGTAGAGGATTGGTGGCTACGGCAGAAGATTTTGGCAACCAAGGTCAGCTTCCCTCTCATCCTGCCTTATTGGACTGGCTAGCTGTCCAATTTATAGAATCAGGATGGGACACTAAGGCCTTGGTAAAGCTGATTGTAATGTCCTCGACCTATCGCCAAAGTTCTAAGGCCAGTAGCGTACAAAGAGAAAAAGATCCAGAGAACATTTATTTATCTCGAGGGCCAAGTATGCGCTTAACAGCTGAAATGCTCAGAGACAATGCTTTGGCCGCTAGTGGCCTTTTGTCAGACCGAATCGGAGGCCCTAGCGTCAAGCCCTATCAACCCGACGGTCTCTGGCGAATCAACGGTTCCCGATATCAGACAGACAAGGGGGAGAAACTGTATCGTAGGAGTCTTTATACTTTCTGGAAGCGCACTATCCCTCATCCTACTCAAGCCACCTTTGATGCTCCAAGTCGTGCGAATTGCACGGTGCGGAGGCAAAAAACCAGCACTCCTTTGCAGGCATTGGTGTTACTAAATGATCCGATCTTCCTAGAAGCCGCCAAAGTACTGGGACAAAAGATCAGCAAAGCCAGCGAACCTAAGATAGCCATTGCTAATGCCTTTAGGAGCCTTTCCGGCAGAGCGCCAACCCAAGATGAGTTGGAGGTTTTATTACAACTACAGCAACAAGAAATTGCAAAATTCAAAGCAGATGCAGATAAAACTGCCGGCTGGCTGCAAGCTGGCGACTTTCAACTGGATGCATCTGTATCTCCCGCTTTATTAGCTGCTAATGCAGTGGTCGCTAGCACCATCATTAATGCTGATGCAAGCGTAATAAAAAGATAAAAGCCATGAACCGAGACTTATTCAATATAGAAGAAAAGCAATCACGAAGGAATTTCCTTACCAAGACTTCCATGGGCCTAGGTGCCATGGCCTTAGGATCTATAGTCGGGGGTGGTCAACTCTTGGCTCAGCAGCTTCAATCACCAGCATCTTCTGAAGTGGTACCTAGTCCGTTGAGTTTCCCAAATTTCTTCCCAAAAGCCAAGCGAATTGTCTATCTGTTCATGAGTGGTGGGCCTTCGCAAATGGACTTGTTTGATTACAAGCCAGAATTACGAGCAGTACACGGCCAGAATCTACCGGACTCCGTTCGCAAGGGCCAAAGATTAACGGGGATGAGCGCCGGGCAGACGGCTCTCCCGATGGCAGCTTCCGCCTTCGAGTTCCAAAGACATGGCAAGTCTGGGGCATGGGTTAGCGAACTACTACCACACACGGCCAAGGTTGTAGATGATCTTTGCTTTATCAAAACCATGTATACGGAAGCCATTAATCATGACCCCGCCATTACTTTCTTCCAATCTGGTAACCAAATAGCTGGTCGACCTTCAATTGGGGCCTGGGTTAGCTATGGATTGGGATCTCTGAATGAGAACTTACCGACTTTCATTGTGCTGGTTTCGAAAAATGCAGGGGGACAACCCTTGTATGCCCGCCTCTGGGGCAATGGCTTCCTGCCTACTCGTCATCAGGGGGTACAATTTAGATCAGGGAAAGATCCAGTGCTTTACCTCAACAATCCAGAAGGATACGATGGGATGGACCGAAGAGCGATGTTGAACTACTTAAAGAAGCTGAACCAATTCCAACGAGATGCTTACAACGATCCGGAAGTGGACAACCGCATTGCACAATACGAAATGGCTTACCGGATGCAAACCGCCGTACCTGAAGTAACAGATTTATCCAATGAGCCAGATTACATCTTCGAGCGCTACGGTCCAGATAGTCGTGATCCCGGCACCTTCGCAGCCAACTGCTTGCTAGCCCGAAAACTACTGGAAAAAAATGTGCGATTCGTACAACTGTATCACCAAGGTTGGGATCAGCACACCTATCTTAATGGTGGTCTAAGACATCAGGCTAAAAGCACCGATCAAGCCACTGCTGCACTAATAACGGATTTAAAAGAAAGAGGACTACTAGAAGATACGCTGGTGATTTGGGGAGGGGAATTCGGTCGCACGGTCTATTCTCAAGGTAAATTGACCGGAGAGAGTTACGGGCGAGATCATCATCCAAGATGCTTTACGATGTGGATGGCGGGGGCAGGTGTAAAGGCGGGTATGACCTATGGACGGACAGATGATTTTGGTTATAACATCCTGGAGAATCCGGTGCATGTTCATGACTTTCAAGCAACACTAATGCACTTAATGGGCATTAATCATGAGCAACTAACCTTTAAGTATCAAGGTAGGCGATTCCGTTTAACAGATGTACATGGACATGTGGTTCATGACATTCTTAGCTAAGAAGCTGTTTAATCAGTCTGCAAGATTTCTCTAGCCTTTTTCACCATTTCGACTAGCCTAGGCCGGAGTTCTCGAACGTTCTTTAATGGCGTGTCAAAGGGCAGAGTGAACATCTCAGCTTGTCCTTGCTCGCCATAACCTCTTAGTTTGATCTCCTCTGCCTCAAAACCTAGCATCTCTGCATCTGTGACCCAATTAACACTCAAAAAGGCTTTGATCATATCTCTCATATCCTTTCGATGATCCTCGTTCATGTGCGCAATAGCGAAATCCACGAATTTCTGTTGTGATTCAGGACTATCCTTCATTATGATTTGATCTAGGTGTAATACTTTAATCCTTCAATTTTTTCTTCTGGCGTAGCCAAAATTAAGCTAACTTATGGCTTGATGCAATACCAAGAATTTCAACCGATACCAGCACTCCGGTCCTATGTGAATTGTTTTTGGACTTTGGAAGATCGCGTGCCGATTGGACAGTATGCTCCTAAGATTGAACGGATACTGCCAGATGGACAAATGGAAGTGATTTTTCACTTGGGTGGTCGATTCTTGCAAAAAGATCAAGGTGTAGAACGTGCACAAGCCAGAAGTTTCTTGTATGGACAACTTCATCAGTACTTGGACTTGATCCCCTCGGCCGACGCTAAAATTATTGCCGTTCGATTTCGCCCGTATGGACTTTTTCCCTTTGTTTCGCTATCGCCGAAAGAATTTCAAGCGCAGCAAATAAGTTTGCTAGACCTTTTTGGCAGAAGTGGTCAAGAACTGGAAGAACAAGTAAATGAAGCTCCTAGTATCTCTTCTGCGGTCCACATCATCGAGGCATTCCTCCTGAGACAATTGGCTAAATGTTCCAGACCCGATCCATTAATTGTACATGTAAGTGATATCATTTCACAGAATGGAGGAATTGGTGATATTAAAGACATCATTCGCTCGTACAAAATCAGTCCGCGACATTTTCAAAGAAAGTTTCTAGAAGTGACCGGCACAAAGCCCAAAACGCTAGCCAGGATTGCTCGATTACAAAAAGCCATTCGCCTGGTACAGCATCAGCCATTCTCCACGCTCACTGACGTCAGTTTAGCTGCCGGGTATTTTGACCAAGCGCATTTTAATCGTGACTTTAAGCGCTTTGCTGGTCAAAGCCCTCGCCAGTTCTTCTTGCAACAAAATGAATTAAATGAACAATTCACTGGCTCTTAATTAATGTCGCTTTTGTACAATTTCCCTTTGGATTTCGTCAATAGCTTTGTTCCTATGAATAAAACGACCGTATTACAATTCGCAATTCTCCTGATGGCTACCGGCTTCCTATCTACCTGTGCTACTAAGAAAGCTACCATATCCAATGCTACAACTCCATTTGATGGTCTTATTGGCCATTGGGAAGGCCCTTTGGGTGGTGGCACTTTCATTGAAAGGTGGGAAAAGAGAACAGCTGACTATCTGCAAGGCGAAGGCTTTTGGATCCGCGGAGGAGACACGGTGCTGGTTGAAAACATCAGCATCCGTAAGTTGGGACCGCATTGGGCCTACATCGCAATCATTAACAACTCTGCTCCCACCTTGTTTACCGCCACTGAAGTGGAGAATAACCGTTGGGTATTCAAGAATCCGGAGCACGACTATCCACAAGAAGTTGGGTATGAACTCCAGAATAAAGATGAATTAGAGGCCTGGACCGATGGTAAGGTCAATGGTAAGGCTAGAAAAGATGAATACTTCCTGAAACGAAAATCTTCCAATTAGTGCTCCTCCTGTTTTCTTAGTCTGTAAGGTGATTTATCCGAACCACAGCACAAGACTCCTTCCGATGATGTACACTAGAGGAAAGAAGGTGAGGCAAGCAATTGCAATCAGAGCGGATATTAGTTTTTCCTTATCGAGCATCGTTTCTTCCTTTTTCCTTTCTTCTACGAAGGAAAGTGGATTGAGGTTTTCATTGATCATGGGTTTTGTTTTTTTAGGGTTCTTAGTTTCCACTATCTATTAGTCTACTGAGTTTGATATTTGTCCCAATCCATCGGCACTTTCTTACCTTAATGAGGTAATTTATGCTGCAGGTGGCCGTACAGATACACTCCAAGTAAAGCACCAAAAAAGATGGGGATAGCCGCCACAGCACCGACTCCCAAGAGTGCAAAAATGGGAGCTATGCATAGCCCAGTCAAGACCCAGCCAAAACCAAAAAGAACCCCACCGATAATATGAGCTGTTGGCTGTAAAGGCTTCTTCTCAATCAATATGGTTTCGCCAGAGATGGTGGGCAAGTGATAACGTTTGGTTAGCATAACGGTGACACCACCTACTAGTACCGCTGATCCAAATATCCCGAACATATGAAATGACTGTAGTCGAAACATCTCTTGAATACGAAACCAGCTCAAGGCTTCGGACTTGACGATCAAGGCCCCGAAATACAGGCCGATTAACATAAACTTTAAGTACTTCATGAGGGATGTTTTAGATTAGAAAATAAGGTAAGAGAAAGAAGGTGAAGAACATTCCGCCAGCAAAGAATGCCATGACGGCAAGAAAGGAAGCCTTACTCATTTGCGACAGCCCCATAAAGCCATGGCCAGAGGTACAGCCGCCAGCGTAGCGGACGCCAAAACCCAAAAACAATCCTCCTAACAGCGTGAAGCTCCAGAATCTAGGCTGCTGATATTGATTTTGACCAAAAATTTCTTCTGGCATAAGTCCTCGAAAATCAGATAAGCCAAGAAGCTGAAGATCAGCCATAGTGGAAGCTGCAATCATAACTTGTTCTGTCTCATAGAAGTATCGATAGCAAAGGGCTGCACCTATGCATACTCCAAAGACAAAAGTCAAATTCCAATACCCTTTGCGAACATCATACTGAAAGTACTCAGCCTTGGAGGGTACTAAGGCGCAAAGATGTTTTAGACTGGAGGAGGCACCAAGCATTCTATTTCCCCAAAACAACAGTAAAGGAATAGTGCACCCCATTAATGGGCCTGCCACATACCATGGCCAAGGGCCACTTAGAAGATGGAAAGTTTTCATTTGGTATTCACTTATTGTGAAGCCAAATAGCAGGGAATTCTGAGGAGATCAAAGGGGGCATGAGTACTTGACACCCCTTTTGTGATCAATGGTCAGCATTTTGAGTAATTGGTAGATTAGTCTATTTCATTTTGAAGAGCTTTCCACTCCGATGGCACCAATACTTGGTGTTTTACCGATCGTTTGTCCCAAAATGTCATGCTTCACAGCTAATCCAACTTTCAGACCAATTGTATCTCCAGGGATTCTTGGCACTGGTAGTCCTTTCCCTTTGATCACCTCAAGGTTTACAGGAAGCCAATTGTAGATATCTTCAGACTTGCTAACTGGCCAGTGAATTTCTCCAATGATTTTGTCGTCAGGCTGCACCCACGCATCTTTTGGCCATACGTCTGCATGCAGAAAAAGGTTATTCGTAAATACTGATCTTCGAATCTCCGCTGGGCCGCTCTTATCTGGTTTATATTGATCGCCCAGTACCCATTGTCCTTTTCCCGCAATGAAGAAAATATTATTCATAATCAGGAGTCCATCCGCAGCCCGGTCGATCGCAAATTTAGCAGTGATAGTAGAATCTACAATGATGGTGTTGTTGTAAAAATAGCTATTGAAAGGACCACTTCTCTTTTTCTTTCGCCCTACATACCCACTAAGCCAAAAGATCTTTCCCTCCTGAAAAGCACCATTTTCTCCCTTCACTCGGAATCCATCGTTGTAGCTGATATTGTAGCGGTAGGCGCAATTGTGGTTGTTTCCTAAGATCTCGCAAAACCCTCCAGCATTGTGGCTGCTTATATTGTATTGGACGATCACGTTCTCGCAATTAAAGTCTATGTGACAACCTGCCGAGTCCCCAGGTCCGTTAGCCCATTCAAATCGATTCCGTTCAATGATGATATCTGCAGAATTCCAAGTCCATAGGCCACTTCCCCTACCCCATTTTCTGGAATCATCTTTGCTTCCGCTATGGCTAACTAGATTCTGGCTAATCTTGCCTTCTTTCACACCTGACATTTGGATGCCTGGACCACCTGTGCGCCTTACTTCGCAGTTTTCGATCCGGATGGATTGTATGCTTCTATTTCTGCCCGTAAATTTGATCCCAGTATGTGCAACGTTTTCTACCTGACAATGACTAATGTTAATGTCCCTAATTAAAGCCTCGGGCGTACGATTAAGTACCCTTATTCCCCAGCCATACCGTTGGGTTCCATTAGCCGTTCGCACCTCTTTAGCTCCCCGCTGAAAACCGTCATCTTCAAAAAACACATTGGACACACAAAGTTCCTCTAAATGAATACCCTCGTAAGTACCTTCCTGATCGACTGTGATCAATACCGCACAACGCATATTTACATTCTGGTCCTCTTGTTGAGAAAGTCCTCCTCCGTCTGCTTGGATCTTGATGTCACTTAGTTTTACATGAGAGGAATTCAGGATAAGGACACCATTAGCATGGCCGTCAGCCTTGATTTCTGCGGCCTCCAGACCGGTACTCGGACCAGGTCGGTAGGTCGTAATAACAATCGGATTCTCTAGGGTGCCAAGCACTCCACTCAGCCGCAAACTCCCCATGAATACTTGATTCGCTGCTAACAGAATGGAGTCTCCTGCTTGCAGTCTAAGGCTTGAAGCCTTCTCCAGGCTTTTCAGTGGCCTCAACATCGAAGTACCCGGATTATGATCATTTCCAGAGGGGTGAAAGTAGTAGGTCGTAGCTGATAGGTCACAGCACCAAAGAATAAGGAGTAACGGGATAATAAAACTTTGCTTCATCAGGTATCTTTTCCGCTCAATATCCAGGAAAGTCCGGGAAATGAACGGAAAAAAGCCTTCAGATTGGGGGTACAAATCCGCCTCAAAAGAAAAAGGATGTCCTTAAGTGATCACACTTTTCGACATCCTTTAATTGTTGAAACAAAAGTAAAAGAGGTTGGCTCGTTAATTCCGGAGCCTATGGTGCAATAGATTCCACAATGTTTTGTACTAAGTGGACAATGCCGTTTACGGCTCCGATATCCGTTTGTATGACCTTCGCTCCACCTACAAATACACCCTCATCATTAATCATGACGGACAACGAATTACCGGTTAAAGCAGTCAATACTTGTCCGTTGAAGAGATCCGCAGCGGAATAAGAACCTGCCACCGCATGATTTAGTATGGTTGTTCTGAGGGCTGTCGTTGGTAAATCGAATAGGGCTACCAAATCGGCTGCATCCAAAGCAGCAAAGGCATTATTTACAGGAGCAAAGACAGTCAATGGGTCTTCGCCAGCTAAAGCAGCTTCCAATCCTGCATTCTCGACTCCACGTTCTAAAATCTGCAGTAAGCTGTTGCGCTCAATAGCTTCCAATAGCGATCCGTAACTAATCACTACATCAGGGTCTGGGCCAGACCCATTACTCATTCCATTGTCACCACCATTACCGCCGTCACCATTACCATTGTCTGGCTCATGGCTATTGATAACAAAAGGAATGAAGTTTCGAGAAAGACCACTACAAAAGGCTGCCAATTGCACAGCACTGGCGTCTTGCCCCACTTCAGCAGTTATCTCACCAATAAAGGAAAAAGACCAAACCCGATAGCTCCCCGCAGTTAACCCGGAGATATTAATAGAGTTGGATGGGCTGACCATTACGATGATGTTATTCGTATCCGTCACTAGGTATTGATAAGGACTTACCAATGGTCGAGTACTGAAACGTATAATTTCAGGTGAGTTGAGGGCCGTATCTTGATACACAAGTCCTGGCAAGCCACTTTGGGCCTTGATGGAAGCTCCCTGGAAGCAGAACTTACCTTGAGCCTTAAGCGCCCCAAAGCTGAGCAGCATCAAGAAGATAATGGTGGAAAGGAATTTTTTCAGCATGAATCAGATGTTAATGGGGAACGTTATGTGAAACAATAGTAGATTTCTCTTACGGGGAGTGATCAGATATTGAGTCTAATACGTCCCACCAATGGCTCGTTTATTCCATTGTAGTTCTTGTTCAAACTTTGGAAGTACCCTGGGCTTACTTGTCAATCCGGTAGTATCAGTTAGTGTTTCCATAAAACTGATCATATCTGAAATTTCTGACTTGGAAAGATTTAAAGGCGTATCAGGTAAGGTCTGATAAGGCACCTCCAATCCCATTCCAGCTCCTCCGCCCTTGTTATAGAAGTCCATAACCTCTTCCAAGGACTGATATACTCCATTGTGCATGTATGGAGCAGTCAATGCAATGTTCCTGAGCGTCGGCGTTTTGAAGGAGAAAAGATAGAATTCGGTTTCGTCTAAGGCGCGACCATTGGCGGCGCGACCAGGATCTCCATCTAAAGCTAGCTGGACTGTATCTGGCGAATGAGGAACACCCAAAACCTCTGATTCAGACTCCCGAAAGCGCGGCGGTACCAAGCCGCTAAATGTAGGCATGAAATGGCAGGTAGCACAAGCACCTTTCCCCGTAAACAAGTTGAAGCCCCGAATGGCGGCTGGGCTTATGGCTTCTTTGTCCCCTTGGATATATTGATCAAATGGGCTATTGTAGGAGACTAAACTAGCCACATAGGCAGATAGAGCATTTGAGATAGACCACTTTGATATTTCATAGCTGGGATAGGCCTTTTTGAAGCGCTTCTGGTATTCGGCACTTTTTTGCAACTTTTCCGTGATCTCAAAGAAGTCTGTATCAAATTCAAGCGCATCAAGCACAACGTGCTTCATCTGACGCTCCAAAAATTCCTCTCGAAGATCATAGAAGTACTTTTCTGCAAAAACAGAATTGATGATGGTTGGAGAATTTCTAAGTATATGCTCCTCGCCGTTTGCCGCCAGACTGGTTGTAAGGCCGTCCGTGAAAGCCATTTCCGGTTTATGACAGGAAGCGCATGATCGTTCATTATTTCCTGATAGAATGGGATCAAAAAACAGAAGTTTACCGAGCTCCACCCGCTTTTTCTTCTTAGCTTCCTCGAGGTTAAATCCCGCATAGAAACTAGGATTTAAAAGTCCCTCATCAAAAATGCTCTTAGCATCATAATTGATCGGCTGTGGCATAGAATTCACCTCTGAAATCGTCTCGATACCAGAGCTTTTATGTGCCTGTAAGATGTCCTTGAATAAGGGATCAATATAGGTGGTGAGAAAGTGCAGGCGATCAAATGAATCAAAATCTTTATGTTTCCCCAAATAGGCAATGCCAGATTCAAAGGATTTTATAATTCTGGCATCCACTGCTTCGTTCTTCTTTTTAATAATCGGATGATAAGCCAGGTAAGCGTTATGAATACTTTCCATGGCAACCCTGGCCTCAGGAATGGCATTCGATGACCCTGGGGTATCAAAGCCCGTCAGCCCTAAGCTTATGATGCGAATGAGTTCAAAACGGATGCTCTCAAATATATGTCGGTGATTTATGGGAATATTATATTGGTAGTTATAGATCCCTTGATAGCCCTTACCTAGCAAGTCCGTTAATCGCACGATTTCCTCCACGTGGGCTAAGGGATCTTCAGCAAATACAATTTCATCTAACACTTGTAGACCGATCGGTTCCAGCACATTGATCTCTGAAACTTTCGGTTCCGTGCTCGGCAGTGGAGCTCCGTTCAATTGTCTCTTAATGCTAGGGTGATCGAGGTATTCCAATAAAAACTCGATTCTTTTGAAACTAAGACGTGTTTCTAAGTGAGCTTCCTGGAGTTGTGGTAGGTAGGTAGGTGAGGCTGCAACTTGCTTAGCCAATTGATGATAAGTCGCAATTTGAATTTGGAGTGCTGTAAGCCCTGTCTGGAATTGCTGCTCCACCATTTCAAGGCTCTGACTGTGCTTGATAGTAGAGAAATTCAGAAAACTAATCCCTATGAAAAGAAGAAGTAAAGTAGAAAATAGCAATGTCTTTTTTTTCATGATTGTAGCCTAATTAGAGATGTGTCATAATTGGGGAGTAGCATCCTAAAAAGATGCTACTCCACACTTACACTTTATACCTAGTTAGTAGAATTTGTTCTTATTGAACAGCCACTTGAATCATCTCTCCTTGAGCATTTTGTACGAAGTACATACCCTTAGGAAGATTAGACACGTCTAGTTCACTTACGTTTTGAGCAACGTGTAAACGCTTTCCTCTGATGTCGTATACCGCTACGTCCGTAGTTCTGTTGAAGAACAATGTACGAGTAGTTGGATTAGGGAATACCGTGAAAGCAGCCTCGGCAGCTTCGGCACCATTTCCCGCTTTCAACTCATCAGGATTCACATTAAATGGATTGCTATCAGCTAAATCTTCAACTGTCACACGATCAAACCCGTGAATAGCAAAGGTCAAAGAGTGGTTCCATGGGAACTCATTCTCAGAACTTGGGTGCTGCGAGTTAACCAACAGAGACTTTCCGTCAGCAGTGGCTACAGCACCGGTAACTTCCGCACCTCTTGGCACTGCCGTCAAACGGATAAGGTCTTCGATAGTTGGATCTTCAATAGCCAGGTTCAATAAATACAATTCACAAGTACGATTGCTGACACCAGCTGGCATGCGACCGTAAGAAGTACCGTTCAAATCTTCCTGAATAACCAAGAAGCTTTGACCGTCGATTTGCATTACACTCAATCCATCAGGGTTAGAAAGGTGCTTTCCGAAGTAAGCGCTTGCAGGGGGAGAATCAGCATTATCCCAATCTGGACCACCTTCCAACAATACAGCGTTCGTGTTGGCGTTCGTGTCGAATACCCAGATACGTCCGTAAGTATCCCGGTATGCTTCGTCATTTGGAGAGTCCAAACCTTGAGCTTGAGCTCTAGCGATGTGTGCGGGGTCATGAACAGCACCTTCAGCAGACTCGTCAGCCCATCTTCCACCTGGGAAGTCACGGCCAGTCTCAGTCCAATAGATCAAGTTGGTAGAAGGATCGTGAGCTACCCATTCTGGGCGATTGTACATGGTACCACCCGCTTCAATAGCTCTATCCTGCAAGTTCAACATGTTTTCTACGCTATGTGCGATAGGAATCCATTTGTCATCAGAATCGTGCTTGTACACATACATGGTACCTTCAGTGAAGTCACCGGGACGATCAGCAACGAATTTCATCCAGAAACCTGGTGTAGCGTCAGGTCCTAGGTATACAGAGCGATTGTCATTGGCAATCGCACCGCCTTCCCAGCCCATACGTCCCCAGTTGTACTGCTTACGGATAGCTACGGCTTGCCGAGGATCGATCTCAACCATGTAGTTGAAGTTTTGGTACTTAGCAAGTGTTTGGCCATCCCATCCTTCAATGTCCGAATCGATAACGTAGTCAGAAGTGTCACGTACACCTTGGTTCCCGTCGTTGTTTACTGGCATAATTGGAGCGTTACGACCGATACCAGCACCTTGAGAGCCGTTCCAGATGGAACTATTGCTGGTCCGGAACCATTCTTCTGCAGTCCAGATACGTCCGTCGAAAGTAGAGCTGATACCACCACAGTTCATCCCCGTTTCTCCAACAGTGTTTACAAAGTCAACGTTGAAGAACTCGCCAGTACGGCCGTCATCCAAACGCTGATCAAGGATTTTCAATAATCCAGTGATAGGGTCTCTATCAACACGGAATACTGTCATTCCACCACCGTCACCAATCTTGTCATCACGGTAAATCATTTCATGGTTCACAGAAATCCATCCCAAAGATTCGCCTGTACGGTCAGGTGTGAATCCTATAAAGTCGTGGTTTTCTTTGGCGATGTTTCGTCCTGCGGGATTACCATAAGTCTTTGTCGTTTGAACAATATCGTGGCCACCCACAAACAAAACCTGAAGTGTCAAAGGAGAAGGAGGCATTACTACCTGAAGCGGAACATAATCATCAGGTAATTCGATCTCCTCTGAGAATATGGTCTGGGCTTTTGCCGCAGCCACAACGAGGGCGAGAACAAAAAGAGTAGACAGAAATCTTTTCATAATGTCTTGAATGAGTAGATTAGGAATGTTAGGAATAAGTCTATTAACGTGATGAAATTACCTACCTACCATTATGCCAATCTTAAATCAAGCTTAAAGCAAAGTAAAGTATGTTAACCCATTATAAACCAAGAAATAAACAATTAACTATCAACTGCTTAAAAATTTAAAACCTACTATTTTATATAAATTCTAAATAGGTGTTTTACTGAGCATTAACACCAACTGAATATCTAGTTTAGATATGTTTTGTAGGAGACTGTAAGAATCTTGTTAGGGAGTACCTCTTGGGGCATGAAGCCATCATTTAGAAGGTTGACCAAATCTATCCCAAAGTTCAACCCGAAGCTTTTCCTTTAGCCGTCCGACATGCTTACTTTCGGCATTCACCAAGATAACTATGCCTGTATTTCGTTCTGCACTAAGCATTATAGCAGAGGAGAATGTTCCCAAGCTTCCACCATGGTAGCTAAATCGTTCTGGTCCAGCACCGATCTTTCCATTGTACCAACCCAAACCATAATCAGGCAGGCCATAGTGCAACTTCTCGTAGGATTCTGGTTTCAAAAAAATATTCTCTCCAGAGAGCCCTCTTAGGTGAAATTGTACCCAAATAGCTAAGTCATCTAGGTTAATGGCTAGATCTCCGGCAGGCGCAAAATAGGATGGAACAGCATGCCTGTTATTGGGCGCTAAGGATCGATAGCTTCGACCAACCCACCGCTTTCGATGCCCCAACATATTGAGACCAGCTTCATCGTTTGGGAATCCAAAGTGAAAATTAAGTTTCAACTGCTGTCCCAGCTCCAACAATAAGTCCTCAAAAGTAGAAGAGGTGGCTCGTTCTAGCATCAGAGCAGCTAGGACATAACCAGCATTCGAATATACATGCGTCCCTTCTCCAAAATCTGGTGGAAAGGACAAAGCGACTTGCGCAAATCTTAAACGTGAGTTCTCCAGCTCTCCTAGGTTCTTAGGTAAAGCCCGAAATTCTTTGCTGGAACTAGACTCAAATGGAGCAAGCCCGGATCGATGAGCCAATAAATGCTCTAGGGTCACCTCATTGTAGGCAGCATAAGTGGGTTGATTGAGTTCTGGAACCACTTTCATCAGTTTATCCGACCAACTTACCAAGTCTCGTTCTACTAAATAGGCAGCTAGAAAGGCAGTAAAAGCTTTGGAATTAGACCCAATATGAAAGGGCGTTTGTTCATCAATTGGTATTTCCTTTTCTATTTGCTTAGTCCCACTGACACCGAGAAAAAAGGTATCTGAGCGAACCAGTGCTATGGCTAGTCCTGGAACATTATAGGTCGATTGATATTGAGCAGCTATTTGATGCAATACCTCATTTGATTGGGCCTCCAAATTAGAAAACCCGAAAAGCAACAATCCAAATAGGGTGAACAGTGTAGACTTAAAACTAAACATGGACAAAGAGATTGGTGTCATTCACAAAATGGTCCAATCCCTTGACAATACATTCGATCAGTGCTTGCTTAATGGGCGAAAGCGAAAGATTTGAGGGGTAAAGCCGAAACTTTAGGATTGCAGTAGGGGCTTGTGCCACCAAGTTTTAAAACGGGCAGCTTTGTTCTTGCTCACTATGGTTTGGACAGCGGTTCCAAAATATAACTCTAATTCTAGCCGATGCCCATTAATCTTTCGATATCCCTTAATCGCCGTCTTATGCACTAATAGCTTCCGATTTAACCGAAAATACTGAGCAGGTTCGAGTTGAAACTTCTTCTCTAGAGCCGATAAGGACAAATCTGACCATCTTCTATTGTCATCCTTATCTACAATGCAGCTAAGCTCGTTTTGGAGAAATATGATACGCACATCTTCCTGGTTTGTCTGTTCATATCCCCCTGGTACTTTGAGCAAAACTTTTGATCCATCTTGTTCCAGTCGATCGGAAATGGAAGGATCATAGGAATATTGATGAGCTTGTTCAAACTGAAGATAATAATAGTAGTTCAGGCCAGCAATCAGGAGAAGAGAAACGGGCCAATCCACGGTAAGCAAAACGGTATCCAGTAAGTCGGATTCCCCAAG
>ENA-UENX01000097-UENX01000097.1-marine-metagenome-genome-assembly--contig:-NODE-97-length-44882-cov-147.243305_pt1 | contig 44882 bp, 32 predicted proteins | sample MGYA00237875_ERZ529327 | MGnify/ENA primary metagenome ERZ529327 (study PRJEB26372, sample SAMN05368347) | marine metagenome | biome: cultured habitat; feature: ocean water; material: water; isolation... | reverse complement strand
GATTAAATAAATATCTGGAGATTAAATAAATATCTGGATAAAAGATTCTCAAACTTTTACCCTGCAATTCTCAAATAGGCATTTTTGGAGAGGTCTAATACTTAAAAACTTTCTCCATTTTTACTAAATTCAGCTATCTAAAAATAAAATCATATCATGAAGCTTGTAGTAGGGCTTTAGCTTTCAAATCAAATCTCATTAATTAGTGATATGAGTCAACTACTTTTAGCTATCTTTAGATAACTTATGCTGTGAGCAAATAAATAATTTTCTTAGCAGATGAAAACAAGTTACAAAAAATAGCCAAAATTTAAAAGCCTACAGATTTAAAATTAAGCTCTCTCTAAAAAATTACTCAATTATAGACTCGATATTTTTATATTGTAATTAATCAATGCAACCTGATAGCAATCTCAAATAAGTTGTAATAATTAAAAAAATAACAATCAACTCCGAAATTATTGACCATTGACAATTTACCCAAGTATATCCCTAAAAATTAATAATGCTTTAGACACAAATCAAATAGGATTGCTATAGATATTGTATCGGCTAAGTCTCTACTCTAAAACAGATACTTTTTGAGCACTTATTATCCGGAAATTATATTACTTATTCTAGAGAGATACTATGGAAATATAAGAATAAAAATAATGATCAGTAAGGAACAACAAACCCTGGAAAAACAAACTCGTAAAGTACGAACTCCATTAATTAGAAGTTTTACGAATTGCTCAGAAACAACTCCTATTGAAATTTTTTGATCATATCTAGAATATCTGTTAAAAAATTCTGCCATTCTAAGTGTATAAGTTTGCTTGCTAATTTTACTTTTATTTTTGGTGTAATAGACTGGTTTAGAAAGGCGTAAATACGAAAAAAAAATAAATTTTTTGCTGTTTGGACTAATTGTTAATGATACTAAAGGCGATAGAAGTGAGGTAGCAAAAATGTCTGTAGAACTATTATTTAAAGGTGAATTTGAGCTAAAGGATCTAGAGCTTAGTAACACTAACCTCCCTGAGATTAACTTCAGTGACTGAAAACCTTTTAAATTATGAGTCCTATAAATTGCAAATCAGACGACTCTCCTACTTAACTGCCACCAAAATATTACAACTTAAATAGAATTGCTATATGTCTAAATATCTGGTTTTACTCTTAGTATCATTACTTTCAGCTTGTAGTTTTGAAACATCAAAAATACAAGCTGAAGCAGAAACTTCAGAAAAAAATTCTAAACCTACAGTTACTTTAGATAATAATTCCCAGTTCGTAGAAAATCTAGTAGAAAATTACTTCCAAAAAACTCCAGTCCAAACAAAAGTAGATCTAACTTTATCCCAAGCACAGAAAGTGCAAGATTTGTTTGTAGCAGAAATTAGTCAAGTTCTCGGTCAAGTAGTTGGTTATAAAGCAGCATTAACTAATAAAAAAGCTCAAGAACGTTTTAATGTCTCTCAACCTTTACGAGGTATTTTTCTCGAAAAAATGTTGTGGGAAAATGGTAGTGTTATTTCTGCAAAATTTGGTAGTCGCCCTATTGCAGAAGGGGACTTAATTATGAGGGTAGGAAGTGCAGAAATTAACAATGCTAAAACTCCTAGAGAAACTTTAAAATATTTAGATGCTGTGCTCCCATTTATTGAGTTGGGAGATTTAGTTTATAGTCAAGATGTTAAATTAGATGCACCTGCTCTTTTAGCAATTAATGTTGGGGCAAGATCCGGAATTTTAGGTAAACCTATTCCTGTCTCTGATACTGATGAATGGGAAAATCGTTTGAAAAGTTTACGGATAGAAATATTAGACCAAAATGACAAGGTATTAGCATCAGGAAATGGTAGTAGTTTATTAGGTAATCCTTTGAATGTTGTTTTGTGGATTAAAGATTCTTTACAAGCACAAGGAAAAGAATTAAAAAAAGGAGATTTACTTTCTTTAGGGAGCATAACTAGCTTTATTCCAGTTAAATCAAATTCTACTATTCGTGCCCAATATATAGATTTAGAGCCAAATAAAACTATAGAAATATTTGTCAAATTTGAATAAAATTAGGTTGAGCCTCATAATAAAATCTAACCTATTTTATACTTGATTAATAAAAAATTATCTAAATATAATATGATTTATATAATAATTTTAGAGAAATTAAAATCTAAAAATTATAATTTGGCGATCGCTCAGTATTTTGAGTTTGATAACTTATTAAATTTTTCCATAATTTTAACTTTTTGGTTAGTATTTATGGCTTGATAAATACTTAAATAATTTGCTCTATTTTGTCTTTTTATACAAAATTATTAATGGTAATTAATTCAATTAAGTATAGTAATTTTTTTTTAAATTATATATAATTTAGTTGGGAATGATTGAAAATTAAAGTAAATAATTCTGACGAAAATATCAGATTAAAATCATTTATAAGCATCTTTATAAAGATGTACAAATTTTTACTTAATAGATTCATGAAAAATTATATTTGAAAGTAAATAATTCTGACGAAAATATCAGATTAAAATCATTTATAAGCATCTTTATAAAGATGTACAAATTTTTACTTAATAGATTTATGAAAAATTATATTTGAAGGTAACTAAGCTCCAAGATTGTCATCATTCAATTTTGCACTAATAAATTTAATGTTCCATAATATTTTCAAAAGAAAATTTGATTAAATTCTCCTTTTATCTCCCGATTATTTGTTACATTATTTTTTGATATTTGGTACCAATTTTATAGATGTTTGCTGCAAATAACTAGGGAAATTTTGAGAAACTATAAGTTATGATTCAGAACTCATAATGAATATATTCAATACTATTTCTAATTCGTAAATCATCTTTTTTGCTCAATTATAAATCTCCTGTAAAATATTTTTCCCTCCCTTACTCTTCAAACGCATTCTTATTTCAATATGGTATGAGAGCGCTTTTCATGATTAGTAGACAACAATGTAGAGTCCAGGCATACAATCTCTCTACGTTTTTATCTCATATTATAAAATTTATCGAAAGTAATGCTATTTTTATAAACTGATACAAATAACTGAATAAATTACATATATTTTTTTGAAAAAAAGTTCTGTAAATAAATAGTATTTAGAAATAAAAAAATCGAATTATAGCAAAGTTTTTGAAATCTGATAGAAGTTAATAACTAATAACTGATAATAGTGCTACCCTAAAATATGTTTATCTTAATCTTATTAATCTTATTTTTTAGTAAACTCTATGGAATTTTACCCACTTAACCCTTGGATAATTAACATTTTTCTAGTTCTAGGTTCTATATTTTTTGCTGAACTGGTACGAGACCTCTATCATGTAGTTTCCCATATTTGGTCGCCCCTATATAAATGGCATGGTTGGCATCATCGCGTTTTTCGCCCTGACTTAACTACTGTCAGTACAGAAATTTATCAAAAAGCTACTTGGTATCATGATGTACCTGAATCTGTCGTCATGTTAACCTTTAGTATACTATTGTGGGTTTTATCTTTTGTCTGGATGCCTTCCTATCAATGGGCAACTCTAGCAGGCCTTCTTTATACCCTAACTTTCTTCTTTCCAGCGATCGCCCGCGCCACAGGTATTCCTAATGCTGACAAACTTACGGATATTAATCATCTTCCTGGTGCATTTTTAACTCCTCCAACAAATTGGTTAGTGAACCGCCCTTACCATTGGCGACACCACTTTGACAATCAAAATGCCTATTTTTGTGGAACTCTCACCTTGGTAGATAAACTTATGGGTACAGCTCTTTCCCTCAAAGGAAAAAAAATAGCTGTTACAGGTGCTTCTGGGAGTTTAGGCCAAAGTCTCTTGCAACACCTTCATCAAGCAGGAGCAAAAGTGATCGCTCTGACATCCAAAGATAGGACTATTACCTTAGATATTAACGGTCAGAACCTAGAAGTTAATACCATAAATTGGCAAATAGGTCAAGAAGAAAAATTAGCAGAATTATTAGAAAAAGTAGATATTTTAGTCTTAAACCACGGCATTAATGTACATGGAGAAAAGACAGCAGAAGCGATCGCTAAATCCTACGAAATCAACACATTTTCTAGCTGGCGAATGTTAGAAATATTCCTCAAAACAGTCAAAACAAATTCCGACATTGCCTGTAAAGAAGTCTGGGTAAATACCTCTGAAGCAGAAGTTAATCCAGCTTTTAGCCCTCTTTATGAACTAACAAAAAGAACTCTCGGAGATTTAGTTACATTACGCAGATTAGATGCTCCTTGTGTAATTAGAAAATTAATATTAGGTCCGTTTAAAAGTAATTTAAATCCTGTAGGAATTATGTCTGCTGATTGGGTAGCCAAACAAATAGTTAAATTAGCAAAAGCAGATGTTAGAACAATTATTGTGACAATTAATCCTTTAACCTTTGTGGCAATTCCTATCAAAGAATTTTTAGTTTTTATGTACTTTAAATTATTTACCTCTAAATAAATTTAGAGCTGCTACAAAATAGAGAAAGTAGGAGGTTTAGGAGTCAATACTCAGGAATCAGAAATTAGGAATTAGGAATAATTTTTAGGTGGAATTTTACAGGAATACTCCTTTGTGAAAACCTTGTAATTGGATTTTATATGACACCACTTTACACGACTAAAGATGAACTATCCGTTGCCCTAGAACATCCAGTTTTAGATCTAGTCAACAATGAAGAATAACGACTATTATTTAGATTAATAACAAGCTTATATGCTGCTTTAGTTATTCCTGTCCCTCTAGTTCGTGATATCCAAGACTTGAAAATATCTCCTAATCATACATTATCTGTTTCTTAACTATCATCAACTCCATCATCTATCTGAGATAAAATTGTCTTTATCTCAATATTTGATTGCTCAACCTCTACTTCTAGAGAATCATAAGTTGACTGAATTACAAAAGGCAAATTTGCTCCCATTAATCCTCTTTTAACTCTTTCTGGAGTTTCGGAAAATAAAACAAATAAAGGATAAATTTCCTCTGCCTCTTGAGAATAAATATGTTTATGAACTTGAGGCATTACCCACTCATATTCCCTATCTAATAAAACCTGAGTTTCTCGCCAACGAGTAAGTATATCAGAAAAATCTTCCTGAGGTCGATAAATAAAAATGAAAATTTCTACCCCAGTCTTAACCTTCCATTCCGGGTCACACATAAAAATCCCTAAATCACAGGGTAAAGGAACAGTTTTCCCAGATTCATAACCTTCTTCCCGTAACCGAATAATTGGTAAAGGAATAGTAACTAAACTATCTTCTGGCCGACGAAAACTAGGCACCATTTCCAAATACAATCTATATTGTTTAAGTAGTGCAATTAAAGCTTTCGAATTACTATACTCAGCCAGCAATGCTTCATAATCTGACTTTTTTACAACCATTATAAATAATCATATTGAACTTAAAATCAAGGAAAAAGAATATGTTAAAATATTAATTTCCCAAGAGCAAAATGTTGCTACTGCAGTTTCCATTAACCAAAACCATTACAATTCACCACCATCAGATACTTAAAATAGAGCAAAATCTTTTTATATTCTGAGTTCTGAGTTCCTACTCCCTATTCCCTAGAGACTTTCAAACACCGCAAACATAGGTAAATACATAGATAGCAAAATTGAACCTACCATTCCACCAATACCCACGATCATTATTGGTTCTAACATACTTGAAAGAGACTTAACAGCCTCTTCCACCTCAATTTCATAAAAAGCTCCCACCTTCATCAGCATCTGATCCAATTCACCAGTTTCCTCACCAATAGCCATCATTTGAATTGCCAAAGAAGGGAACACTTGTTTCTCCTGCAAAGCCAAACTAATCATACCCCCACCTTGAATTTCCTGCCTTGCATACTCAATAGACTGAGCGATCGCCTCATTTCCTGCCACATTTCGGACAATTTCCAGAGACTTTAACATCGGCACTCCAGAACGAGTCAAAGTACCAAAAATCATACAAAAACGAGCTACTGCCGACTTTTCCAGAATGTCTCCAAAAATAGGAAGCTTGAGAAAAACCTTGTCAAAAAACAGTCTACCTTGGTCTGTTTTATAAATTATCGAATAGATAATATAAATAGCAATAATTACACTTATAGTAGTGACTTGGGGAATTGGAGGCCAAGTCCTACAAAACTCACTTATACTTAACATAAACTTAGTAAAAGCTGGCAACTCTGTACCAATTTGTTCAAAAATACCAGCAAAAGTTGGTAACAGAAAAGTTGTCATACCAAAAAACACTGCCAAAGCAATAAACATAACAGTTTTAGGATAAGACATCGCTGAATTAATTTCACTTATTGTCTTCGCATTTTTCTCCAACATAACTGCCAAACGATCTAGAACTTCATCAAGCACACCACCTACCTCTCCAGCAGCTACCATACTTATAAATAATTCGTCAAAACAGGCAGGATGTTCTTTCATTGCTTCTGACAATTCATTACCCTTTTCTACTTCTCCACTTATTTGCTTAAGAGCATACTTAATCTTAGCATTAGAAGTTTGGTCTTTTAAAACTCTTAAACACCGAATCATCGGTACTCCAGCATTAAACATTGCAGCAAACTGACGGGCAAAAATAGATAAATCTTTGACCGTCACCGATGCTATAGCAATATTTATTTTTTCTTCTATTATCTCTAACTGTTTTTCTAACTTACTTTGAGGTTTTTTCTTTTTTATATTAACAGCCATTTTATTCCTTCTTTGTGTTATTTATTTAACTTCAAACAGATGAGGTAGAGAGTAGGGAAGATAGGTGGAAGGATAAAAAAACAAGCAACAATTACCCTGTCAGTTGTGCCACACTAATCACTGAATTTGCTATAATTTTTATGATCAAAAACAGATAGTAAGCAGTAGACAAAACAAACAATAAACCTCCCACAATAGAGAAATTAAATTTGCCAATTTTTACTGTAAAATTAACAAGTTTATTCTTATGAGAACAAAAACAAAGTAGATAGGAAATCAGACCAATATATCTCTTGTGCAACAAAACTATAGCACTAGGAAGATAGGGCGCAGACATTTGTGAATTCTCAAACCCAGCCTTCGCAACTTCTGGCTTGCCCTTAGTCTTATAAAATCTTCCTTCCCCCCTTTTCCTTCATTCTTCTTTCTGCAATATTAATGAGCTCTAGCTTTAGCCTTAGTTTTAGCCTTAGTTTCCCTGGGCTCAGGGCCAATCAAAGCCTCTAATTCATCAGGCTTAACTGCCTTAGCCATAGCATTTGCCCAAGTCACATTCCCTTTTTCATAAAGTTTAGCCAAAGACATTTCCATAGTTTGCATTCCTAACTTAGCGCCCATTTGAATTTGAGAATAAAGCTGAGAATTTTTCGACTCCCGAATTAAGTTAGCGATCGCCGGAGTATTCAACATAATCTCATGAGCCGCACAACGACCCCCACCTGTTTTCTTAACTAAGTTTTGACTACAAATACAAACAATAGAGTTAGCCAACTGCGACCTCATTTGTGGTTGTTGTTCCGGCGGGAAAACATCCAACATCCGGTCTACCGTACCCGCAGCTGAGTTAGTGTGGAGAGTCCCAAAAACCAAGTGACCTGTTTCTGCCGCACTACAAGCCAAACCAATAGTTTCCAAATCCCGCATTTCCCCAACCAGAATAATATCAGGGTCTTGACGTAACGCTCCCTTCAGAGCATTAGCAAAACTTTTCGTATCTTCACCTTTTTGTCGTTGATGAAACAAACTTTTTTGATTGGGAAACACATATTCTATGGGGTCTTCCACAGTCAAAATATGTTCAGTACGAGTACGGTTAATCAAATCTATTAAAGCTGCCATCGTAGTTGTCTTCCCAGAACCTGTTTGCCCCGTCACCAAAAACAATCCCCTGGGTCGCTCCGTCATTTCCCGTAAAATCATGGGAATCCCTAATTTATCTGCATTAGGAATTTTAGAAGCCAAAGCACGCATACAAGCAGCCCAACTACCCCGCTCCCGATACACATTTAGACGGAAACGAGCCAAACCCTTAACACCATAAGCGCTATCAAGCTCCCAGTTTTGTTCTAAATGTTTCCGTTGCATATTATTGAGCATTTGGAAAATCAGAGCTTGTACTACCATTGGTTCCATATTTTCCCCAAACTGAGTTTGAGCAGTCAACTGACCGTTAATACGGAAAAAAATTGGTGCTCTTGCTTGAATATGAACATCAGAACCACCTTGTTCAACTAAAGATTCTAAAACATCCTCAATCATCAAAGACATATAATTTAATCTCCCTTTTATTAGTTATTAGTTACTAATTATTTTGACTTATCAGTTATACCAAATTATTCTGACTATTTACTTGTGGAAATAGTTAAACTATTAGTACTTAGACAAAGAAACCCAACTTCTTGGATAAATCATTCTTTTTAACAATACATATCTACTTTAAAAACCTGGTTTCAGAATTCCCCCGTGTAAGTCCTGGCTATTTTTCGCAGACCTTTGTCAAGCTAGTCTTATTAGTCCTGGGAAAATAATTTTTAACTGTTCGTCTTAAGTATTTATTGATAACAAACCTTTTCCACCCCCTTTTGCCCAACCTCCAACCCTTTACTTTCTACTCCTAATCAAAGCGAGGAGTCATACAGTAAGGACATTCTAACCATTCTGCTTGTAACTCAGCGTTACAACACTTACATATTAGATTTTGTTTAGCCAAGCGTTTCATTTCCGCCTCCAGACCAGAATCAGTAAATGTTACCCGTTCCACCTCCTCAAAAGTTGTATAACCTTCTCGTACCAAATTCAGACTATATTGTAACAGAGGCTTCATCCCCTCTTCTACTGCAGCTTCCTTAATTTGTTCCGTCGGTACCCTTTGAGTAATTAAAGTTTGTAATCGCTCAGTAATTTTCATAAACTCATAAACACCTACACGACCTTTATAACCAATACCATTACATTTGGGACATAACTCTCCCCTTTGTTTTAAATCTTCTCGTTGGTCAATTGGTATAGTATTTGCTTTATAGTATGTAAAATCTTTTTCTTGAGAAGGAACCAAACCATAACGACGAAACTCATCAGGTTCAGGGTGATATTCTATTCGACATTTACTGCAAACCCGACGCATCAGGCGTTGTGCTACTACACCCAACAAAGACGCTGAAACCATAAAAGATTCCACTCCCATTTCATCAAGACGAGCGATCGCTCCGGCAGCATCATTAGTATGTAGAGTTGTCAAAACCAAGTGCCCTGTTAACGCAGCTTCAATTGCCGTTTTTGCCGTTTCCTTATCTCGTGTTTCCCCTACTAGTAAAACATCCGGGTCCTGTCGCAGAAATGCCCGTAGAATATTCGCAAAAGTTAAATCCTTTTCCCTAATTACCTGACATTGAGTAATTCCCGGCAAAGCATATTCTATTGGGTCTTCTGCCGTACTAATATTAATACTTGGGTCATTTCGTTCTGCCAAAATCGAATATAGAGAAGTAGACTTACCAGAACCAGTTGGCCCAGTCACCAGAATTAATCCAAATGGACGACTAGCAGTTTCCCTCACCATTGCCAAAGTGGCTTTATCTGTGATTAACTTATCTAACCCCAGTTGGGTACTAGAGCTATCCAAAATCCGCAAGACTATTTTTTCACCATAGCGACTAGGCAAACTATTGACCCGGAAGTCAATTGTACGCCCCTTAAAAACTTTGCGGATACGACCATCTTGTGCTTGCCTTCGTTCTGCAATATCTAAACTTGCAATAATTTTAAATCGTGAAGTAATAGCCGGAATCACCTTTTTCGGAAATCGGAAATATTCCTGTAATACCCCATCTTTGCGCATCCTGATTCTGATAAACTCTTCTTGTGGCTCGACATGAATATCGGATACACCCTCAGTCAGTGCTTTTACTAAAATAATATTTACTGCTTTAATAACAGGAGCATCCTCAGCAGCAGAGATACTTTCAGCAATATCTTCTACTTCTTTTTCATCATCAGCTTCCTCTAACTGATTATCACTTTCAAAGAAATTAGACTCTAACTCTAGCTCTTTTTGTTCTGCCTCTTTTGCCTTAACAATATTCTTCTTGCTTTGTTCCTCTAAGTAATAGTTAATCAGACTTTCATAATCTTGTTTAGTAATAACCAAGCGTTGTAAAGTTAATCCACGATACCTCAAGATATTTTTTAACTCATCCAAAGCTTGAAGATTATGAGGATTAACCATTCCCATCATTACAAATGGTTGCTGATTTTCATAATCTTTCATTAAACTTGATGGTAATGAATCTCCTGCAAACTTTTCTAATTCATCAACTAAACTACTTTCAGAATCACTGCTTTGCCTCAGTGCCTTTAAACTTTTTTCTTGACTTATCTTTCCTATTTGGACGAACTGATTTGCTAAATCAGTTTCGCGACTAAAGAGTGGTATAATCTGATTCCGACGACAAGTTTCAATAGGAATTATCTTGTCGATTAAATAACATAACTGCTCTAGTGGTATTGGAGTAATTTCTGGGTCAAAAGTAGCTACACCATGTAGAATCATCAATTCAAATAGCTGCTGCTTTTTATAATGCCTAATTAAATCTGGCGGTAAGGGATGTCCTATTGCATCTTCGACCAAATCTGTCAGTGATTTGCCTGTCTTACGGCTTTCAATTTGGCAATGTTGGAATTGTTCAATGTTAACTAAGCCTGCCTGAACCAGTTTATTCCCAAAAGGGGACAGATTACCGAGGGCAACTATAGCGGTGCGTGGATTGCGTGAAGAGCTTTGGGCCATGATGAATAAATTTTTTTCCTTAATCTAAATATTCCCTAAGTTTTTGATAAAATTTATACTTGCTTAATAAGCTGTTAACCGAATTTACTGATTCAATATTTGCTGCTTGTTTTCTAGTTTGATTATTGTATGCACCCTAGTATTTCACTCTAGTTTTTTCCCTACAAAGGGATAGTTTATATTGTAAATCCTTATATCAACTTAAGGCCAACAGTTACTATATTGTAATAATCTTAGCAATTACAGAGATATCTTTCCTGTGTTTGGATAGTAGTGGACTGATACACCATTCTTATGTTTATTAGAAAAAAATGGTCAACCCTTGCCATCACAATAATTATGTAAAAAAAGCTAATGTACTATTTTAGCTAGCTGTGTCGATCCAGTAGGCAAAGTTAGCTATCACTAATCAAAATCTAGACTAGAAAAATCTTTTGCTTTATGGTATAATAGTTTGATATAATTTAATTATTAAGCTGTCACTTTAGACTGCAGTATTGGTAAACAATATAAAGTTATAGAGTTAATGATAATTATATCTTATAAGATTATGATATATAAATTCTTTTTATTTATTCTTGAATTTTGATACTCTAGTTAAAGTTTATGTACAAACCAAGAGAGTTTTTCAAAGCACTACTAAACATAGTATGACCATATTTTTTGAACAAAATAGTAAAATGATTACTTATTAATTCAATCAATTAAAAAATTCTAGTTAGTCAAATTTTCACTATAGAAATAGAGAAAATAAATTTGGCAATTTGAACCCATTGAACCTAAATTGAAGACATGGATTTACAGATATTTGGCTAAAGAAGTAATTTATATAATATTGACTGACTTACTTGATGTATGGCAGAAAATAACTGTATTACCACTTAAATTACAATAAAAAGCTATCAAAATAATCCTTACTCATGTAAACTAAAATTTATTCAATATTGTTAAAGCTTAGTGTTTGTCTATTTGTTGTTGATTATGATACGATTAATCATAGTAAAAACAACTATAAAATAAACAATACACCACAATATAAATACTAATAGCCCTAAGTATCAGGAGAGAATTAAATGGCAGGAGAGAACTCCTCTACAGAAACAAAAAATCAAGAAATAAATGAGAAGACTCCAGAGGTTCAAACTTTTGAAACTAATGTAGAATTCGAGTCATCTCAAAAGGTTGAAAGTGATACAGAACTTTCTGCAGATAATGCCTCTATAGATACAGATATTCAGAGCACTGAATCAACCTCAAAAGAAAAAGATCAGGTCTTATTGAAAGAGGCTTATGAATTATTACAAACTCAGTTAGAAACTACCAAGTATCAACTAGAAGAAAAAGAGAGTCAATACAAAAGGCTAGGCGCAGACTTTGACAACTTCCGTAAACGGACACAAAAAGAAAAGGAAGACTTGGATACACAAGTCAAGTGTTCTACAATCATGGAACTATTACCAGTAATTGACAACTTTGAGCGTGCTCGCTCCCATATTAAACCTGCAAATGATGGAGAAATGGCTATCCATAAAAGCTATCAGAGCGTCTATAAGCAAATGGTAGACTCTTTGAAACGCTTAGGAGTTTCTGTTATGCGCCCTGAAGGTCAAGAATTTGATCCTAATCTACATGAGGCAGTAATGCGAGAGGCAACCGCAGAACATCCAGAAGGAACCGTAATAGAAGAATTGGTACGAGGTTATATTCTAGGTGAGCGTGTACTCCGACACGCTATGGTTAAAGTAGCAACAGCACCAGATACAGATGCTGAGACCGAAAATCAAACAGATCCAGAAAGTTGATACTGGTTAGTGATTTTTTATTGAATTATTCTGCTTTAAGTTGTATTCATATCTATCCAAAATCAGCTACAAGAGAAACACATATGCTAATAGAAAATTTTCAATTTTCGGAAATTAACTAATATTTTTTCTGAGTGCAACTTAAAATAACAAAACATAGTTTTTGAGGCTAATTAAGATTAGCAATAACTTGAAAAAATTCTATTATGAGTTGCTAAATTAGCTGATTTTTTTTGCATATTTGAAAAAAAATATAGGAGATTAATATGTAAAAAAAAATAAATATAATTACATCAGATCCCTAGAATTTTTATTACAAATATTAATGATTAAACTTTTTTCGGGCAGGCATCTTTACCAATTTACAAAAAAAATTAATTGGTTAAAAGCCTTATCCATAAGTTAAGCAATAATTTTTTGAGTTGTTTTTTATAAATACATATGCTATGTAAAAAAATTAATTTAGTCGCGGGCAGCTAGCCCGAGATTCAAAACGGACGCACACCGCAAGGGTAACCACCTCAACCAACCCCAATCCTCTCCTGTGAGGATACTAAAATAGGGAAAGCCGTCTATAAAATATTCAGCATGGGTTTTGCCGAACCTCAAACAACCTTTGATATTCGGCTCGGTAGGAATCCCAGGGCTTAAACCCAGGGAGGATGTTAACTGTTTTACCTGTCTTTATGGTCTTGCCAGATATATATCTATGTTTACCCTTGATGAAGTCCACACTTATCAACTACCAAACCAGAAAAAAGCTATCTCTTTTTATTTTTCTAGTCTGAGCATAAACGAAACTAGAGGCTTTAAAGCTTCATTCCAATAAAAAAAAATTTTGACTATTAAGAACGCCGAAGCACTATGGGAAAAGTCATTGGCATTGATTTAGGAACAACTAATAGTTGTGTGGCCGTCTTAGAAGGGGGAAAAGCTGTTGTCATTTCCAACTCAGAAGGTGGACGTACGACACCCAGTATTGTAGGATTTAGCAAAGGAAATGAACGTTTAATTGGCCAACCTGCAAAGCGACAATTAGTAACCAATTCAGTAAATACAGTCTATAGCATTAAAAGATTTATCGGGAGAAGGTGGGATGATACCGAAGAAGAACGCTCTCGAGTTCCTTATATAAGTATTCAGGGTAAAGATGATACTGTAAATGTCCAGGCGAGGGGAAAAAACTATACTCCTCAAGAAATTTCAGCTATGATTCTGCAAAAAATGAAGCAGGATGCTGAAAAATATCTAGGCGATTCTGTTACTCAAGCTGTAATTACAGTACCAGCCTATTTTACAGATGCACAGAGACAAGCAACTAAAGATGCAGGAACTATTGCTGGTCTAGAAGTGCTAAGAATTATCAATGAACCAACTGCAGCTTCATTATCCTACGGTATGGATAAGCAGGAGAAAGATCATAGTATCTTAGTCTTTGACCTTGGTGGAGGGACTTTTGATGTTTCTATCTTACAATTGGGAGATGGAATCTTTGAAGTTAAGGCTACTTCGGGTAACAATCATTTAGGAGGAGATGATTTTGATAATTGTATAGTTAATTGGTTAGTAGATCAATTCAGAAGTCAGGAAGGGAAAGATTTATCTCCAGATAAAATGGCAATACAAAGAGTGCGAGAAGCAGCAGAAAAGGCCAAAATAGAACTATCCTCTACCGAGAGTACAAATATTAATTTACCATTTATTATCGCTGACGAAAAAGGGCCAAAACATTTAGAAGCTCAGCTAACTCGCCCTCAATTTGAAAAATTGGTTCAGCCTTTGATTGAAAGAACGATTGAACCGGTAAAGCAGGCTCTCAAGGATGCTGGGATGAAGCCAGAAGATATAGACAAAATTATTCTTGTGGGAGGGTCTACTAGAATACCAGCAGTTCAAGCAGCAATAGGTAAGTTTTTTCATGGTAAAGTTCATGATAGTTCGGTGAATCCTGATGAAGCTGTAGCTTTAGGGGCAGCTATTCAAGGTGGTATTTTAGGAGGTGAAGTTAAAGATCTTTTGTTATTAGATGTTATTCCTCTGTCCTTGGGTTTAGAAACTTTAGGAGGAATATATACTAAGGTAATTGAGAAAAATACTACAATTCCTACCAGTCGCTCCCAAATGTATTCTACTGCTGTGGATGGGCAAATATGTGTAGAAATTCATGTCCTCCAGGGTGAGCGACCAATGGTTAAAGATAATAAAAGTCTGGGTAAATTTTTACTCAAAGGAATTCCTCCTGCTCCAAGAGGTGTACCACAAATAGAAGTTAATTTTTATATGGATGCTAATGGAATTCTGAAAGTTAACGCTCTAGAACAAGGAACAGGTAGAAAACAAAGTATTGAAATTAGTAACACAGGTGGTCTGAGTGAATCTGAAATTCAACGAATGCAAAAAGAAGCAGAAACTTATGCACAACAGGATAATCAACAAAAACAATTAGCAGAATTGAAAAATCAGGCACATACTCTGTTATATAACTATGAAGCAACTATTAAAGAACATGGTAGTTTTATTGATCAACAGCTGGTTACAGAAATTGGTAATAGTTATGAGGAGTTAAAACAAGTATTGATTAATTATGAAACTGAAGTTAATTATGACCAACTAAGTCAGCAGATTGAAGTATTTAGGGAACAGCTATTTGCTTTAGGTGAAACTTTATATCAACAAGGGGGAAGTGAAAAGCTAAAATTACCAGAAGAAGATAAAAATTCTCAGGTGCTTCAAAATTCAGAAATTACAAAGCCAGAAAGTCCAAAGGAAATATCTGTTGTAAAAGCAGAAATTACAGAGTCAAAAACTTCTTCTAAAGAAGTAGAAAGTGAGATTTTTGTTGATACTAACTCAAATATAAATGATGTAAATTCAAGCAGGGATCAAGAAACAATAAAAGCTACTGAGAATGAACTTAGCCAAAATCCGTTTCTATAGAAATAGAAATTCTTAGTACAGGACAAAATTTATAAATACTCTAAAAATGCAAGGTATTTTAGATTTAAATCATTTCCTGGGAAGATGAGCAGACAGAGCACATAGAGCGAATAAATCCACTTTTTGAGTTCTCCTAAAGATAGAAGGATGGCAAAAATTGGGTGAAAAACCTCCCACAATCCCTACAGTCTTTTGTTTAGTAATTTTTTATTTGTTTTTTTAGAGTATATATGTTATAATATAAATATTTATTTTTGGAAAATTAGTATGAAGTAAAAAATGGATACACCAGGCAGGGGTAATCCAACTTCAGAGGGGTACAGTACAGCAGCTGATGAAATGTGAACCACCCACCAGCCCTTGGGCTTAGGAACGTTATAAACTCGGTACCAATCAGTCGGGGAGGATTTAAAAGAGACTGTATAGATATGGTAGCAACTCAAGCAAGTTACTCTGTTGAGTGGCATAGAGATAAATTAGTTAAGTGTATCTGAATTATGCAATATTTGACCAGATAAAAGCTATGTATCTGGTAAATGCTTGTCTCATTTCTCAGGAGGAGTCCATGTATCCCTAACCTCACTATTCAGTTAGGAAGTGGGACCTATAACACTTTGAACTCCTCACAAATTAAAGTCAAGCTGCTCAAATTAGCATTTTGTACAATCTAGGTTCAGACCCAATGCCTATTATTTCTTGTTGAAAATAAACATCTTTTGAGACTCAGGATTCTACACAAGCAATTGAAATCTGGAATTTTCTTGACTTGTAACCATTGAAACAGAAGGCTTGAGACCTTAATTTATTGATTATTAATAATAAATCTGTAGATTTATCATAAGTTTGTGCTAGACTAGATAAAGGCGAGAATAAATATACTGGGAAATTAAGACCAAAAAAATGATCGCCTAATAAATACATAAAATCACAAAGTATACATATTAACATTATTAATTCTAGGCAAATAGCTCTATGGCCCGCGATTATTACGAAATTCTAGGTGTTTCTCGTAGTGCAGATAAAGAGGAACTAAAGCGTGCCTACCGTCGCTTGGCTCGTAAGTACCACCCAGATGTGAATAAAGAACCAGGATCAGAAGAGCGCTTTAAAGAGATAAATCGAGCTTACGAAATTCTTTCAGATCCAGAAATGAAGGCCCGTTTTGATCGCTTTGGAGAAGCTGGGGTATCAGGAGGAGCAGCATCAGGTTTTTCAACAGACTTTTCAGATAGCTTCGCTGATATATTTGAAAGCTTTTTCAGTGGGTTTGGAGGAGCGGGAACTCAAGGACGTAGGCGAACAGGTCCAGTAAGAGGAGATGACTTACGTTTAGACTTGAATCTGGAGTTTATCGAAGCTATATTTGGTGGTGATAAAGAACTAACAATTAAACACCTGGAAACTTGTGGAACCTGTAATGGTTCAGGGGCTAAACCAGGTACAAAACCTCAAACTTGCTCTACTTGTGGGGGTACGGGTCAAGTTCGCCGAGCGACAAGAACTCCTTTTAGTAGTTTCACTCAAGTTTCAGTTTGTCCCTCATGTAACGGTAGTGGACAGATAATAGAAGAAAAATGTGTTGATTGTGGAGGCCGTGGACAGAAAGAGGCTACAAAAAAAATAAAAATTACTATCCCAGGGGGGGTAGACAATGGTACTAGGTTACGAGTATCTAATGAAGGAGATGCAGGTCGGATGGGTGGCCCACCAGGAGACTTGTATGTTTTTCTATCCGTAAAAAATCACCCAGAGTTTCAAAGAGATGGAATTAATATTATCTCCCAAATAAAAATTAGCTATTTACAAGCAATTCTGGGTTGTTGTTTGGAAATAAATACAGTTGATGGTAAGACGGAATTAACAATTCCATCAGGAACTCAGCCTAATGCAATTTTAACTTTGGAAGATAAGGGAGTACCTAGACTAGGTAATTCAGTAAGTCGTGGGGCTCATCTGATTACTATCGAAATTGATATTCCCACAAAAATTACTCCAGAAGAAAAAGAGTTATTGGAAAAATTGGCAAAGATTAAAGGTGAACGTACTGGAAAAGGAGGTATAGAAGGGTTTCTGGGAAGTTGGTTTCAACAAAAGTGATTGAAATTAAAAAATTTCCTAATTATCTATCACAAAAATATTATCAGCAGGGTAAAAAAACAGAGGCGTTGCTGAATTATTTTATAATTTTCTGGATGTTGAATTAGATTTATATATTGATTGGTATCTATTCATAACTGAAAATCAGCAACGCTAAAACATGATCTTAAATATTACCTAAGTATACTAAATATGCTTGTTGTTGAAATTAAATTATGGTAAAGAAATTACACAACTAATGATTGTGCTTGATGAGTGTTCCTAAATACCTTTGACAACTTGAATTTTAGCTGTACATACCCAAACGACAATAATCAACTTGATATGAGACTTTGTCTCAGTTTTATAGAGCAGAAAATATTTAACTATGGATTCTCAAGCCCAAATCCAAGATGGACAAAAGTCAGATGCTCAAATAGATCTGCGAGGTACTCCATGTCCAATTAATTTTGTGAGGACAAAACTGTATCTGGAAAAGATGATGCCTGGAGAAATTTTAGAGGTGTGGTTAGACTCAGGGGAGCCAATAGAGCAAGTACCTGATAGTTTGATTGTGGAAGGTTATAAAATAGAAGAAATAAAAGAAAAGTGTGAATATTTTGTCCTCAAGGTGCGTCGCCCAGAAATGGTTGCATGAATTGGAATTCAGAAATAGGTGATGTATTTGAGAAGAACTGGTTAGGGACAGTAGTAGCAGTTCAGGCAAATTTTTACCAAGTTAAGATTGAGAGAAGTTATAACTCAGTAAAAAATGCTAGAGAAAATTTACCTCAGTTTCTTCTATGTACCCGTAGATCGCGTTTGAAGAAAATTGGCCAAAAAGTCATGGTGGGCGATCGCGTAATAATAGAGGACCCAGACTGGGTGGGTGGACGAGGTGCTATAGCAGAGGTTTTACCAAGAGAAACAGAGCTTGATCGCCCTCCTATAGCTAATGTAAACCAGGTAATGTTGGTCTTTGCTTTGGCAGAGCCTAATTTAGATCCTGTTGCTTTAACAAGGTTTTTACTTAAGGCGGAGTCAACAGGTTTAGAGATATGTTTGTGCTTGAGTAAATGCGATCTTGTATCTGCAACAAAAATGGAAGAATGGCGCTCTCAAATTTCTGAGTGGGGTTATGAACCATTTTTTATTAGTCTGAAAACAGATGTGGGTTTGGGAGTAGTTAAGGATGGCTCAAATTCTCTGTGGGAAAAACTGAGGAATAAAATTACTGTGGTTTCTGGTCCTTCTGGTGTGGGGAAGTCGAGTTTAATTAATTATTTGATTCCTGATGTGAATTTACGGGTGAGTGCTGTGTCTGGAAAATTGTCGCGGGGACGACACACTACTCGTCATGTTGAGTTATTTGAACTGCCTAATGGGGGTTTATTGGCGGATACACCAGGTTTTAATCAACCACAGTTAGAATGCGAAGCTATAGAGTTGGCGCATTTATTTCCAGAAGCTCGAAAGTATTTGGCAGATGGGAGTTGTCAGTTTAGTGACTGTTTACATCGGGATGAACCTAATTGTGTAGTAAGGGGTGAGTGGAATAGGTATGAGTATTATTTGATGTTTTTAGAAGAGGCGATCGCACGGCAGGAGGCATTACAACAAAAACCTTGTGTTGAGTCTAATTTAAAAGCAAAAATAAGTTCGGGTGGTAAACAAAAGTTAGAACCTAAGTTAGCTAGTAAAAAATATCGGCGTTCTTCTAGAAAATTAGAGCATCAGCAGTTGCAAGATCTGTGTGAGGAGTTAGTTGACTTTGAATAATTGTGAAGTTAGGCGATCGCTACTCAGGTATGTTATATCAAAGCTGAAAATTATTGTGCAATATTTAAATTAATTACTAATTAAAATGAGGTTAGGCGATCGGTGTTATAAACAGGAGCTGATAACTATCTAAAAAACTAGCCTTAGAGACTGTTTTTCAAAGGAATATTAAATGCAGGTTTGGAGTGGGTGTCGGTTATCGCTGACTTGAATTGGCGACAATAGTTATGATATGGAATCAAAATCTTAACTATCTGTCGTCACCTACCAATATTATAGTAGATTCTACTTTGGTAAGGAACACTCGGGAGCGGGGAAGATGCAGGTACTAAAAACATTTAATTGTTAATAGTAGTAGTTGAGCATTAAATAACTTTTCATCACTGGAATAAGTTTCATTGTTGAACAAATCAAAAACTACAACGTTTATACCTTCCTCGATCAAGGCTTCAAATATATGTGATCCAACAAAACCTACTCATCTGGTTACGATCACAGACTTGCAAAACTCTAGAGTATAAGTATTTTTGGCGTTGCATATTTACGGGGTGAATTACAGTTTTAGAGAAATAGGAAGTCAAGGATGGAATTTCCGTTTTCTGCAAATTCTGCAAAGACTCATCTTTTAGTTCAGCAAAACTGCGTTTTTTTTAATACCTTGTTCAAATATCCTCAGATAATGTTCTTGAAGCTTTGTTTGAGCAAAAACCTATTGCAACATTATTTTGTGGTGGGTTCAAAGTTAATTTTTAAGTATCCGTTACTATCAAGACATCGCCACCAAAAAGAGGAAGAGACTGAACTCAATTTGCTGTGACCGACAAGTAGAAAAAGGAAATTAAGTTTTCAAATAAGAACTGTTGTTTAATTATTAAAGATAATTATTCAGTAAAAAAAAAATTATTTAATGATAAAATATTTACAAGTTAAAAATTTACTATTAACATAATTTAACTGCTTAAAAATATAAACTATGAAACTTGATAAATTACAAATTCAAAAACTGGAACAGTTTCTCGAAAAAATCAAAAATGACACCTATCCCGAACCTTCAACCCTACTTCATAGCCAAATAACTCAACAAATGTTTGATGTATGTTTGAAACAAATATCTTTACCTCCTGCGGCAAAAATCTTAGATATTGGTTGCGGTCAAGGTGTGGCTTTGGAGATATTTAAAAAACATGGCTTTGCACCAATTGGAATTACTTTAAATAACGAAGATGTAGCTATTTGCCAACAAAAAGGTTATGAAGTTTATCAAATGGATCAATCATTTCTAGATTTTGCAGATGACTATTTTGATTTTGTTTGGTGCCGACATTGTTTAGAACATAGCATTTTCCCATATTTTACTTTACAGGAAATTTATAGAGTTATTAAAAATGAAGGTTATTTATATATAGAAGTACCTGCTCCCGATACCAGTTGCCGACATCAAACGAATAAAAATTACTATAGTGTATTGGGTAAAAGTATGTGGCTAGATTTAATTAAAAGAAGTGGATTTGAGATTTTACAAGTATTAGATATTCAATTTAATGTGCCTGCTGGTCCTGATATTTATTGGGGAATGATTCAGAAGAAAATTCGTTCTACTATAACTTCAAAAAATTCTGTCAAAATTATCAATTTTAAATGGGTATCTAACTCTGATAATCAAGAAATTAACCTTTCTCTAGACTCTAATGAATTTACTCAAAAAATGATGCTTAACTATTTTGAAAAGGGGCAAGTTTATGAGTCGGAAATTTTTCAATTAATTTCCAGATTTCTCGAAGTCAATGATTGTTTTATTGATATTGGTGCTCATATTGGGTATTATTCGGTTTTGGCTGCCAAAATAGTGGGAAGTAAAGGGAAAGTATTTGCTTTTGAGCCAGAATTATCAAATCATCAAAAAACTTTAGAAAATATCACTCTTAATCATCTGAATAATATCAAACTATTTAATCTGGCTGTGGGTTCGGAAACTAAGCAAACACAAATATTTGTTAATCAAGATAATGATGGGGGTCATGCTTTGTGGGATGTAGGTAAACATCCATTCAATAAAAAAAGTTTGAATAATCAAACAATGCAAAATACTCAACTATCTACACTAGATAATATTCTCAGCCAAGCTGGAAATATTACTAATTTAAAAATCATAAAAATTGATACTGAAGGAGGAGAACTTGATGTGGTTAAAGGAGCTGTAAATACAATTCGCAAATATGATGTTCCATACATTATTTGTGAGATTAATAGATTTGGTTTACAGCAAATGGGAACTAATGAAACTGAACTCCGGGAATTTATGAATTCTTTGGGCTATGAAACTTATTTGCTCACCTCAAACAGCAGTAACCAGTTAGTTAGGTTACCTATGGGCAAGTATTATGAAACATCCTATGTTTTTAATGTTCTATTTACAAGACAAAGTTTTATACCCCAATAGTTTTCAATAATAGGTAAATTAAGCAGTGACATAAAATTAATTAAATCTATCAAGGTTTGGGGAAAAAATAAACTTCAGTATTTCAACCCTAATACTGAGCACTGCTAAACACTAATAACTAATAACTAATAACTAATAACTAAAATGACTAATGACTGAAATAACTTATGAATCAAATAAAACAGAATGTAATACCTCTTTATGAATGAGCGATCGCTCCCGAAAAAAAGCTATTCTATCTGATAATAAAACATCCCCATTTACATAATTCTCAATCCAAGTTTTACTAATTAAATTCGGATCTTCTGGTAATTCTGATAACTCCCATCCCGGCATTTCCAAATCAGTCATTAACTGGCTAACTTTCGGATCATAACTAATAGCAAAACAGCGACATTCTTCTGATGCGCCCATAATTAAACTGTGGAAACGCATCCCTATTACCATTTCCACTCCTCTAAAAACTCCCTTTAAAACTTGAGGATTTTCTAAAGTTAAAATTTTACTATGATTAGGTAATTTTTGATGAATAAATTCGGCAATTTTAAAATCTTTTATAGGTTGAAAAGGTAATAACAAAATAAAGGCTTGAGTTGCCTTTTGAAAAGATATGATTGCTTTAGTTAAAGTTGCTAAACGTAGGGGAGTAAGTTGAGGATGGAGTCTCAAGCTCACCGCTACTCTTGGTGCAGGTAAACTCCAAAGACCAGGGACCGGGGAAGTTTCTAAAGCCCAAACCGGGTCAGGGGCTAAAGTAAAAGGAATGTTCCATTTAGCAATTATTCCTGCTGAAGTTGCATCCCTGACGCTAACAATATTGCAATGCTTTAAACATTGTTTTGCCAAAAATTGAGTACTTAAATGATTTAAAGGCCCAATTCCTTGTGCCCAGGCAATAGTTTTTAAGCCCATTTTTTGAGCAATTCCCATTAATCCGGCATAATAAAAAGGACTAGCAATACTGGTAGCATCTTGAATAAGACTTCCACCACCCCAAATAAATATATCTGAAGTTCTCATAGCTTGGAGGATGGTAAATGCATTGAGGCGATCGCTCGCTTCTACTTGGTAGCGTTGTTTGGTTTCGGAGGGGTTGCCAGATAAAACTAATGGTTCAATATTATCGGGCAACATCTGCAATAAAGATGCTAACAATGCCTCATCTCCACCATTTCCTTTTCCATAGTAACCACATAAAATTGCTCGCATTTGTTTGAATTATTTCCTATTTTGATTTAACCTGATAAAAAAGGAGAAATTAATACTTGAAAATTCAGATTTTTTAAATATGCACGCTTTATCAATACCTACTTGGATTATTCATATTTCTAGCGTTATCGAATGGGTAGCTGCCATCTGGTTTATTTCGATTTATGGTAAAGTTACCCACAATTATGCTTGGTATGGTCTATCATTTGCTATGTTACCTGCATTAGTTAGTGCTATGTGTGCTTGTACTTGGCATTATTTTGATAATGACCCTAATTTAGAATGGTTGGTTACCCTCCAAGCATCAATGACTTTATTGGGAAATTTTACCCTATTAGCTGCCGCTTGGTGGATATTTTCTGAGAGTAAAAAACAAGAGATAGATAGTGGAAGTTAAAAAATTTATAGTATATAAAAATCGTAAATTATTTGTGAAAAAAAATTGTAATAGTTTGTTTTCCCAATCCCATTAAAATTGGGCTGGGAGAGCAAATTTTTACGGTAAAATATTACAATCTCAACACTCATTATTATACTCTATATTGTAATTTTTAAGGCTTCTAAAAGTATGATTTCTAAAGATATTTTATTTGCTCTTTCTTTATTTCCATATTTAGGTTTTCTTTGGTTTTTAACTCGTTCTGGTAAAGCACCTCGTTTAGCTTTATTTGGATTTTATGGCACTTTAGTATTTGTGGGTGTTACTATTCCGGCTGGAATTTATGCTCAACAAGTTTATGGTGAAGCTTTAGCAAATATTGATTGGTTACATGGCGGTGCTGAAGTATTTTTAACTTTATCTAATATTTTAGTAGTGTTAGGTTTTAGGGAAGCTATTTTAAAAAAGGAAGAAGTAAGAAATAAGAAGGAAGAAGGAACAACTTATTAGTAAATTTTCATAAAATAGGAAATAGGTATCGGGGCAATAGGAAAAATTAATTAATAATTTCTGGATAAGAATTAATCGTGTTTTTGATGTTTAGAGAGGTCTGTTTTTCATATCATTTACAGGAAAAACTAAAGATACAGTATAGGAGCTTATAGTTTCATCAAATGATTGTCGGGGGTTAGCGATCGCAATCTAATTTTTAAGGTGTAGATTTATAGCAATTTTCATAAAATTTGAAGCAGACTTCTTTAAACAAAAAACTCTTATAAGAAAATTTTTGGAAATGTCTCGAAACTTCATTTATACATCCTAATAGACTAGATAGATTTAATTAATATTCACAACCAAAAATTTCCTCACCTTATACTATTTTATGGCGTTCAAAAGTCAACCCACCCCCTTATCCTCCAAGACCAAAAAGTTAAAATTTAAAAGTCAGATTTAAAAAAAATAAAACTTTAATTCTACAGTAATTGTAGAAAATTATTTAAGAGGTAAAGCTAAATGCTTAGGTTACATCTAAGAAAAAAAACTGTGAAAATTATTCAATAAATGAAAAAAAATTATGGAATTTAATTACTCTTATAAAGGCAATACATATATTACTGACAATGGCAAAAATACTCAGATGTCATTCTCTCCAGATACCAAACGAGAACCTACCTATTTTGTTGGTGAACTGGGAAAAAATGTCGCATTTCGTGAAGCAATAAGTGCCTTACATGACGTAGTAGTTTCCGACCTCCGATACAAACCAAAAGACAAAGCAGCTTATCAAGAATGGCGTGGCAAACAAAAAGATGAAATAGACTGGAAAAATATTGCAGCTAAACATCAAGAAGTAGCTCGAAAAATAGTAGAAATTAGTACAGAATTAAACCAACTATACAAAAACCGAGAACAACGTTTAAAACCATTTAACCAAGCTCAACAAAAATTCTTTCAATATCTTTATAAAATTGATTATGATGCTTGGTTTGTTTTAGACCCAGTAATAACTGTTCATCCTGATGAAATTTTCTTTGAATGTTTCAGTATTGACGAATCAACTTATGGAAGACTTGGAGCCAGTTATGAACTATTCAAAAATATTAATGATTTTGCCTGCGGAACTACCAATATTGACTATTCTTCAGCCCTCTATCAAGAATTTCAAAAAATTCGTAGTTATAAAACAACTCAACTCCAAGTAGACCCCTCCGGTTTTGAACTTAAAACCACCAAAGAAGAAACTTTTAAAGAAGTAAAAATAGACCTCCCCGATAACTGGTTAAGAGGATTTTTACAAGTCAGTTCAGCTATGTCATTACCAGGGACAAAATTCGACTTGCACCCAATGGATATTTATAATATGTGTTTGGTCTTGCGTCGCAACAAAGAAAAACATGGGCCCCGCAGTATTCGCTACTTTTTAGAACCAGGAGAACCAATAGAAATAGTATTTGAACCATGGAATCTGGAAATAATTTGTCACCGTTCTATTTACACTGGAAATTCCCCTCAACAAATCCGAACTTGGGGGCGAAGAAGACTACATATTTTAGAACGTTTAATTCCTATTGCTAAAAAATTTACTGTTCATTTATTAGGCACAGGAATGCCCTCATTTTATGTAGCAGATTTAGGAGATATGTCTTTTACTTTAGGATTATCAGGATGGACGGCAAATGATTGGGCACAAGCTGGTAATTTTGACTTAATGGCACCCCGTGCTGATGTGGATGAATGGACTCAGAAAATAATATTTAATGGGTTGCGAGAAAACTGGTTTGAAACTGCTAATAGTTTAGCAAAAAGACTTAATTTAAGTCGTACTTCTGTATTGGGTGCTTTGGGTGCTTATACTCAAGCTGGACGAGTAATTTATGATTTAAATAAACAGGTTTATCGGGTTAGAGAATTAAGTCGGGAACCTCTACCAATGGAGAGGTTAAGGTTTGCAAATGCTAGGGAAGAAAGTGCTACTAGATTTTTGCAAGAAAATTTAGTTAAGGTAAATTCTGTCAATGATATTAATGGGGTTTTAAGTATTAAAGGAAACGTCAGAGATAAGGGAATAACTTTTTATTCTTCTTTAGATATTGATCGCGATGAGCGGATAATTGAGGCAAAGTGTAATTGTAATTGGTATCAGCAAAATAAATTGTATCAGGGGCCTTGCGAGCATATTTTGGCCTTGCGGATGCAGCAAGCTCGTCAGAGTCGATAGCAGAAGTTATACGGTTTAATAGAAGTCAACAGTCTACTTATGTGGCCTTACATTAGGCGATCGCCTAATTTATGAATAAGACTTATGCAATACCGCTATATATCCTGAATAAATTCGTCTTGCTCAAGACATTGCAACTACAATTATTGCCGTTGCGTAATTCCTGATGAATTCAAAACAGTTTGATATCTTTAATAATTCAGACTTATTGAGCAACTCTGTCAGAACTTACACAGTTCAAAACTCAGTAGGCAGAAGCTTTAAGGAGGTTGACAGTACAGGTTAATTTACACTAAAATCCATTACTGCTTTTATTTTGTGGTTATTTGTAAAGTTTATTGTAAATTTATTTGATTAAATAATCATAGAAAACAGTAAAAATAAATGTCCATTTTCAAGTGTAGTGATCAAGCGTGGAGCTGGAGATGGAACATCAAACCATAATTGGTGACCTAATAAATTGAAACTGAATATCGTACGCCAAAATTATTCACTGTCAAACCTGATGGGTAAAAGCTTTAATTACATTGAAGAATTTAAAAGCCCTGATCTCAATGTTATAAAGCAAGACATTTTTGACTTAATAATTAAGTCTCAAGATTGTTGGCCTACTAATTATGGTCAGCATAGCATAGTACAGGTACTTATCGTATTGCTGATGACTGTGGTGCTGGAAGCTCTAGTATGTAGGGTTTTCCCCATTGAACAGCTAGGCTGATAATACTAATCTTCACAAAGCCCGTGTATTAACTTGGCCAGTCAAACAAAAATATGGTCGGAAAATTTTTTAGGCAGATTTAATCATTCTTGCAGGAAACTGTGTTCTCGAATCAATGAAACTTAAGACGTTTGGATTTGCTGGTGGACGTGAAGATGTTTCGGAAAAAGAAGAAGATATTAATTGGGGTAGTTAATCAGAATAGCTTGGGGATAAACGATATTCAGGAGATCGAGATTTAGAGAATTCTTTGGGAGCTGTTCAGATGGGATTACTTTATGTGGATCCAGAAGAACCAAATAGAAATACTGATCCATTAGCTGCAGCTCAAAATATTCGTGAAACCTTTGGCCGCATGTCAATGAATGATGAGGAAACGGTTGCCCTAATTGCAGGGGGACATACTTTTGGAAAACCTCACGGTGCTCCTGATCCAGAGCAATATATTGACCGAGAGCCTGAAGGGGCAAAGATTGAATAACAAAGCATGGGTTGGAAAAATACCTTTGTTAGTGGTCATGGTGTTGCTACTATTACTAGTCTTCTAGAAGAGGCTTGGACTAATACACCAACACAATGGAGCAACAACTTCTTTAAAAATTTATTTGGCTATGAGTGAGAACTAACAAAAAACCCTGCCGGCGCCCATCAGTGAATTCAATTCCTAAAGGAGGAGCTGGCGCAGTTACTGTCCCTGATACAGGATTTCTCAAAAAGTCATCCTCCATTTATGCTTACTACAAACCTTGCTTTGCCTTTTGATCCTTTTGATCCTATTTATAGAACTATTTCACAACACTTCTATGAGAACCCAGATGAATTTGCAGATGTATTTGTTCGTGCTTTGTTCAAATTGACACATCGTGATATAGGCCCTATTGCTCGTTATCTTGGCCCAGAAGCACCTAAAGAAGAGTTTATTTAGCAAGGTCTTATTCCTACAGTTACCCATGACTTAATTGATCATCAGGATACCACTGCACTAAAAAGGAAAAATCCTTGCTTCGGGATTATTTGTTTATGAATTAGTTGCTACGGCTTGTGCTTCTGCTTCAACCTTCCGTGGTTCTGATAAGTGTGGTAGTGTAAATGGTCGTCATATTCCTCCGATCAAGAAGTCTTTGACGGGGTTGACCGTGCTACTGGTGAAGTAAAGTGGACAGGTACTCGTATTGATTTAATCTTTGGTTCAAACTCAGAGCTTTGAGCACTAGCTGAAGTTTATAGTAGCTCAGATTCACAAGAGAAGTTTTTTGAGGATTTTATTGCTGCATGGACTAAAGTAATAAACCTAGATCGTCTCAATTTGGCTTAATTACATTCAAAAATACTTCAGTCAAAAAAAGCGATCGCTTTCTTTGAGAATGAAATGGTCTTGCTATATCGCCATCTTTACCTTTAAGAGAATGAGACAGCCCTGGGAAAATAACGAGGCTTAACTTCTGTCAAACAGAATAATTCCTATCTTTAAAACCATATTTTCTAATCAAAATTATGAAAAGCTTGTTATAATAATAACAACACCCATAGTCTAATAATTGGCGAACAGCCTTGCAATTTGGGCGGTGGATCGCCGTCCTTGTGTTAAGTCCACACATGCATCACTAGCCTGCTTTTGACTGTTCGGGTCATCCCATCTATACTGGGCAACAGTTTGGCTTCCTGGAAGCTTTTCCAGTTATAGATGGGAGACCCGTTTGAGTTAAGCAGTCTAGTCCTAAGAGGTCTACGAAGGGGCAACCAATGTCTGTGGGTGTTTTTTCAGCATTATTGAAGACGTAACACAAAGGTACTATATATAGAGTTCAAAAACTATAACGTTATAGTTTTATGCGCTATATATATGGTCTCGGCGTAATTTCTATTGCTCCTCCAATGTAACAAATGTAAAAAATATATTGGTAATTCCCACAACTCTTACTCGTTTGTGAATTTTAGGATGCTTATTCTGCAACAAAGTCACATTATCGCCATCGAGAATACATTTGCTCAGTGTAACTGACCTTCCTCCGCAGCAGTGTCTTGAGCAAAAACTTGTTTATCTACTTCACGTCGGTAAGCAGCTATATTTTCTACAAACTCATCAACTAAGAAATTATCTTTGAAAATAGCTGCTTATGTCTCCCAAGGATCGGATAGATCGACTTGCTATTGATAGATGAACAAAGGTAAATAACATAGTCTCAACGTTACCCACCACAGGTAAGACATCAGAAGACTTGAAAAATCTTCATCATCAAGTAAGCCATGAGCCATAAGGTTTCTCAAATTAGAGCCAGAAATATCAACAAGTAAACCTTTCAAGTCAAAAAGCGTATCTTCATCAAAAATGTCTTTTATTTTAGGGAGGTCAAGAGTCTTGTTTAAATCATCTTTATTCTGAATTATTTTTTCATTATAAACCTCTGATGTACCTAGTATTAACTAGATCTTGCGAGCCAGAGTTAATAAAATCTTCTTTAGTAACAGAAGGATCAATAGACAACATATTTTCACCTTTATTCTAAATTTTGCTAGTATAGTCAAAATTAAATATAAAACAGATAATTCTCAAATAAAACTCAAGCAGCTGCTCACAAAGTATTAATATCACAACCACAATTTTCCTGTAAATAATAAGTTATTATCTTAATTATTTCTAATTCCAAAATTTCATTTTTTATAACGATTTAATGGGATATTTATCAATTCTTTCCAAATTTATTAGACCAGGATTTTCACCCACAAAACTGTGTGATTCAACAGTCTTTATAAATACATGATTTATCGTAGTTATTGCTTCATTTACTGCTTAAAGATCGGGTATAATTATTTATCTATAACATCCAAATATTATTACCAATAAAAGTATTGCCTTTGTCTAGCAAATAATCTGGCATAGCTTTTGCTAAACCATCTGAATATTATATCAATTGTCACAACCAATAGGTAAATTGTTACATAAGATAAATGTAAATTTATTTCTGAAAAGCAATAGCTTAAACTAAGCTATAACTTATAAAATTTTACCATAAACTGTTAAAATAATACTTTTGATATTTATCAATTTAAACTTATAAATTTAAGTGACTCGAAAAAAACAGATGAAACAAATCCTCTACCTAGAAGTACCAACACCAGATACAAAAACCGTTTGTCAATGGCTACAATCTAAATTTGAAGCTGGTTTCGGCGAAAAAAATATAACTCCAGATGGCTTTATTATCAAATTTCCAGAAGCTCCAACTCAGGAAATTTCTGTATTTGTCTGGTCATTACAAAGAACTACCTATTTAAAAGTATTTGCCCAAGGAAATATCTCTCCAATACAAAAAAAATTTACCTCAAACTTAACTACCAATTTGCGAAAAGAATTTCCTTTAAATTATCCAGAACCTCCCACAGTCGATCTATCAAATCAGTCAATTTTTACAGCTTTAGCATCAGATTATCCCCTCACAGTCAAATACTTTCAAAAAATGCCTAGAGGAGAATATGACCTCAACCGTTTATATTGGTGGGAAAAACGTTGGCGTGAAGGAGTTAAAAATCCTCAAAAACCAAAACAAGTACTTTGGAAAAAAGAGTCTGGAACAAATAATAATTCAATTGAATATGACTTAATTTATGTTGGTGGTGCTCTGGGAACTATTCATGCAGCAGTCATGGCAAGACTAGGATATAAAGTATTATTATTAGAACGGTTACCTTTCGGTAAAATGAATCGAGAATGGAATATTTCTCGCTCAGAACTTCAGAGTTTAATTGACTTAGGTTTATTTACTAACGCAGAAATAGAAAATTTAATTGCCAGAGAATATAAAGATGGATTTAATAAATTTTTTGATGCTAATAACCCTGATTTTTGTAAGGCAGCAATTCTCCATACTCCCACTGTTTTAAATGTGGCATTAGATTCAGAAAAATTACTGAATATATGCGGAATAAAACTACAAGAAGCTGGAGGAAAAATCGTCGATGAAACAGAATTTATTAAAGCTGAAATTGAACCAGAAAAAGTTATAATTCACACTCAAAATTTATCTAGCAAAACTGAAGAAATTTTCTGTGGGCGTTTATTAGTAGATGCCATGGGTACTGCTTCTCCTATCGCCTGGCAATTAAATGGTAAACGTGCTTTTGATAGTGTTTGTCCGACAGTCGGAGCAATAATTGATGGTGGATTTGAAGCAGGTGTTTGGGATTCAAATTATGGAGATGTTCTAAATAGTCATGGGGATATTTCTCGTGGTCGACAATTGATTTGGGAGTTGTTTCCCGGTGCTGGAAATGAATTAACAATTTATCTATTTCATTATCATCAAGTTCATCCTGAAAATCCTGGTTCTCTGTTAGAAATGTACGAAGATTTTTTCACTATTTTACCAGAATATCGACGCTGTGACATGGAGAAATTAGTATGGAAAAAGCCAACTTTTGGTTATATTCCTGGGCATTTTAGTATTAAAGCCAGCGATCGTCAAATTGCTTTTGACCGTTTAGTTTGTATTGGTGATGCTGCTTCTCTTCAGTCTCCTTTAGTATTTACTGGTTTTGGGTCTTTGGTCAGAAATTTACCTCGTTTAACCGAGCTTTTAGATACTGCTTTAAAACACGATTTACTTAGTGCTAATCACTTAAATAAAATTCGTGCTTATCAAAGCAATATTGCTATTACTTGGTTATTTTCTAAAGGTATGATGGTGCCCACAGGTAAATATTTACCCCCCCAAAGAATTAATTCTATTTTGAATACTTTTTTTGGGTTATTAGCAGACTCGCCCCCGGAAGTAGCAGATACTTTTATTAAAGACCGAGCTAATTGGTGGATGTTTACAAAATTAGCCCTTAAAGCAGCCAGAAAAAATTCTTATCTTTTATTATGGATTCTAGATTTTATTAATTTTCAGGAAATATTACTTTGGACAATAAGTTATATAAATTTTACTTTGTTTAGTTTGGTAAGTTGGTTATTAGGATGGTTGCCTAACTTTGCCCGTTGGATTCAACCTTGGTTAGAACCTCGTTATCCTGGTTTATGGTTTTGGATATTAGCAAATAGTTATGCCTTAACCTATAATGTCGGTCAACCACAGATAAACTTTAAATTACAAAAGCCATTTCAGTCCGAAAGCTTGTCTGGGTAATAATCACCATTACTATGGTAAATTACATTCATATTTCTTGTATGAGCGACAAAATAATTTGACTTTTTCCCAGGGGTAACAATAGTTCCTGTTAGCTTTACACTCTCATCACAAAACGAGCAAGTAATATAAACTTTAACATTGTTTTCTCTTGCATAATTGTTAACTTTATGCATCGCTGGCTCAAAGTCAGTCGGCGATCGCTCTTCAAGTATTTATTCAGCCCATAAGCATCATAACTCAACCCCAAAGAATTAACTCTTGCCCTTAAACTCCAGCCAAAATCAATACCCAAAGGTCCCACCCTAGGAGAATATAAAGGGAAAAATTTTTTGAATCCCATACTAAAGTTTAGTTGAGGAACTTGATAGACAAATAACTTTGCTTCTTGCCCCAACAGCAATTTAAAAGTCATTCAGAAGTATTAGGATTTGAATAAAAACATTGAATACCTAAATTAAACTCATCTTCAGCTACAGATTTCTTTCTATAAACTAGTTGATTAACACCCTTATTTAATTTCTCAAAAAAGTCGCCAATAACATTAGTAATAGTCTCTAATAAACCTTCTAATTTATAATATTTATATAGTTTTTATTAACCATCCAATTTTCCATAATCAATATCTTATTCTTTTTCTTAATTCTCCAATTTTCCATAATCAACATCTTATTCTTTTTCTTAATTATCCAACTTTCTATCATTAACATCTTTTTCTGGAAGGATATTTTTAACTATAAACGATAAATATAGTTAGCGATCGCTCAACTTAAAAAAATCAACATTAATTAACTTATCATGCCCATCATATTGAACTTCTTTGGTATGTTTAATACTTACAACTTCAACTTTAAACTTTAATAATTATAGGTATTACCAAAAAATCACATCTAAAACCTCCCCTTTTAAAGAAATAAAAAAACATTCATTTAGCGCTCCGCACAACTTCATAATACTAACATTTAGCTCCAACAAACCCAGTTGATTATATAATACTTCCATAAAAAGCAGATTTAATCCAATCAATAATTACGCAAACAGTTGACAGTTTTACTAACTCACCAGAAGATAAGAATATCCCAAAAATTTACTATTTCCTATTTATCCAAAAACATGACTACTAAAAAACCAAAAATTATTGTTATAGATGACGATCCCACAGGTTCCCAAACTGTTCATAGCTGCCTACTCCTAACCAAGTGGGATATAGAAACCCTCAAATTAGGATTACTTGACGAATCTCCCATATTTTTTATCCTCTCAAATACTCGCGCTCTGACTCCCGAACAAGCAGCAACTGTAACACGAGAAATCACACAAAATCTGACAGAAGCGATCGCTCAATCAAACATTCAAGATTTTTTAGTTGTCAGTCGTTCCGACTCTACTCTACGGGGTCACTACCCAATAGAAACAGATACTATTGCAGCAGAACTAGGTCAGTTTGATGCTCATTTCCTAATTCCAGCATTTTTTGAATGTGGAAGAATTACCCGTAACAGTACCCACTATTTAATAGTCAATGGTGTAGAAACCCCAGTTCACGAAACAGAATTTGCCAAAGACTCTGTATTTGGCTACACAAGTAGTTATTTGCCTGATTATGTGGAGGAAAAAACTCAAGCTCAGATCAAAGCAGAAATTGTAGAAAAATTTACACTTAATGACATTCGTTCTGGCAGTTTAGAACGTTTAATGAAACTGACTGGCAACCAATGTGGCGTTGTAGATGGAGAAACTCAAGCAGACTTAGATAGATTTGCCAATGATTTATTGGCAGCAGCAAGTCAAGGTAAAAAGTTTTTGTTGCGCAGTGCTGCCAGTATTTTAACTTCCCTCACTGCTTTGAGTTCTCAACCTGTAGCTGCCGAGGAAATGAGACAATATGTCAGAGGTGGGAAACCAGGTGTAATTATTGTTGGTTCTCACGTGAAGAAGTCTACTCAACAGTTGGAAAGGTTATTACAAGAATCTGAAGTAGTAGGTGTAGAAGTAGATGTATCTCATTTAGTTGAAGACTTTCAAGAGCAAAGAGCCACTTTACTAAAAAACATTCTCGAAAAAGTTTCTGCTGTTAATACAGAAGGGAAAACAACAGTTGTTTATACAAGTCGCAAAGAGTTGACTTTTGAAAATGTGCAGGTGCGTTTAGAGTTTGGTGTAGCAGTGTCGGAATTATTAATGGATATTGTTCGGGGTCTGCCAGAGGATATTGGATTTTTAATTAGTAAAGGTGGAATTACTTCTAATGATACCTTGAGTAAAGGTTTAGCTTTAACTACTGCCAGGTTATTAGGTCAGGTTTTAGAAGGTTGTTCAATAGTGCGGACTCCAGATTATCATCCTCAGTTTCCTGAATTACCTGTGGTATTATTTCCAGGGAATGTTGGAGATGTAGATGGGTTAGTAACAGTTTATCAGCGTTTGAGTGGAAAGTAATTCCAGAAATGGCGAATATTACTCATCCATTGAGTATAGTCATTGACCTGCAACTCGTTACTTGGAAAAAATTAGTTAAAAGCTAAATATAGTAAACCTTTGGGAATTAGTATTAGAGAGAATTATATTCGATAAGAAGCCACCAGACTAATGTACCTACTGATGGTAACAATTAGCAATGAATAAAGCTAAAACACCCATGAGTACGAGTAATAATATTTCCAGAAATTTTTGCTCACACACAAGGCAACAAACTTGAGGCTGAACATACCCAGTATATCTATATTTCCTCTAGTTTAGCACATTAGCTAATTAAGGTAATTTATCTGTAGCAAAAACAACTTCTGATGCTATTTTTAACAGGAATTATGTCAACTCCTAGATCATATCCTATCTGTAGGGGTTAACAACTATTAAACCTGACTAGATATAGCAGTTGGTGCGTAAGTCTTCCTTAAATTATCTTACAATTACACGGGGCTTGACTACCTACACCGAAGTTCTTCGAGAGTAGGCATTTCAACCCCGAAAACTCATCTCTCTCTGGCAAGGCTTCCGTCTTTAGCTATGGCTCTGTTTCCGAAAAATCTGGTTCACCTAACTCCTCAAGAACAGACTCAAACTTAAGCTAATCAAGGTTTGTGAATTAATAACCAATGACTATGGGAAAATTGTCGTAAGTTGTTGAAGTAGTAAGGTGAGTGCCATATTAAATATTATCTTATTTTGGACTTTGCTAAAAAATAATTAGAGATTGAGTATTAGGTAAGAGTAAACTAAAGGTCAAGCAGAACTAAAAGTAATACTTTTTTTCTTGACTCTTATACCCAATGCTCCACTTTTAGTATTTGTTAGGAAGTTGGTTCTATTTCATCTTCAAAAAACCAAGTTCCCATTTTTTCTTCAAATTTTACCCAGAAACCGACTCCACTACCATCTACCATTTTGAATTCTGTGATTGTACCAATGGGATTTTCTTTGATTCGGTTAATCATTTTTTCAGGTATTGGTTGTCTAATTCGACACACTTTTACTTTTTGACCTATTTTCATTTTTATTTACGATGTTCTCCTGTTGGTATTAATTAATCCACAGTTTATCTGAAATTAGTGTTTGAGGATAGCTATATTATACAAGTCAAAAGTCGAATTTTTAAAGTCAAGAGTTAAAATCCCAGTGCAACTGAGGTTTTTTATGAAATCTCGTTCATATAGTAGCATTAACAGTCAAAAGCTCAAATTGAAAAGTCATGGATTCAAAAGTTAAAAGTTAAAATCTTGGTGTAATTGAGGTATCTTATCAAACCTCATTGATAAAGTAGATTAATATTAAGCCTCTAACTCAGGAGATTGAATGTATAAAAAATCGGGAGAAGCAATATTTACCAATTAAATCTTAATCTGATCCAGTTCCTAGCAACTGAAATAGATAAAATTCCGGCTTATCTAAAACACAGGATAATTTTTGCTCCCCCAATAATCTCCCATAAAAACCAATTAGAATTAACTTGATCCATTAACCTCTACTCTAAAATCGGTAATAATATACTCTGAATTCTAAAGTAATTGATTTATATGTTGGCCAAAAGAATTTTACCTTGTCTTGATGTTAATGCAGGTCGAGTGGTCAAAGGAGTTAACTTCGTGAATCTTCAAGATGCTGGAGACCCTGTGGAACTAGCCCAAGTATATAATCACGCTGGTGCTGATGAGTTAGTATTTCTAGATATTACGGCCACTCACGAAGACCGAGATACAATCATAGATGTGGTTTATCGAACTGCAGAGCAAGTTTTTATTCCTTTGACAGTAGGAGGTGGTATTCAATCCTTAGAAAACATTAAAAATTTGTTAAGAGCAGGTGCAGACAAAGTTAGTATAAATTCAGCAGCAGTACGTAACCCTAACCTAATTAATCAGGCCAGTGACCGTTTTGGAAATCAATGTATTGTAGTAGCTATTGATGCTTGTCGTCGTTGTGAACCAGACAACCTAGGATGGGATGTCTATGTGCGAGGTGGCCGCGAAAATACTGGCAAGGATGCGATCGCTTGGGCAATAGAAGTAGAAAAAAGAGGAGCAGGAGAAGTCCTCCTCACAAGTATGGATGCTGATGGAACCCAAGCAGGCTATGACCTAGAGCTTACAAGAACTATAGCAGAAAGTGTTCAGATTCCAGTAATTGCCTCTGGGGGGGCAGGTAACTGCCAACATATCTTTCAGGCTTTAACTGAAGGTAAAGCAGAAGCAGCATTGCTGGCTTCTTTACTACATTATGGTCAACTAAGTATAGCAGAAATTAAGGATTATCTGGCGGGCCATGAAGTCCCTGTAAGACAAAGTTGATTTGAGTTGACTTGTAACTGTATATTCAAGATCTTAATATTTCTTGATATTTAGAAGCATTTTTAATAAATATTGTTAGAATAAGAGAATTGTTACAAACTGTAACTTATGCTGGTCACAATTCTTATACTTGATGTTGCTTTAGTTGCTTGGTCTCTGCATTTAATGCAAGAGTCATTCTATCATAAAGAGTGTTCTCTAATGCTTGCAAGTATCTTAGTCGCTATATCTGCTGTAGCAATGATGGTGGTTTATTTTCTTATGGGTACTTGTATAACTCACCTAACTCAAATGTCTCAACATTCCTACACATATTTTTAATCGTACGATAGTGCCAAAATATTTATAAAAATGTTTCATTAGACTCTATTAAACTTTGATTAAGTGATTGTTGAGATTTAATTAACTCTATCTATCTTTGAGCTATTTATGGCCAGAAGCTGCGTAACCCACCTTACCTCTTGATGGGATGACATGGTATTTTCTCTGTGAAAAATATCAAAGTACCATTAGGCAAATTACTATTAAGCTGGTTATTTAAATTATTAGTTATTAGTTTTCATTACTGTGTAATGTTCCTAAATAGGTCTAGCTGATTAATTCTCAAAGCATTAAGAAAAATTATCCTTTAGCCAATACTTTAAGCTCATCAAAGTACTAAAAGTTCGGTAGCTCAATCTCATACATGGCTCTGATTTTTGGCATCCCTAGGCAAAAAAATCAGGGGACAATTCTTACTGGACCAAACCTGGTGACTAACTCATTTATTGGAGCTTCCCTGTTTCCGTTCCTATCCTTATCTCATTAGACAATATATGTGCTTACCAAAATTTGGCCACATAACATACTATGGCTGAAGTTAAAAGTTGAGAGACTGAAACCATTGTCGTGACGAGGGATAGAACTTAAGTTTGTAGCAGCGACTCAATTTGAAAGACTTAAGAATATTCTATAATAATAGTAACTGCTACAGATGATGGGAATGTGGTAGAATATTTTTGATTAATTTATTGACAAAAGAATAAAAACCAGGTATACTAATAAATGTTTTAGTTAGGGGTTATAGCTCAGTTGGTAGAGCACCTCAATGGCATTGAGGGGGCCAGCGGTTCGAGTCCGCTTAGCTCCATATTACTTATGAACATTTAACAGATGATAGCTTTGGTTTGGTAATCTATCACTTAAGAGAATGGAGAGATAAAGAATAATAGGGAACAGGTAAAAAATATTAATTCGGTAAATCGTAGCACATTAACAATGAAATATAGTATTTTTTCTATTCCCTATTGCCTATGGAAAAAGAGTATAACTATTATGAAGTTCTAAGGGTATCAAAAGATGCTTCAGCCGAACAGATAAAAAAAGCCTATCATAGTTTAGCACGTCAGTATCACCCTGATGTCAATTCAGGGGATATAAATGCAGCAGAAAAATTTAAAGAAATTAATTCAGTATATGAAATTCTTTCTGATCCATTAAAGCGGTCTAAATATGACAAAAATGTAGAGGAAGCACAGGAATTATATAAGCGTGGAGTGTCTAAAAGTCAGCGAGGAAATTATCAAGGTGCAATATTAGATTATACAAAAGCACTGGAAATTAATCCTGACTGGTTAGAAGTTTTGTACAATAGAGCATTTGCTAGTTATAAATTGCAAGATTATCGGAATGCAGATATTGATTATACTAAGGCATTATTTTTAGACCCATACTTAGTAGAAGTTTACTATTACAGGGGCTTATGCCGGATGAAATTAAAATCTATTCAAGCTGGTATGGAAGACTATACTAAAGCATTAGAAATAAATCCCAATTTTGCTCATGTTTATTATCAGCGTGGTTTGGTTTATTTAAAATTACAAGAACATCGTCTGGCAAGATTGGATTTCGGAAAGGCTGCTCAACTTTTTGCAGAACAAGGGGATAAAATTAATTCTCAAATATCCCTGAAAGCTATGAGAAGTTTAGAGAATTTTTCTGTGGCAAAAATACTAGAAATATTCCAGAAAACTTTTCAAGATAGTTGGATTACAGTCAAGACTTTTATACCTAATCCCATAGGTGGTTTATTACCAGCTTTTGTGGAATTAGAACTGAAAAGAGCGCTGAATGTGGCAATTTTATTAGGGATAATATTTGAGGTTTGCTTTGTAATAGGAATTAGCTTAATTTTAGGACGATTGGGTGGAGATAATCATACAGGATTTTTATTGTTAATAATTATTGGTATTATTCCTTTTGTAAATCTAACGGTTACAAGTGGTTTTGCTAGACTGATATTTAAAACTAATGGTAGTTTAACAGGAGATTTGTTTGTTGCAGGTACGTCACTATTGCCTCTAGGTTTACTGGTGTTGATTAGTGGAGTTTTAAATAATTGGATAATTAGTTTGATTTTATGTATATTTGCTCTTTGTTATACAATTTTAATTATGTATAGCGGTTGTCAAAAAATTGCCAATGTTTCTGAAGAAAAATCTGCTCTAATAGTACCTATTATGTTATTAGTAAGTGGCTTACCATTTAGTTTGATTAAGTAGATAAATATTAGATTTAATTTAGATTAATATATCTATTGAGTTAGGAAATTTATACATGAGCTCGTTTAAGGCTATTTTTAAATTAAGTTTTCTTTGTACATATTTTTTGAGAATCTACACAATTGTTTCAAAGAATTAAATTCTTAACTAGATAAATTTCTAATCTTGTTTTTTTTGCATAAGATATATAATCAGTTTTCGCACTACAATATGTCAGTATCAGTGAGAACAATCAAGAAAGTTAACTGGGCTATCGGTTAAAAGCGTTCAGGTCGTTTCCATCTAGCTATTACAACTGGCTAGTTTCCAATTTACAAATACGAGTTTTTATGATGAAAATAATATTTTTTGGTACACCTCTATTTGCTGTTCCTACTTTGAAAAAATTGTTAGATAACCCAAAAATAGAAGTTACAGCAGTTGTAACTCAACCTGATAAACGGCGTGGGCGAGGCAATAAACTGATTCCATCTCCTGTTAAGTCAGTGGCAGTTGCCCATAATATCCCTGTCTGGCAACCACGACGAGTTAAAAAAAATCCTGAAACTCTCAATTTATTGAGAGAGGCACAAGCAGATGTATTTGTTGTAGTTGCTTATGGACAAATATTGTCTACAGAAATTTTGGAGATGCCAAAGTTGGGTTGTGTGAATGTTCATGGTTCAATTTTGCCAAAATATCGTGGTGCTGCTCCTATTCAGTGGTCTATTTATCATGGGGAGGCGGAAACAGGTAATACTACGATGTTAATGGATGTGGGAATGGATACTGGTCCAATGCTCTTGAAGAGTATAATTCCTATTGGTTTGTTAGATAATGCTGTATCTATAGCGGAAATTTTGGCAAAGGATGGAGCAGATTTATTGCTGGAAACTTTGTTAAGGTTGGAGGACAAGGAAATTGAACCTATTCCTCAAGATAATTCTCTGGCAACTTATGCTCCACTGATTCAAAATTCTGATTATGAAATTGATTGGTCGAGGAGTGCTTTGGATATTCACAACCAAATCAGAGGATTTTTTCCTAATTGCTTTACCAGTTTTCGGGGTCAGTCTTTGAAGGTAATGGCGACTATTCCTGTGGGGACTGAATATTGGTCAGAGTTACCTCCGGAATTACAGAAGTTGGAGAAGGTTTGGTCTTCTGAGTCTGAGGTTGTGGGAAATATTGGGGAGGTTGTCAAAGTAATTAAGGGTTTAGGACCTGTGGTGCAAACTGGTAGTGGTTGGTTGTTGTTGTGGCAGGTACAGTTGGCTGGGAAAAAGGTGGTTTCTGGTTGGGATTTTGCTAATGGTACTCGTTTGTTAGTGGGGGAAGTTAGTGAAGTTTTCTCCCGTTAAGTTGGAGATTAAATATTTAGAACTGAAGGCTAACCTAACCGACCCCCAATAAGGGGGGTAGGTACAGCAGCTATGAGATGCCAGCTTAAATGAAGGCTACGGTTTGCTTATTTTTCTCTGCCTAACAACTGGAGAGGTTGTCAAGTTGTTAAAAATCTTTGTATATATTTAATACGGCTTTTTTCTGTAATAGGTAAAGACAAATAGTCTACTAGCCTTTCTATTTTGACAGTTTTCTATATAGGAAATTAGATACTATATAAAGTAATAAAGTATATCATCTTATAGAAAATTTTTGGGCCAAAATCAAACATGATCAAGAGTTACGCAAGGGTCTCCCAAGGATAATCATTACAAGGTATGACAAGTATTCAGTCAACTATCTGGGAGGAATTATTTTGGTAGCTTCAGTTATTTTGATAGCATAGCGATCGCGATATTATATTTTCATAAAATACCTATTTTGTAAATTTTTGAGTTGATGATCAGCTCTCACTATTCCGATGGTAGTTTTGATACTTAATTCTAGCACCAGCCCATAGTAGTTTTTCTCTGAGAGTCTGAAAAAATGAATAATTTTCCCGCAGAATAATAAACTTAGCTTGACAATTTGCCATACGCACATTTACTCTTTTTCCTGGCCATATAGAAGTACATAGAACTCCATCTGCCCAGAGTTTAGTACTTAGATCGTGATCATGTAAAGGCCAAATACTAACTACACAACCAGGAGGAAGTACAATAGGGCGGCTCGAAAGACTTAGAGGGCAAATTGGTGTTATGGAAATGGAAGCCATGCCAGAGTGCATAATTGGTCCATTAGCAGAGGCAGTATAACAAGTGGAGCCTGTGGGACTTGCAACAATTAATCCATCCCCTTGATATTGGTCTACTATCTCACCATCAATTTCTAGTTCTAAAATAGAAGTAGGCATTCTGTCAGCAGAAGCAGGTTTAACGCAAAACTCATTTAAGGCTAAAAAGTTATCGCTGACTGGTTTGAGGTTATAGCGATCGCCATCAAATACTGCTGACTGCAACATCATTCTTAGTTGTAATGCATAGCGGTCTTCAAATAACCTATCCCATACTTTTTCTGTATCCTGAAAATCTTCAAAATTATGGGTTAAAAAGCCTAAATGTCCTCCTACATTAACTGCTAAGATAGGAATTCCATCCGGTGCTAAACTTCTAGCTGCAGCTAATATTGTACCATCTCCTCCTAAGACTACTGCCAAATCAATTTTATTATTGCTAGAAGCGAGAAAAACTGGATAAGGATTATCTTGTGGCCCACTTGGGCCCATTAAGACTCGACATCCTCTCTTTTCCAACTCTCTCGCAGATTGTTCTGCATAACGACGGCTTATATCATCTCTAGCCTTATGAGCAATAATTACTCGTTTAAGATCCATAGTTTAGATTTGAAATATAAATTAGGGTAATTCCTGTATAAATTTTTATTATATAGCTTTTTTATTTGGGTTGTTAGGCAGGAAAAAACTTACTGAGCCTTGGCTCTGATGGGGGGTTGAGGTCTTACGGGCTGTTGCACCCAACCCTCTTTTAGATGGGTTGGGCTGGCCTGTAAATTCGTTTAAAGTCTCCAAATACCTGAGGGTGACTTACCAAAAATTCTTGTTGGTTTTTATTTGTACCTTCAGGGGGTGAGCTGCTCAAAAAATCATGACAGTTTCCTAATTTCAGCTCTCAACTTCTGAGAGTTTTCTATAACCTCTTCTTTTTTAGGGTATTCATGAAACCAGGGGGATGGATAACGGGTCTTAATTCAAGTCTCGTACAAATTAAGAATTTTGAACTTGAAGTTAGAAACTTTTATAAATCAATTTCAAAAAGGTATCCTTGTTTTGACTCTTTCAATTCACTTGCATACCAGGGTGAAAGGCTCTTTCCTCCGAGCCAAGAAACTACAGATGAGCAGGCAAACAATTTGTTGGCTGCTTTAGCATTGGGATTACATTCAGAATCAACAACGCTCACACTAGTAATGTTCATTACAGGTAAAGTCACCTCTCTCAGCCTTGCTTCTGATCGCGGGTGAACACAGATGATTTTACCACCAAACCAAAATGTGAGCCAAAGATAACCAGATCTATCTACAGCTAGTCCATCAAGTACTCCTTCATTTTCATTAGCAACAATAAATTTGTGATGGTACTGAACATCTTTTAGGGTTGCTTCCATTTTAGATGATTTGAGGGTGAAGACATGGATCACCCGTTCGAGACTGTCTACAACATAAAGCGATCGCCCATCTGGTGACGTTCCCATGCTATTAGCATAACCAAACCCTTTAAAAACTTCTTGAACTTGCCCCTGGGAATTACAGCATAGCAGTGCTCCTTCTTTTCCAATTCCTGTGGTGTCTTCATTTATTGTATTAAACCATATGCATCCGGTTTTGTCAATAATTACATCATTACAAACTAATTTTTGACCTTGATATTCTTGAACAATGGGCACTAGCTCTTGGGTGTTGAGGTTAAACTCCATCAACCCTAACTCCCCAGATAATAATACGGTTCCTGTTGCAGATACTGCAATGCCATAAAATGCTGCAGGTAATGAAAACCTTTGTATATTGCGGGTTGTCAAGCACAGTTGAATGAGCTGAAAATTGCCATAGTCTAGACAAAGTAGTTGATTATTTCTGGAGTCATAGCAGAGTCCTTCACCTCCCTGGAGAAGAAGGTCTGGTACTACGGTAATTTGATAGGCTGGTGAGCGTCGTTCTAGTAGTAGTGCATTCCGTAGGTGCTCTCCATAAAATTTTAGGGGAAACTGGCTGGTCCCAAAAAGGTTGAGCTCTGCTAGTGGAGTTGAATGATAGGAGCTATTTTTGATTTGCTCTTCTGGTTTGCAGTTAAAGGTAATGAGCTGTGAGCTGCCTAGGGTTTGTTGAGCCAGACTAAAATCAAGTAGTGTTGAGGCGAGGCCACTTTTACGAGTTGAAAGATATAGGCGAATACTTGTGGGTATTTGTTGTTGTAATGGCTGTTTAGGAATTTGGGGGCAAATTCCCTGAGCTAATTTTAGGGCAGCTAATGGTAAGTTGAAGTTAATACTTTGTTTATATAGAAAGCTGAATGTTGCACTCATACGCGCATTCATTTCAATTAAGATGGGAGGCGTTTGCCCTTGAAGCCAAAATTCAGCGCTGAAAAAGCTGTTATCTAAACCGCTATTTTGAATAAAATTAGTGACTCGCTCATAAATAGCTTTTTTTTGGAGTTCACTGACTTGAGAGGGAAAAATATAACAGTCTACGGATCCATTTGGCGCTTCTACAGTATCTACTAAACCCAGAAAATTAATCTCTCCTTTATAAACGAAGCCATCACAGGTTAAGGGTTCACCAGAAATTAGTTCTTCAACTAAAAGTGGAACTTGAGAAGTTACAGCTAAGGGGTATTTTGTAGCATCAACAAATTCTTGGAAGAAAGTTGAATACATTTGCCAATAAGGTTGATAAGCTGTCGCTAGTTCTGTACATACCTGTTCTAATTGCTCAGGGGTATCAACCGGAGCACAAAACATTCCGTAACTAGAACAAACTGGTTTTATAAATACTGGAAAAGTTAGGGTGTTGAGAGTGGGTTGATCAATGGAAACCTTTTTTTCATTTTCCAGTTGCACAAAACTGTAGCCGGGGGGGTATGAGTCAATTTCACGACCATAAAATTTATGAAAACACTGTAATACACTTTCCAGGGAAGGACCAAAAAGATTGAGGTTTTGACAAACTACAGCGGCTATTAAGTTGCTAATATCAAAGCTGTAGTAAACAACTGTAATATGATGGCTTTGGGCATAAGCGATCGCGTCTTGGCAAAAGGCCACTAAGTTGACTGGACCTTTGAGTGATGGTGGTATTGTTTTTAGTGATGAATATTCTAAACAATGAAAGCAATATTCTGAAAAATCAGGGCTAGAAAATAACTGCTTTTCATTTTCAGATGGTAATAATGCTAATACTGGAATTTTTTCATTGGCTGAATTAATTTCCTGAATTACAGTTACTGTTGCTACTTTTAACATTAACTTATAGTAAACAATTTTGTACTGATCATATTGAATTTTATCAGGAGTTGTTAGGTCTTAGGCGGTAGGTTTTAGATGGCAGGTTTTAAACGGCAGGTTTTAGGCGGCAGGTTTTAGGTGGCAGGTTTTAAACGGTAGGTTTTAGGAGGCGGGTTTTAGGAGGCAGGTTTTAGGCGGCAGGTTTTAGGCGGCAG
>ENA-UENX01000095-UENX01000095.1-marine-metagenome-genome-assembly--contig:-NODE-95-length-45105-cov-3.585175_pt1 | contig 45105 bp, 44 predicted proteins | sample MGYA00237875_ERZ529327 | MGnify/ENA primary metagenome ERZ529327 (study PRJEB26372, sample SAMN05368347) | marine metagenome | biome: cultured habitat; feature: ocean water; material: water; isolation... | reverse complement strand
TGACTGAGGAACACCTGCTCAAAGAGAGCCTCATCTCCCTTTTGTAGCGCACTGAGCATTTGCTCAAACTCTTCAGCGCTTAAGTTGAAATTGTTGAATACTAATTGGTTATGCATCTTAACTTCCTTGCGCACCAGCTGATCGGTGGCTTCCCAGAGTTCCTTTGTCTGGTACATTTGATCATCTGAGAACCTTTGTTGCAAGGCTTCAAAAACCCTTGCAGCAATCCCATTAGCTTTCGATTTGCATTGTTTTAGTCCGGTTTGAATCGTTCCAATAATCTTGGATTCATTCAAAAAAATAAATTGCAAGATACTGATTTCTACCTCATTCTTACCGGCAACAAAGGTATGGAGCTTAAGGTGCATGTGTTTCATTATTACAGTTGTCTAAAGCAGTATTCCAGGGCCTATTTCTAGACTTTACATCTATTATAAATCTACCATGTGCCAAACGTGACAGGGAAAAGTGAAAAATATTTTTGACTGATGAGAGCTTAGTGGTAAGGTAGAGTTGAATGAGTTTATGTTACACAGTACATAGTCTCAGGCTTGCTTTTCTTGCCGTATAGCAAAATCAAATATTAAGTCTGCCTTTCTTGTCACGATTCCTTATTCCTGGCTTATAAGAGGGAGAACAATCGTGTTTCCTATGGAGCACGAAGTACTCATTTTTTACAGTTGTCTTAAATTCAGAGCATGTCTCCGAGCTAGGAGACATGTTTTTTTTATCTTGGGGTGTCACGTTTCCCTCCCGCCTGATTTATAATAGTTGTACTCCCTATTTCCATTACAAACAAAGACAACATGTACAAGACAACTGTTACAACACTTCTCCTATTTTTCTTTCTTCTTAATTTTGGTGGGATACAAGCCCAAAATGATCACCATAGCAACCATCTGCTAATTAAGTTTACTGACAACGCAACTACCAATGATATTAATCATTTAATTAGTTTGTATCATGCAGATGAACTTTGGATGTCTAACCCTTCTGGCATGAGACTATGGGTGGTTAATTTTTCTATCTTCAATCCCTTCAGTGATATACATGAGGTGGTGCAAAATGCAAAGGGTAAACCCAAGGTGAAGTCCGTTGGACTTGACGTGATCCTCGACTTGGACTACATCATGAATAATCCAGATTTCCAAGTACAGGTACCTGACCCCCTATATCCCTGCGAACAATCTGTTTTTAATATCCGTCCTAAAAGTCTTCCAAATTCCGCAGGCCAAGATGCAGGATATCAAGCGGAAATAGCCATTGTCGATGCTGGTGGTCCCTTTTCTGGAATAGAATATCCGATTTTGCACCATACTTCCTACTTTGATCCATTTGTTGATTTGAATGATGTTGGCGGAGACATTTTTGAGTGGGACGACATTCCTAATGATCAAAATGGACACGGTATCCATACGGGGGGTATTGTAGCATTGGAAAATCTATTAGGGCCAGAGGTTCAGACTAACTTGAAGTTCTACCGGGCTTTTGATCAAGAAGGGACTGGAAGTTTAGGTGATGTAATCCGCAGTATAGATCATGCTGTAAACGCTGGTGCCAATATTGTTGGATGTAGTTTTGGTTATCAAATTCCGGGCGGTGCTGTTCCAAGCAATAACCCTCCATTGAGAGAAGTTATTGATGTGGCCAGATTAAATAATGTATTATTTGTGGCAGCGGCTGGAAATGAACAGGAGGACAATGATATTCTCGAACGAGCCACCTACCCAGCTAGCTTCGAACTAGACAATATCATATCGGTAGCTGCTGCGGATTGTGAAGGACAATTGGCAGATTTTTCGAATACGGGTCTAACCACAGTAGACTTGGCTGCACCTGGTGTAGAGATCCTTTCCACCTACATGGGGTCTACCTGGGCAATCAAGAGTGGGACTTCTCAAGCTGTTCCATTTGTGAGCTATGTGGCCGGTTTATTAGCCACCCTTGCTCCTTTCGACTATCAAGAGGTCAAGTGTGCTATCCTGGATGGGGTCAAGGAAAATCCCGACTTAGGTCAAAAGTTATTGACCAGTGGCATCTTGGATGGACCAGGTGCTGTAACGGCATTCACGGAAAATTGCTCGGGTGGATCGCCGGAAGATCGGGGGAAAAGCCTGGTGTTTTCAAGCAAATCCTTCGTGCAAGGTGTTTTCCCCAATCCGACAAGTGGACACTTCCGCATAGCTTTAGAGCTTCAGGAAGCTGGCCCTGTAAACCTGCAAATTCTAAGTTCAACCGGGAAATTGATTCAAGAAAGCGAACAAAGATTGGATGCTGGATCACAGTTGATTGATCTACAAGTAGCTACAAATTTGCCGCAAGGTGTATATTTGTTGAAGATTCATGGATCTACCGGAAGCGTAATGAAAAAGCTTGTTAAGCAATAAGCCGAAACTCTAGGGCCTTTTGAACTTCGAGAAAGAGTCAAACTTTGGAGTTCAAAAGGCTTCTATTCACCCTCCAATAGATTTGTGGCTTGCTCTCCCGACTTCACCTGCATTTTACACTTTTCGTATGAAAAAGCTACTATTATTTTGCTGGGTGTTGCTATTGGCTTCCGCATCCTATTCCCAGTCCCAATCCCCTGTAGACTCCTTGTTGACGATCACCATCGATTCGGTCTACAGCTTACGGGCGCAAGACGCCTATTTAGAGGCTTATAACTTCCTAGTCTCTACAGAGCAGCAGTTGGCCCTTGATGAAGCTAGTTGTGCCCTTTCGGGCCAGCATTTCTACCTCAAAGCAGTATGCCTTTACTACCATGATAGTCTGAGTTTTGCTCTAGAGAAATTTCAGGAGGAGGTTCTTCCTGCTTATGAGAATTGCTGGGGAGAATTGCACGCTGAAACGGCCTATATACACTATATGATAGGCCTTGTAAATACTTCGCTAGAAGAATATTATGCAGGTATCGAGGCATTTCGAAGATCGGGCAATATTTATGCAGGCTTAGAAGATCGGATTCCAGGGGAGGAAGCTGCCGTATATCAAGAGTGGGGGTATTTGCTGCATAAGGTGAATGATCATGTCAGTGCCGAAAGATATCTTCAACAAGCCGAATCTATTTATCAATCTGAAATTGAATTAGATTCTTATAGCCAGGCGGATTTTCTCAATACCTATGGCATCGTGCTCCGACTACAAGGCAAGACTGCAGAAGCAGAAGCAAGGTTCAACGAAGCGCTACGCTTATTGCTTCCGCTGACAGGGTATTTTGAGTCGCGCCGTCGAGCTGAGGTCTATCAAAATCTAAGCACCATTAGCTTGGATTATGGGAGATTTAACGAGAGTAGAAACTACCTTCAGGCTTCTATTCAAATTAGTAGAGATAGTAATTATCAGGATTTACTGGCTAAGAATTATGATCAGTTAGGAACGCTGGAGAAAAGAAGTGGAGAATTAAACAGTGCCGCATACTACTACCGCCTCGCGCTGGATTTGAAACAAGCGCTCAAAAAGACCAATTTGAATGAGCATGTTGCAAACACTTATGAGAACTTAGGAGATGTAGATGTATTGCAGCAGAATCTCACCGCTGGGCTTGAAAATTACCAATTAGGAATTGCTGAGTTGATCGAAGATGCTCGTGATTTATCCCTCTACGCCAACCCGATCATTAAAAACAGAATGGTTGCCAACCGGTATTATCTGGCGCAAACCTTAGGTCAAAAAGCAACAGCCTATCGGGAAATGGCTAATCGCTCTGGTGATAATCAGGCCTTAGCAGCAGCCCTCGAAGCCTATGAAAAAATTGACACCCTATTCAATCAGATTCGCCAAGGCCTGTCCGACGGTGCTTCCAAATACATATTACAGGAAGATATGAAGGAGGTATATGAAAAAGCAGTTCTAAGCTATCTTGATGCGTATGAAAAAACGGGCGATCAAATAGCCCTGGAAAGGGCTTACCAACTGGCCGCTAAGAATAAATCTCTTGTCCTCTTGGAAGGTTTACAAAATGAGCAGGCCAAATCCTTTGCGGGGATTCCCTCAGCCATGCTTCGAAGGGAGCGTCAACTCAAGAAAGCCTATTATAATTTGGAAGCCCAAATCTTGGCAGCAAGTCCTAGTGATCCCATCCTGGCCACAGGCCCCGACAGCTTGTTTCGCCTAAGACGTGCCTACGAAGAAATGGTGAACACATTGGAATCTGACTACCCTCGGTACTATGCCCTTAAGTATAGTTTTATCGAACCTATTCCCATCAAGGCATTACAGCAAAAGTTGGATAATAAAAGTGCGCTGATTGAATACTTTGTAGGAGAAAACACCCTCCTAATCTTTTTGATGACCAAGAACCAGTTTCGCTATTTCGAGCTGGAGAAGGACCGCGATTTTGAGGCAAGTATTCAAGCTTTTCGGGAGATCGTGCAGCAAGCTGATCCGGGAGAAGTAGAGGCTCAGTTTTCGCAGCTGTCCTATGCTCTTTACCAGCAGTTATTATCTCAGCCCTTAGCTTATTTGGAGACCGTAGGAGACCTGAAGCGATTGAAAATCATTCCGGATGAATTATTGTTACAATTCCCATTCGAACTTCTGTTGACAGAACCTAGCAAGCAGGGACTACAGGCAAGAAGAGCTCCATATTTACTACGGAAATATGCTTTGAGTTACAGCTATTCGAATCAGTTGGCTTTTGCTGACCGACGGACTCGCCTTGGGGTCAGAAGAGCTCGTTCTGGATTTGCGGGCTTTGGCTTGGAATACGATGATTTCACGCTGAAAGGCCTCAAAGGCACAGGTTTGGAAAGGTTAGAAGGAGAGAATAGGGAAATGGGTCGACTTAAGTATTCCGATGACGAGGTGCTAGCCGCCGCCAAAATTCTGGGCGGGCAGACCTGGGTCAATCGAGAAGCTACCAAGGCTACTTTTTTAGAACAAGCAGAACAATATCGGATTCTACATTTGGCGATGCACGCCCTGGTGGATGACGAATACCCTTTGAATTCTGCGCTGATCTTTTCCCGTGCCCAAGACTCTATTGATTTTATGCTCAAGGCATCAGATGTTTACAATATGCAAATCGGAGCAGATCTGGCAGTTCTCAGTGCTTGTAATACTGGCTTTGGGGCTCTGCAAAGAGGGGAGGGGGTTAGGAGTTTAGCTCGTGCTTTTACTTATGCCGGCTGTGATCGCTTACTGGCCACACTTTGGGAAGCCTCCGATTATTCAACCAAGGATATCCTTTTGTCCTTCTATCAAAAGGCCAAAAAAAATCCGGGAACTTCTATTGATGTTTTACTACAGGAAGCCAAACTGGAATACCTTGAAAATGCACCGCCAACTTTTACGACCCCCAGCTATTGGGCACACTTGATGATCCTTGGAGATACTTTCCCTTTGCAAACCAAGGATCACCAATTGTTTGGAAGAGATCCTTATTATCTAGCTGTAGGAGCAGGGGGCGTACTTATCCTTCTCGTATTACTTTATCGTTTTCGTGCTGCAAGGCAAGAAAAGTAGTGGAGCTTCCTCCCTTGACAAGTCAGAGTCCCTGCGGCTTGAGTGTTTAGCATAAAAAAGTAGAACAGGAGATTGATCCTATCGAAAAAGGCTATTTTTGGAGCAAAAACATGCGAATCATCCTCCAGCTGCTAAGCTGTTATTTCCTCCTACAAACGATGGCCTGTGCACAGCCCATCACCTTTGATCACCAAAAACTAGCCAGTAGCTACAGCGCTTACAAGGAAAAGAAGATTACCCATCGCCGCTTTAAGCACCGAGATATCGAACCCATTATCCAAGGGCTAAAACGTCCCTTCTCCGTAGAACAACAAGGACAGTCAATTGAAGGTAGAGCGATTTATTCCGTAAGTGTGGGCAGCGGAGACAAGACCGTACTCTTATGGTCTCAAATGCATGGAGATGAACCTACCGCTACCATGGCACTATTCGATATCTTCAATTTCCTAGTAGCTGATGATGCGCTCAATGAAATGAGAGATAGGCTGCTTAAGGAATTAAAGATTGTCTTTATTCCTATGCTAAATCCAGATGGTGCTGAGCGTTTCCAACGCCGCAATGCACTGGGAATCGACCTGAATCGCGATGCGCTACGTCTGGAATGCCCAGAATCTCGAATCCTTAAGGAGATGCGAGACAAGCTAGATGCGGATTGGGGATTTAACTTGCATGATCAAAGCCGTTACTATGCCGCTGGTAATAACCCACATACGGCCGCCATTTCTTTCCTCGCTCCCGCCTACAATTATGAAAAAGAGGTGAATCCGACTCGAGAGCTATCGATGCGGATGATTGGAGAAATGAATGCTGTGCTTCAGCAGTACATTCCGGGTAAGGTAGGACGTTATAATGATGCTTTCGAACCACGCGCCTTCGGAGATAATATTCAAAAATGGGGTACTAGTACTATCCTAATTGAAACGGGGGGATTAAAAGGAGATTTGGAGAAGCAAGAATTGCGAAAGCTCAATTTCATTGCCATTCTGACGGCACTCAATGGAATTGCTGAAGATCAGGTGGGAGATTACCCTCTTGAAGCTTACGATAAAATTCCGTACAACAATAGTAATGCCTTCCACGATGTCGTTTTGCGCGAAGTCCAAGTGGAAAATAATGGCAACTGGTACACCGTTGATGTAGGTATCAGACGTAGAGATGTAGGAGGAGATACACCGATTCCCTATTACTTTGATGCATATATCCAAGACATGGGGGATCTGTCCACCTTCTTTGCCTACGAATCCATTCCTGCGCGAGGTAAAAGGCTTGTTCCGGGCAAGATATACCCCAAGCTAGTATCAGACTGGAAAGCTTTGAAGTCACTTAAGATTGCTGATCTGTGGCAAAAAGGCTACACCACTGTACGTATGGAGACCATGCCTTCAAGAGAAATGCTGGCACGTATTCCATTGAAGGTAGTATCCGCCAAAGAGAAAAAGGAAGATCGAATCCTTCCGGGCCAACATCCTGCTTTGATTTTGCAAGAGAAAAATGTTAATCGTTTGATGATCATTAATGGAGTGGTATATGATCTTTCAAAAAGTAACCGAGAACGACTGGAATGGTGGAAAGGACTGTAAAGCCAGGGAAAAGCAAACGGCCACCCCTGGATCCTGATGAAAAAGCCAATGTACTTACCCACGCATTGGGACTCTTACTAGGTGTATTACTCACGCCCTTTATTTTATACCGGGCGCAAGGGGTGACAGCCCAGTTCTGGGGGGTGTTGGTATTTATGCTTTCCCTACTGGCGGTGTATTCAAGCTCTACCATCTATCACAGTGCACGGGATGAACGGAGCAAATATCTGCTGCGAAAAATAGACCACATTTGTATTTATTTCTTGATCGCAGGTACGCATACTCCCTTTTTATTGATCTACCTCCCAAATGCGCAGGGCTATACCTATCTGGCTATCCTATGGGGTCTAGTGGTGTTTGGGATTTTCTATAAACTGTTTTTCTTCGATAAGTGGGAGTGGTTCTCCTTGGCATTGTATCTGGGTATGGGGTGGATGGCCATCTTTACCTTACCCCCGATGCTAGATCAGATGCCGAGCAGCAGTCTCTATTGGATCATTTTTGGAGGAATTTCTTACACCGTGGGCGTGTATTTTTATGCGCGTTCAAGCATCAAGTACTACCATGCCATCTGGCACCTGTTTGTCATCGGAGGTAGTGCCGGTCATTTCATGGGTGTCTGGGAAGCACTATAGGATAGTGCCTTCGACTATAGCTGACATGTTAAGACGAGTTGGGGTAATTCAAGCTCGGATTGATCAATCAAAATTACCTCAATATATTGACAGAGCCATCCCAATTTTAGATATCTTCAAAACATGAAAAAACCAACTATACTAGTCCTAATACTCCTAGGATTAGGTGCCTGCCGTAGCACAAATCAAGCCAAGCAAGATCTACCGATCCAGGTAAGCGGAATCTACCCGCATTTAGCCTATTACAATCAGGAAGGAGAATGTGGAACGGGGGCCGTTGTTCCTTGGGCAGATCGCCTCTGGGTGATCACTTACGCGCCACACTTCCCGACTGGATCTTCCGATAAGCTGTATGAGATAACGCCGGACCTTCAGCAAATTATAAGACCTGAAAGTATCGGGGGTACCCCTGCCAATCGAATGATCCATTCCGAAAGCCAGCAATTGTTCATCGGGCCTTATGCCATTGACCAGAAAGGAAAGGTACGAACCATTCCCTACGAAATCATGCAGGGCCGACATACGGGCAATGCGCGCCACCTCGATGCTCCAGCCGAAAAGATCTACTATGCTACCATGGAAGAGGGCTTCTACAGCGTAGATGCGAAGAGTTTGGAGGTGCAGACCATCTATAAGGATGGTCATGAGAAAGGGAAGCGATTGGATTACAAACCAGGCAAAACAGCTGAAGGTTATGCGGGGCTATTAGGGGCGCATGGCAAAGGGCTGTATTCCGGGCAAGGCGTTTTGGTGTATTCCAATAATGGGGAAAATTCACCGGAATCGCGGACGCAGTTTGATGTGGAATCAGGAGTATTGGCAGAATGGGACGGTCAAGAGTGGAAAACGATTCGGCGTTCTCAATTTGTGGAGGTGACCGGACCTGGCGGAATTCATGGCAACCCCAATCCAGCCACAGACCCCATCTGGGTAACCGGTTGGGATCATAAGTCGGTACTGGTCGGGGTAAGGAGTGAGGGGGATTGGTCTTTTTTCCGCTTGCCAAAGGCGAGTAACAGTTACGACGGCGCGCACGGATGGAACACAGAATGGCCACGAATCAGAAATGTCGGAACTGCGGAGGCCCCTGACTATTTAATGACCATGCACGGTATGTTTTGGTCCTTTCCGGCCAGTTTTACTCGTGGAAATACACGTGGTATTCGCCCTCGCTCCGCCTACCTGAAGGTGATCGGAGATTTTACCCGTTGGAGGGACCAGTTGGTTTTTGGCTGTGATGATTCGGCGCAAAAGGAATTCCTAAATAAACGCCCACAGAAAGGCGGGATTGAAGGTCCGGGACAATCGAATTCAAACCTTTGGTTTACAAGTTTGGATACGCCTGATGACCTAGGACCAGCGACTGCAGCTGGCGCAGTTTGGATGGAAGAAACGGTCGACGCGGATACCTATTCTATGCCTTTCTTACTAGCCGGATGGCCTCAGCGTCAGGCTTGGGTGAAAAATCATTCCAAGCGAGCGGTGGAACTGCTTTTAGAAGTAGATTCCAAAGGAGATGCGCAATGGCAAGAATGGCAGCGCGTCCAAATCCCCGCCGGCCAAAGCCTAAACCTGACAATTGACCCCAGCCTAGCAGGCGAATGGATACGTGCCAAGAGCAATACCGCAGCAACCCTCAGTCTCGCCTTCAACTTTTCTGCCGAAGATGCAAGGCCAAATACAACGGATGCTATCTTCAATGGACTAGCGACCTTGGGGGAACGACAGGTCATGGGAGGGCTACTGTATGGCTTAGGGGAGGATCGCAGAGCACTGGGGGTAGCTACCCAAAACTTTTCCCCGGAAGGGAACGCAACCACTGCTTATTACGAGCTAGACGAGAAATTACAGTTGATCCCGAAAACGGATCCCGAAACAGAAGCCTTTATACGAGAAAAATTTGCCATCCCGGAACAAGTAGTGAAAGTAGAGCCTTCGTCTATATTAATTACGGATATTAATGGAAGAAGATGGCGTTTGCCCAAGCAATCGGAAGCCTATACGCCGCTCATAGAATCCGCCCAGTTGCGCATCTGTCGGGAGGTAGCTACCGAGCGGGACCTATTCAGCTGTCATGGTACCTTTTACGAACTACCCGCCGAAAATGCGGATGGCTTCGCCAAGATTCGTCCGATTGCTACGCATAATTATCGCATTCACGATTATGCCTCCTACCGCGGCCTCCTAGTCATGACAGGCATTTCTGCGGATGCAGAGGCTGGTACGCACTTGATCCGCTCTGCAGATAATCAAGCAGCGGTATGGGTAGGGACAATCGATGACCTTTGGAAGCTGGGCAAACCTTCCGGTAAGGGAGGCCCTTGGATGGATACCCCTGTTCAGGCCGGCGAGTATTCAGATCCCTATTTAATCGGCTTTTATGACGAACGGAAGCTCTTTCTCTATCACGATGCTTCGGAGACGGTGACTTACACGGTGGAAGTGCAACCGCTAGGACATGGTCCTTGGGTAGAATACCAGCAATTTGAAGTGCCGGCGGGCGAATTTGTCAATCATGACTTCCCCGATGCTTTCGAGGCGGTGGATAAGGCATGCACAGCTACGAGTTGGTTAGAGTATAACTAGAGGGAGATAGAACTATAATTTTGCAAACCGCAAAAAGGCCTAAAATAAGGGGTGACAAAATTTCTGTGCGAAATTTTTACTGTTTATCAGGCATTTATGAGTTTTCGCCTAGAGTTTTTTTTGAAAAAAGCTTGGTTATTGTGGTAAAGAAAATTACCTTTGTGCCGCCTTTGGAAAAAGAGGGCATAATTGTTTATAGGTTCTCTGACAATTTTTGTGTTTTGGAGTTGCCTTTTTAGCTAAAAACTTTGCTTCCGCTGGGCGCAATTTTTCTAGCTAGAACGCTAACCAAAAAAAATTCTGAGAACGTTTTTATTCTATCACCTTTAAAAAGGACGAGCAGTGGATACTTTGAGCTACAAAACAAAGTCGGAGAACAAGGATTCTGTTGAGCGTAAGTGGTACGTCATTGATGCCGAAGGAGAGGTTGTTGGCCGCCTTTGCACTCGTATTGCTACCGTACTTCGTGGAAAACACAAAGCTTCCTATACTCCGCATTTCGATGCTGGTGATTATGTGATTGTAATCAATGCCGATAAGGTAAGATTTACTGGTGCCAAATGGGACCAGAAAGAGTATATCACTTACTCTGGTCACCCAGGCGGTCAGAAACGCACCGTTGCGAAAAACATGATGGCCAAAAAGCCATACGCAATCATCGAAAATGCTGTGAAAGGCATGCTTCCTAAGAATAAACTAGGAAGAGCAATGATCAAAAAACTTTTTGTTTATGCTGGAGATGAGCATCCTCATCACGCGCAGAAACCAGAAGATTTTAAATTTTAATCAATCATTATCCGACCCAGCGTCGGTTTGAATAAATCTGTTTAGACCATGGAAATGATTAATGCTATAGGGAGACGTAAAGCTTCGGTCGCACGGGTTTACCTTACCAAAGGAAATGGTAAGATCACAGTAAACGGTCGTGACTGGAAGGATTACTTCCCACAAGCACATATTCAATTCAAGATCGTAGATCCTTTCAATACTGTTGAGGTAGAAAATATTTACGACCTAAAAGTTAATGTAACTGGCGGTGGCTTTAAGGGCCAAGCTGAGGCAGTGCGTATGGCGATTTCTCGTGCGCTTGTCAAACTGAACGAAGACTTCCGTAAGCCTTTGAAAGAGAAGAAGTACTTGACTAGAGATGCTCGTGTGGTTGAACGTAAGAAATACGGTAAGCCCAAAGCAAGAAAGAGCTTCCAGTTCAGTAAGCGTTAATCTATTTTTCAATTTGATGAATTACCTGTTTAGAGGTTCATCACCTTTTAAAATTTGACAATGGAAAAGCCTACCTATAAAGAGTTATTGGATGCTGGGGTACACTTTGGCCACTTGAAGAAAAAGTGGAACCCTAAAATGTCTCCTTATATTTTCATGGAGCGTAAAGGTATCCACATTATAGATATTAACCGGACAATGGAATGCATGGACAATGCAGCTAAAGCTTTATACGGCTTGGCCAAGTCTGGTAAGAAGATCATGTTTGTTGCTACTAAAAAGCAAGCTCGTGATATTGTTGCTACTGCTGCACGCAGTGTCGGAATGCCTTTCGTAACCGAACGTTGGTTGGGAGGTATGATGACCAACTTCTCCACCATCCGTCGTTCTGTTAAGAAAATGCAGAACATCGAGCGTATGCTTCAAGATGGTACTTTGTCTAACGTTACCAAGAAGGAACGATTGACTTTGACTCGTGAATTATCAAAGCTAGATAAAGTATTGGGGGGTATTGCCAACCTTAATCGTTTGCCTTCTGCGATCTTTATCGTGGATATCCACCACGAGCACATTGCAGTGGCTGAGGCACACAAATTAGGATTGCGCACTTTCGGTGTAGTCGATACCAACTCTGATCCTAATCAGGTTGACTTCCCAATTCCTGCTAATGACGATGCTTCTAAATCTGTCGCCATTATCACAGAATATATGGTTTCTGCTATCCGTCAGGGATTGGAAGATCGCAAGCAAGCTAAAGCAGAGAAAGAAGCTACGGCTAAAGGCTAATTGAAGCCCTGAACTTTTTGAAATGTTTTGAAGTATTGTGTAGGGGACGGTATAGGCCTTACCGAAATATTTCTTTTATCACAACATCATAATATCAAATCAAAATGAGTGTAAAAATTTCTGCTGCCGACGTGAAAAAATTGCGGGACGCTACCGGTGCGGGTATGATGGACTGCAAAAAAGCACTAACTGAGGCTGAAGGAGATTATGATAAAGCAATCGAGATTCTACGTAAAAAAGGACAAAAACTCTCTGATAAAAGAGCCGATAGAGAAGCGAATGAGGGTGTTGTTATCGCCGTAGTTTCTGATGACCATAAAAAAGGAGTTATTGTTAAGTTGAGCTGTGAAACTGATTTCGTAGCTAAGAATGATGACTTCGTTAAGTTGACTCAACAATTTGCTGATATCGCCTTGAGCAATCTGCCAGCTGATCGTGATGGCTTGTTAGGTCTTGGATTTGAGGGAATCACCATTGGAGAGAAAGTAATTGAGCAAGTAGGTGTGATTGGTGAGAAAATCGAATTGGCGGCTTACGAAAAGCTAGAGGCTGAGCAAGTAGCTCCTTATATCCACATGGGTAACAAAGCTGCTGTTCTAGTGGGCTTGAACAAAGGAGATGAAAGCTTCTACGACGCTGGTCGTGATGTAGCGATGCAAGTGGCTGCTATGCACCCAGTAGCAGTTGATAAAGATGGTGTAGATCAAAGCATCATCGAGAAAGAAATTGAGATCGGTAAAGAAGTTGCCCGTAATGAAGGAAAACCAGAAAATCTGGTTGAAAGAATTGCGATGGGTAAACTAAACAAATTCTTCAAAGAGAAAACATTGCTCAATCAGCAGTTCGTAAAAGATAGCTCATTGAATGTCAGTGGTTTCTTGCAGACCAAAGATAAAGAACTTACCGTTACAGATTTCAAGCATGTAACGCTCGGTTAAAAAAAACGTATAGAAAAAGGCGAATTACTCGATAATTCGCCTTTTTTTTATGCCCAAATAAGGATAGAGCTGGTATGGAGAAATTACGTCCTATATGGGGCCTCCCTACCAGTATAGCCTAAACCCACCACCACCCAATGATTGAAAATAAAATAGGAAATGGCTATAAAGTATAAACGAATTCTACTCAAACTGAGTGGAGAATCCTTGATGGGGGATCAAGGGTTTGGTATTTCCCCGGAAATGCTACAGCACTATGCTGACCAGATTAAACAGTTGATTGACCTGGAGGTGGAAGTGGCGATTGTAATTGGAGGAGGCAATATCTTCCGCGGGTTGCAAGCCTCAAGTTCTGGTATCGAACGTGTACAAGGAGATTATATGGGCATGTTGGCTACCGTGATTAATGGAATGGCACTCCAAAGTGCTTTGGAAGGTCAGGGAGTCTATACCCGCTTGATCTCTGCGATCGAGATGAAGCAAATCGCTGAGCCCTACATCCGGCGCCGCGCGATCCGTCACCTCGAAAAAGGGCGTGTTGTAATCTTCTCAGCAGGCACAGGAAGTCCCTATTTCACTACCGACTCAGCTGCCGCCTTACGTGCCAACGAAATCAGTGCAGATGTAATTTTGAAAGGCACCAGAGTAGATGGCGTTTATTCTGCAGACCCTGAAAAGGATCCAAATGCGATTAAGTTTGACACCATTTCATTCTCTAAAGTGATCAACCTAGGGTTGAATGTAATGGATATGACCGCCTTTACACTTTGCCAGGAGAATAATCTTCCAATCGTGGTTTTCGATATCAATGTCAAGAACAACTTGCTAGGTATCGTTCAAGGTGAGCGTATCGGTACGCTAGTGGAAGTATAAGGCTGGATCGCCGCTATAGCCGGATTCATCTGTACTTCCTGTTAGAATATGTTTGATCAAAGCTAATTAGTTCTGATCAAACATATCCTTAGACGAATTTGGCCTCCTCTTTCGGCCATATCTCCCCATATGAATGGCCTTTTTACCTGTCTTTCCCGTTTCACATTAGCTCTACCTTTGAGCCAAAAGCTCATATGAACTCAATTCAGCTCACTATTCCTGCCAGTAGCAAGGAAAATTCCATTGTCACCATTAGCGAAAAACTCAAGCCCATCCCTGAGGAGCAGCAGGCAAAAGTTAAAGGCGGGGGGAATCCCTGGATCGACGCCAGTTAAGCGTCTAGGTACGGTCCATGCTTGGTCACAATTAGCTATCTGGGAAATGCAGTGCTGCCAGCAGGGCCGTGCCTCACAATTTTTATCCACTCGCAAAACCGATTGTTGCCACGCTCAATGTCAAGTCCTTGACGCCGAGCAATTGCATGCCACAAGCTTCTAAGGTGGCTCCTGTCGTAATCACATCATCGACTAGTAAAACATGCTTTCCCTGTAAAGCCTTCCCGTCTCTTAATGTAAATGCTTCCATCACATTTTTCATGCGGTCTAAGCGACCTTTACGGGTCTGAGTTTGCGTAAAGTTGCCACGCTCAAGGGCGTGCGCATAGCAAGGTATACCCATACTGGTAGAAAGGCCTTGGGCAAAGGTTTCGCTTTGATTATAACCTCTCTGGTGCTGTTTTTTAGGGTGTAATGGCACCGGTACTATACAGTCAAGATGCTGAAACAATGCGCTGTTTTTCAGCCGATTACCATAGGATTGACCAAGCTGGATTCCCACGGCAGGTTTATGATTGTACTTTAGCTGATGAATGAGTTGCTGGGCGCGACCTCCTTTAATGAAATAGAATAATGAGGCCGCAGCTTGTAACGGTAGCCGACCCCAGAATCTTTGCATTAGCGCATTTTCTGGATCGAGGTGAAAATTTGTTGTAGGCAACTTATGCTGGCAAGCAAAGCAAAGGATTTCTCCCCGGACAGGTTTCTTCCTTTCGCAAACTAAACAGAGCTTAGGATAGAACAGCGAAAAGCATTGTTCTATCCCTTCCAAGATAGGGTGTAGGTACATAGAGCGCGTCGTTAATTAGTGTTTTGCCATTCGGCAATGGGTTCACATCAGGACAAAAAAAAGTCTGTCTCACTGAAGCAAGACAGACACATCAAAACAAAACGAAAAACCAACTTTAAACAAGTCTCTTTATATAGTTCTTAAAACTAGAATCAGTTCTACTTTGTTGCAAATGTCTGGATAATTTTTGAATTAACCCCATTATTTGCGGGAAAAAATTACCATTAATTCGCATTATAAGCCTTTAATCTGACTGGAATGTCAATTTCTTGACCTCTTCGATGAACTTTCACGTTAATCACCTCTCCAACTTTGGCTCTGCCAATTACCTCCTGAAGGTCCGGAACACTATTAATCTTGCGCTCTTCTATCGCTACAATGACATCTTGCTCCAACATTCCAGAATACTGAGCAGAACCCCCGTCGATTAATTCACTTACAACAACACCTTGACTGATGTTTATGTTCAAATCTTGAGCTGCTTCATCATCTAGCTCATAGATGTGCACGCCCAAGTAGGCTCTTTGGTAAGTTCCGTATTCAATGATATCATCCACGATACGTGTGACCAAATCCACAGGGATGGCGAAAGAATAGCCTTGGTAACTTCCTGAACGAGTTGCGATAGCGGTGTTTATACCTAACAAACGCCCTTGAGTATCAACTAAGGCACCTCCACTATTACCCGGATTCACCGCGGCATCCGTTTGGATAAAAGCTTCGATGGCGTCTCCACCACCCAAGATTCGAATGCTTCTCCCTTTAGCACTGATGATACCAGCAGTCACCGTGGAAGTTAGGTCAAAAGGGTTACCCACCGCCAAGACCCATTCGCCGACTTGAGCAGCGTCTGAATTGCCAGGCTTTAAAGTAGGAAGACCATCAGCTTCAATCTTGATTACAGCCAGGTCTGTTTTTTTATCGGTGCCGACTACATTTGCTTTGAAGGTGCGGTTATCATGCAAAGTAACAGATACCTGATCTGCACCATCAACCACGTGATTATTGGTAATGATGTAACCATCTCTGGAGTAGATTACACCGGAGCCTGTACCACCGCGTGGCGCACCACCATCTTCAAAAAAGAAGCGGAAGGGATTGTTAGATTCATTGGGATCAGCCTCTGTACGAGACGATATATGGACAACCGCAGGGGTTGCCAAAGCAGCCGCAGTCTTAAAATCAAAAGGCGCAGTTGCCGAATTGTTGTTTGCTGGTGAAGTATTGAACTTCACTTGTTGAATAGAAGGGGTAGAGGTAGGTGAATAATTTACCGTATCTGACTTGTCGTTTAATAGATAAATTCCTCCGAGGGTAATTAACCCCCCGAAAACGCCAGCCAATACAGTCGAAAATAACTTTTTCATATTTTCGTTTTATTTTCGTTTAAAAATAACAGTGGGGCATAGTCCATGCCTTGCATACAAAAATAACTACTTACCTTTACCAATGGTTATTTTGCTCATTTAGTTTAACAGGACATTAACTATAATAATGAAGGAAATGAGGGCGGAATTACAGGGGGTGGATCTGGATAAGGTTCTACAGCCTGAAACTCCTCTGGAAAGACTGATAATACAAGATAAAGGATTCAGGAGAGGATTGTTGTGGGGCGTGCCCAGATATGGTCATCCTGAAGGGGAAGTCTACAAGCATATCCGCGATGTTTTCGACAATATTGATCGCTTGCAAATAACTCAAGAGGTAAGAGCAAGACTGCGACTGGTCGCCTTAGTCCACGACTCTTTTAAACACAAAGAAGACAAGCGTAAGCCACGGGATTGGTCTAAGCATCATGGAGTCCTTGCGCGCCAGTTTCTCGCTGAATATACCGACGATGAAGTTTCGCTAACCGTTACGGAGACGCATGATGAAGCCTACTACATTTGGCGCTTAAAAAAGCTTTACAAGCGAGAAGTCGAAGGAGAACAAAGGCTGATTAAACTCTTAAGCCGTCTTGGTGATAATCTTCAACTCTACTATTTATTTTTTAAATGCGATACTTGTACCGGTGACAAGATCCAGTCTCCGCTACGTTGGTTCGAAAACAACATCGAAGGCATAGAAATAGTGGATCTATTTGGATAATTTTCTTCCTACTCCGTATTGCTGCTATTCCTCCCAATCTGGCAATCGAAACTCTTCAAGGATAAACTTCTGAATTCGGCCTGGAATGACGGCAAGATTGGCCGCATAACGCTCATCGATAGCTAAAGAATGGAGCTCCCAGTTATCATCATTTTCAATTACAGCCAGGTTTCCTTCGAAGCGCAGTTTCTTTCTAGTTAGCGTTAGGCCTCTACCATCGGCTTTTAGTACAGCTTCCTTTCTGGTCCATAAATCATAAAACGTTTCGTGATGATCTTTAGCCTGGAGGATCATTTCTCTTTCTCTATCATCAAAGAATGCGTGCAGATGAGAATCTCGATAGGGCTTGATACGCTCTAGGTCCACCCCAATTTTGGTATGTTTACTAAGTGCACAGGCGACCAAATTTCCAGAGTGAGAAATATTGAAGTCGAAGTCGTGCTCGATAATTGGCCGCCTGTGCTCATTGTACCGTATTTCTTTGATCAAATTAGGATCAAGATCAAGCCGTAGTAGCCCCTCTCGGAGGAGGTATTTACCAGCCAAAGAAACCAATACTGTCTCCTTCCGCTTAGTGTTCAACACCTTCTTCGCTTCTGCCGCTGGCACGAGCGGCAGAACAATTTCGGATAGCTTTCGAATTGCTTGTGCTGATACATATGCATATAAGATGAGTGCTGTATTTCTTTTCATGATCCATGATTTTGGAAATGGACGATTATATAGGTTGCGCTGGTCGTACCGTATTTCAGGTGCCTCCGCGCAGGGCGTGGCAATTTATCGGTTGCGTAATATCTCCTTCATCTTCTTGCTATCCTTACTGGTACCTAGATTGAGGAATCCTCCAACGAAAAGGAAGCGACGATACAAAGGGGTGATTTCTCTTCGGAAACTTGGATCTAATGCCGCGTACTCATAGCCATACACTTGTTGGTTACCAATTACATTATCTAGAGATACAACCAAGATCGCGGAATGATCTCCGAGGTTGAAGGAATAAGCAATGTTCACTCTGGCAATATGAAAATCCTTTGTCCGGTCAGCCAAAAACTCAGCATCAGTACGATTCGGATTGTAGAAAGGCCGCCCTGATTGATAGGTGTAGCTTGTTCCTACTAAAGTGGAGAGTTTTGTAAAACTCTTATAGACCACCAAAGATCCTTGGTGTTTTGAAACGAAAGTCGGTTGGGCTGCGATAGGGTAGTCCAGGTAATTTCTTTTGGTATCAGTCAAGGAATAGTTAACATGGTATTCGACGGAGCGGATACTCTCCTCATCTCTCCATAAAATTTCAAAGCCTCTGGTATAGCCGTTTCCGGTGCTCTCAACATCATTGCCATTGAAGCGGATCAGCTGGTCGTATCTCTTGTGGAATAGATCAAACTTAAGGTACTGATCTCTACTGAAGCGCTTTTCCAACCCAAGAATAGCATGTCTGGCTTTCTGGAATTTTAAGGTCGAGGGATCTACAGTAAGATACCGGTATTGTGGAGTTTGGTAAAATTCGCCCCCCGCTACATTCAAAGTGTAGTTATTGCCTAGATTTACGGTCATGTTAACTCTTGGCGAGAAGCTACTCTTTTTTAATAAGGTAGAATATTCAAATCGGGTACCCACCGATAAATTCGCACGGCGACTCAGGCGTATCGACCCTTCTACATAGGAGGCCCAGATCAATTCTTGCAGGTGAGCCTTTAGGCTTCGATAAGTGATGCGTTTATCAGAGTAAAAGGATTCACTCCCTACGTTTAATAATATGGAGTTCCCAAACTGCTTAGCGGCCTTTACCTTCGCATGTCCAGTCCACTCTTTGTCGCCCGTGAAGAAAGATCCATGTAAAATATCCTCCGCCTTTGCTACGGAATCAATGCCTATATCCTCTCTATCGTAGCCTAAGGAAATGGCACTAAGGAAGTTCCAGCCATTGATTTGCTTCTTATAGGAACTGGTAGTGTAGATGTTATCATTATCTAGATTATAGCGAATCTGCCCGTTTTCGCGATTGATATCTCGGTCGGCAAATCCGATCTTGGATTTAGTGCCATATAAGAAGCTCTTGAAGTAGCCCCCATCCTTTAGTTTCTTCTTAAAGAAGAGATTACCTTCAATAGTTTCCGGCCCACTAAACAAAGACTTATCAGGGTCATCGGTTTTGAGTAGTTTACTAATGAAAGAGAAGTTAGTATAGGATACGTCACTTTCTAAGCTAGCAGTCTTACTCAGGGATGTTTTGGTCTGAGAGCTAAGGAAGAATGGCGAAATGAAGAAGCCCTCATTGAATTGGGTGGGCATATCCTTCGTCTCCATCAAAAGGATAGAAGACAAAGCCTGTCCATATTCGGCGGAATAGCCACCGGTATTCAACTGGAAGGATTGAAATAGATCAGCCGAAAAACGCATTCTTCCACCTGTTCCAGGCGTACTGCTGCTAAGGTATTGGCGCAATAGCATGCCGTCCACAAAGAAACTCGTTTCGTGTCCTGCTCCTCCTCTCACAGATAACTCTCCGGTTTCTCCCACCTGTTGTGCACCGGGGAGGGTGTTCATTGATGATAGGATGTTGCCATCTGAAGAGGATAGAATAGCCTCTAGCGTCTGGATAGACTGGACTTGCATGAATTCCTTTTCTATGGTCTTCTTGGCGGTGACAGTGACTAAATCGAGGTCATAAATTTTTTGCGAAAAGACTACCTCCACCGATAGCTGGGCAGTATTCACGGTAATGGGCTCGAAGGCATCCAAGTAGTCCTTTTTATGTGCAATGAGCATAATCATGGCGCCCATTTCACTTTCGGTAGACAACTCAAAATAACCGGTAGAGTCTGTTACGGTTTCATCAAAGGTCCCTTCGATATAGACAAAGGCATTTGCCTCCGGAAAACCATGAACATTCTTCACGTAGCCTTCAATGCTAACTTGCACTGTATTGGCCTGCAAAAGTGCGAAGGAGCTCGATAGTAAGCATAGGCTAAGTAGGCCTCTTACTAGAAGCGAGGTTAAAATCTTGTGTGCCATTTTACTAGTTTTTCTACTTGAACTAATTTGGTTAACAGAGTCGCTGAATTCCTTAGCTTGGAACGCCTTCCGGGCTTTCCTTTTCCCAGTACTGCACCAGGTATACCCAGGCCACTATGGATGCTACAGGAATGGCTACTTCAATACTCTTGAGCTGTAAAACACTTAACAGGTTAAATACAAAATGTAAACAAGCCGGTAATATGATCGATTGAGTTTTGACTGCGGTCACCGCCATTCCCCAACTTCCGAAGAGGCACAGAGCCAGAAAACTCAGTTCATTGCTTAGGTTGGTGCCTGATCTCATCCAGCTGAAATGCCAGAAGTACCATAGTACACCAATAATTATGGCGGAAGCTTTTAATCCAAGGGGCATTAATTCCTCTTGCAGATAACCTCTCCACCCATATTCTTCGGCAAAGGCATAGGTCAATCCAAGGGCGGCCATGGCTATGCCGTTAATGTGTATATCATCAAAAAAATCAGTCTGACGGATCCCAATCACATAGGCCAAACTCAATGGAATCAACAATCCTAGCAGGCTGAGACCAGGCCGGCTTCCCCATATGCTGAACTGTCTGCTTTTTCTTCTCCAGAGACTTAGGACTACCAAGGCGCCTACCATTGGTCCTAATCCCTTTAGGCCCGCCCAGATGTTGTTGCCAAAATATTGTAGGGCCGACCAGGCGATCAGCAAGCTAATGGCGTAAAAGACAATTACACTAATCCAATTTATCCGCTTTTCCATATCTAAATATTTTGTTTAACTTACCCGTTCCGGCTTCTCTCCGGATTTTCATTTCCAACTAATCCCTGGCTGAGAATAAAAACTCAAAACACGATTAACAGCATGCCGAATTATGCACTTGTTACAGGTGGTTCCCGTGGTATTGGCCGAGCCATCTGTTTGAAGCTAGCCGAGCAAGGATTCAACCTTCTTATCAACTATCGTTCTAATCTTGAACGAGCTCAACAGACACTTACCGAGGTCCGAGAATTTGGTGTAGAAGCCGAGCTCATTCCTTTTGATATTGGCGATTCCAAAGCCGTCAAGGAACAGTTAGGTGGATGGGTTAAAGAGAACCCAGACAAGTTTATCGAAGTGCTCGTAAACAATGCAGGGGTTCGCCGAGATAACCTGATGATCTTCATGAAAGAAGAGGAATGGGAAGAGGTAATCAATACCAATCTCAACAGCTTCTTTTATGTCACCAAACAAGTCCTGCGGAAAATGCTTACCAAGAAATCAGGGAGCATTATCAATGTGTCCTCCCAGTCAGGCAGCACTGGTTGGAAAGGACAAGTCAACTATTCAGCAGCTAAATCCGGATTGTTTGGTGCAACCAAGTCCTTGGCGATCGAATTGGGCACTAAAAATGTGCGTATCAACACCATCACACCTGGCTTCATCAAAACGGAAATGATCGAAGAAATACCTGAGGATCAATACAAGGAGATCGTGGCATTAAAACGATTTGGTACCGCTGATGAAGTGGCCAATCTCGTGGCTTTTCTAGCTTCGGATCGTTCTTCTTATGTCAATGGGCAGGTGATTACCATCGATGGCGGCTATCATCCCGGGTTTTAGACCGAGCTGAATAAGTCCTAAAGAAATTATTCAGCTCGCTCTGAATCTAGCCTCTTTAGGCTTGAATCTTGAAGAGCATTTCAGCTGCTCCTACTACTTTATTGTTTACCCGTGAAATGCAGGTAGCTTTCACAGCAGTTTGTAGATCTAGAAGGATAAATATCTCTGTCGTAATCACTGATGCAACAGGAATCTCTTTTTCTTGCTGCAGAGATTTGATGGCAGTTAAATAGCCCTTCTGTGCGGGTATGCCCTTTTCCTCTGCTTCTATGACTTTGTGTAGGGCAACCGTTTGCGCCATATGTTCGATCAAACCGGCGGTTTCAAACTGGCCATTGCGAACATAGATATTGTCAGGAGTAACGGTTAGTTCTGCCTTAACGGAGGCTGCCGCATGTTCTAAGACCTGGTCTACCATGAGTGCGGGCCCTTTATGTGGTAGGGACAGCACCAAATGATCGCGGGTACGTACGAGTTCTCTAGTTACCATTTTGTTGATGTTTCATGTTGGTCAAGAAAAGCTCCGGATGCACCATGTTGCGGATCGGCCCCTCTGCTGGTAGGTCGAAGGCTCCTTTGCGCGTGATTAAGAAGATGTTCTGACGATACCACCATTTGATCTGGCTATCGTTCCAAATGACTGGACGAATAAGATCGTGGAATTCAAAACCTTTTTGCTCAAATAAAGCCTGCCAATAATCTGGCCACTGCTCATTGATGTGATTTAGTCCACCTTGGTGCGGGATGGCTGCGGAGAAAAGTACAGCATCTGCTAGGTTGGTAAGAAAAGCCACAAGGTTTTCTGCCGACTCAGGCTTTAAATGTTCTGCTACTTCAAGGCAAATGGCCAGGTCGAATTTCTCCTCAGTGGGAAACTCATCTAGCTCTTCCAGGTTTGTTTTCAGGATGTCCTCCTTGTCGATTAAGACTTTATTCAGGTTGAGGTAATCTCCATCAATTCCCAATACGCGATCAGCGCCCTCTTCTTGGAATACTTTCAGCCAGGCTGCCAGGCCGCAACCGACATCTACTACTCGCTTAGTAGGGACATATTTGGCTACTTCTGGAATGATCCGACGTGGTGATTCCAGGTCGTGGTGTACATAGGTATAGTGCACATATCGTTCTGGATTCTTTTGGATCATTTCCCAAACTCTTTTAGAGAGCGCGGTTTGCTTATTGAGAATATTCGAGGACATACTATTTCTATTTGAGGTGTTATGAATGATGTACTTTGTGTATTAAAAACTGATGCCGCCCGTCACTTCTATCCGCTGGGCATTTACCCAATCCGACATCCCGCTAGCCAGGAAAACAATGACTTTGGCTACGTCTTCCGGGGTGCCCAATCGACTATCTGGTGCTTTACGCAGCATATACTGCTTGATAACTTTGGAGACGGTATCATTCTCATCTTCCGTCGTGTCAATCAAGCCCGGTGCAATGATGTTGACAGAGATGTTTTTCTTTCTATATACTTTGACGAAGGATTGCGTAACGTTTTCTAAGGCAGCCTTCGAGGCACCATAGATCACCATCTTCTCGGAGGGCGTTTTAGCAGTGGTAGAGGAAATATTAACCACCTTCCCGCCTTCTCGAATAAAGCGGTAGGCATCCTTCATGAGATGCAATGGGGCCTTGACATTGATGGTGAAGAATCGATCAAAGACATCTTCCTTGACTTGCCAATGCGTATTAAAAGCATAGATCCCTGCATTATTGACTAATAGGTCTAACTCACGGGATTCGTTTGTTAGGATCGGCTCAATTTGGCTGGGGAAGAAAGCAGTAATGGCTTCCATATCACTAAAGTCGGCTTGTACCAACCAGATTTTTCTGCCCAGGATTTCTACTTCTGCCCGGAGGCTTTCAGCGTGTTGTGTAGATCTATTGTAGTGTACAATAAGGTCACAGCCATTCTGCGCCAAAGCAAGGCTAATGCTTCTACCAATTCCTTTGGCTCCACCAGTTACCAATGCAATTTTTTGATCCAGAATCATATTTTTTACATTTTATGTGTCTCAGTTAATGCCAGCAGGGGCAGACTCCTTTAACTTAGTACGGGTTTGATAATCTGTAAGGCCTCTTTAGCGTCTACATCTAGCGCCTGATTTAGAAACTGGGCGTATCTCAGTTCACTATTTTGCAGTTCCGTGATTCGGTCAGCATTTACTTCCCAGAGAGCTTGGAAATCAGTGCTCGTGGTGATGCGCTCTAGTGAGTCATATTGGATATATCCAAACTCTTTCCGCGTATTAACGCCATTTTTTATCTCTCCTTTCCACCCGATTACTACCTTTTGATAGTAGTAGGGATTGAAGCGTATAGCTTCACTAAAGAAGGGTATATTTAGTATTAATTGATCACTAGTCGGAGCCAACAGATCGGCTAGGTTCTTTTCGCTATAGTGGATAAGTCCTGGCTGCACACTTGACCTTTCATCTGCTTCACAGATGGTGATCTTCGATAGCTTTTTATACTGCAAATACAAGGCCTTTAAAGAGGCTTGAGGTACGGCCTCAGCTCCTCGTATCGCCAGCTGGATCGACACAAAGATGCTATCTGCTACCTGCTCAAGGCCTTGCCAAAGCTTTTCAAAGTCCAAGGTTGCTTGTAGGTCGATGAACAGATTCAGAAATCGACAGCCTTGTTCCGCCAATCCATGTAAGGCTGCACCAAGATCATAGCTACGCAAATCACTAAGTACAATAGCATTCTGTATGGTTCCCGGATAGTAGTAACACAATGACAACTGAGGAAATTTCTGCGGATCATCGACATAGAATCCAAGATCATAGTCTTGCAGGAAATCTATATACTGTAGCAAAGCTTCAGGTTGATCTGCAGCGTATAGCTCTATCACTTCAGACAGTGTGCGTTCTCGTAACTCCTCTAGAATACCCACCAATACTTTTGGAATATAAAATACCCTCGCCTGCTTGAGATCATAGATGGCTGCTCTTTTTTCACCCTCTACCACCTGGTTGTGAGCATAAAGTATGAAGTAGGGTTTACTAGTTGTCATTAAAATAAATATCTGGTTGTCATTAAAATGAATGATGCGCTTGCGAAGGTCAGGTACTGTTAGACTACGGCTAACTGGCTTTCCTGTTGGAAAAAGCCTTGCTGTAAAGCACTTCTTCTATCCAGGATTTTGACAGGTTTCCTTTTTTTGTGCACCTGATATCGCTTACGCAACTGGGCAATATTTGCTAGTTCCAATTTGGGGCTCACCCGAAGGTGTCCTTTAATGGCCCTTTGCAGTTCATGTTGCGTGTTGCTTTCGTTTACCGCTTCCACGAATACAGAAACGGCATCACTTCCGAGTTCATCATTCTCAATCAGAATCAAATAGTCTTTTACATTGACATTGGCATTCAAGACATTAGCGATGGCTGGCGGGTAGATGGTAGTACCCTTAAGCTTAATGCGCTGTTGCTTTCTGCCAATTACCGGACTTACTCGTACCGTGTTCCTCCCGCAGGCGCAGGTGGGACTTGATAAAGACACCAAATCACCGGTCTTGTATCGTATCAATGGAAAAGCTTCTACACCAAGCGTGGTGATGGTGAGCTCTCCCACCTGCCCTGGCGGTAAGGGACGGTTATCGGCATCCAGGCATTCGACAATCACCAGTTCCGGATGATGATGACCACCACGTTGGCAGCTACATTCCGTGAATGCGGCTGCCATTTCCGTGGCAGCATAAGTAGAAAATAGTTCAACGGACCACTGGCTCTTAATCCTCCTGGATATATTGTTATCGGAAAAATCCAAGCGACGGATCCCCTCTCCGATACAGATTATTTTTTGAACACTACTTCGCTGAAAATCAATTTGGTTGGCTTTGGCATATTCCAATAGCCGAATAATGAAGGAAGGAACGGCTATGAGTACGGTGGGTTGGTATCTAAAGATATTCTCCCATTGTGTACTTAGTGCGTCAACACCTGCACGGATTAAGCCGGCCCCGATCTTACGGATACCAAGAAAGTAGGCTATACCTGCCATGAATTGTTTATCCATGGTGGTGCAAAGCATTACTTTATCGGCTGATGTAACCCCTGCACAAGACAGTGAGATATACTCGTTGTAAGCCAGGCGGTCAATATCACGATCCGTCATCGGAATAACCAAGGGCGATCCAGTTGTTCCGGAAGTAGTTGAATAATCAATAATCTGATGTTCGGGTACGCAGATCAGTTCTTGATGAAAGCGTTGGATGTCTTCCTTAGATGTAGTGGGAAGTCGGAATAGATCTCTAGTACCTTTGATCTGCGAAATGTCGATAGCATGATCTTTGAAGATTCGCTGATAGTAAGAGGAATATTGAGATACGTAGGCTAAAGTATCTTGCAAACGTATGTCTTGATATACCTCAATCGCAGCTGCGGTCTGTCGCTCTATGTCCGGAATAAACATCAGATATTATTTTTTAATTCAAGGCTAAAATGTGAGGCTAATTCTTCAGCTAGCCAGACTTTAAATCGGATTACTACTGCTCCCGGCTTACTAGCCTGTATGATCCAGTCATACCTTAGTGGCTCGTCATTGGGCCGAACAACTTTCAAAAATTTTGCTTGCCGAATCTCCAAGTTATAGATAGGAGTGGGCAAGTATTCTTTGATCAAGTTGATGCCGATCTGAACCAGGCAAGCGCCAGGCGTGATGGGGTCAGCGGGAAAGTGGCCTCGATAAACCGCATGATGTGGGTTCAATCGAATGATCGAGGCCCCTCCCTGAGGTTTTACCTCATACTGCTCGACCTCATATAGTGGGTAGTAATGACTCATTAAAGTCATTAGGATCTAATTTTTAGCTTGAGTAAGGAAACGTTGATGGCATCGCGATCTCGGATCTCCTCAATGTCATAACCTGCTCTGTCGATCAAACCAGAGAAAGTCTTGTAGTCATACATCTGGCTGGTGCCGTTAGCCATAGTTGTGAAGTATAAGGACAATTGTTGCAAGACTACTGCACCGGCTTCATGCCACTGGCGATCCCAGAACTCTTCTTGTACATATACATGTCCGTCCTCCGTTAGGTGATTGCGGCATCTAGTGAGGATCTTGACAATGGTCTCGTCTCCAAAGCAATCTAGGAATTGACTCATCCAGATTACATCGAATTTGCCGCTTAGGTGCTGATTTTCATCGAGGATATTGATAGGTTGGAAATCAACTCTGGAGAGGTCGACACCCTGTTCAGCTAGATTGGCTTTAGCCAAAGCAATTTGTTCGGGAAGATCCGCGATCGTAAATCGAACATTGGGTAATCTTTCCAAGGCTACTTTACAGAATTTTCCAGTATTGCCTCCTATGTCAAGAATGTGCACAGGATCATTTTGTACAATATATTCTATAGCTCTTGGGAAGGATATATCAGAATAATAATGGTCAAAGTTGAACCAGCTTTCCTGTACCTGTGGAGGTAGGGAAGAAAGCCCTTTATAGATGGTAGGCCATTCACCGAATACCTTCAAACCTACTGGCTTGCCCTCGTCGATGCACTCTTCAAGATAGAACATGCCATTGTAGCATACATCGTGTACGAAGTCCATGTTTACCTTTGGCATTTGATCATTTACCAGGAAGAATCCTACCTTGGTTAAAGCAAAACGATCTTCATTGCATTCGTAGATCACGCCTGCGCTCAAGCCAGATTGCATGAGTACACGTGCGCCGTAGAAGGAAATGCCCGTGGCATCAGCTACTTCCTGATAGGTAGCGCCTTCTCGTCCTACTTTGCGAAGGTGATCAAAAACGCCTTTCTTGATCATGACCCGAACGGCCTGAAAGATCATTGGCGCAAAGGTGATTTCCAAGGCTTTACGATGAGCCTCGATTGCTGGTGTGTTATCTATCTTAAACATGTGCTGCTGCAAATTTATTAGTGAATAGTTGAGATTCTTTTGCTAGGACGGACTCTATGATTTCCACCGTTCGCTCCCGTCCATTTAGTCCCTGGAATTGGGTACTGAGCTCGGCGGCTTTTTCTTTGTATTGCTTGTTTTCCAATAGGTGCTTGGCCATTTCATACACTTTTTCAGTGCTTAGGTGTTGAACCGAGATATAGTCTCCGGCGCCGCTATACCGCAATCTGGCTGAGGTGCCGGGTTGATCGAAGGAGATCGGTATGGCCAAGGTGGGAACACCTTGAGATACCGCATCCATGACGGTGTTGAGTCCTCCGTGAGTGACGCACAGGCTTGCTTGGGATAGAAGTTCAAACTGTGGTGCATAGTCTACGACGATCGCATCAGCCGGGATATCATCTGGGTTAATGTCCACGCATTTATTTCCGAGGGAGATCGCTAGTTGCACATCAAGTTGCTTGAAGGCGCGGGCAACCATATTGAATACATCTGCTCGGAGATTTAAAATGGTGCCGAGGGAGAAGTATACCAATGGCTTGCCATTCAGTTTTTCATAGGGAAACTGTAAGGTCGAAGGATACTTATTCTTAATCGGTCCAACGTTTTCAAAGCAGGCTGGAGAGGATTGTCTAGGATAATCCAAGAAAGCCGGAATTTGGGCTAATTGTGCATAAGGGGACACGGGATAGAAATTCCTTCTACAGTCGTAAGGCTCCAAACCGTGTTTGATTCTTTCCTTATTGATGCATTCGAAAAGCGGGGCAAATTCCTTCACAAATCCTTCTATACCCATGCGATTGCGGGTTCTAGCTGCTGCGGTATCCCCATAGGCCCAATTGGTAAAGAAAGGAGGAATACTTTCTTCCCAGTCAAGGTTGAGCCCGACGGCCACCGAAACATAAGGTATCCCCATATAGTCGGCTACTGTAGCACCAGTGAAGTCACTTTGATCCACGATGGCAAAGTCTACACCTTCTTCTTCAAGTGCACCCGGTAATTCCAGGAACCAAAGACGGATTTGAGCCAATTGACCACGCAACCAAAAACGCATCGCATCTAAACCATGGCGGCTGCCGAGTCCCTTTTGAATATAGTTGACAGCATTTCTCGGAATTTTCCCCAATCCAATCGGATGAAAGTCGAATCCAGCAGAAATAATCCGGGCTTTAACTTCATTGAATTGGAAAAACACCACGGAGTGACCCTTTTCTTGCAATTCTTTACCGATGTACAGGAAGGGATTAATATGCCCTACTGTCGGAGGTGTAATGATACCGATCCGTGCCATAATTTATTGATTTGTGGATAAGAGAGTGAAGGAAAAATTACTTGCTCTAAACTGATTGATGATCAGTATATTTTTTGCTAACAGTGTTTCGGGGAGTCCCAAAGCCTCAGGAGATATCTCTCCCTTTAGCACCTGCTCGGCCAGCCAAACGCCAAAGGCTGTCGAAGTAGGGAACTCCCCGCAGTACTGCTTAAACAAAACGACATTTTTCTTTGCTTCCAATCCAGGAAAATAGGATGAAAATTGTTCTTCATTATAAAAGCCACTGAGTACCAGATCGGGAATTACGCCTGCATTAGTACTGAGAAAAGCTTGAAGCTTTTCATTGGCTTGCTCAGGGGCTAATCCTAAATAACTCTGGCAGTCGGAGATAATTACATCTCCTTCCTCTATCTGTGTATTTAAGGCAAAAAAGATGGCATTTTCACCCAGTGGGATATCGCTAGCTTGTCCCTCTTGCCCTCCCGTATCTAGGAAATTTGAATGACGTATGATATCGCTATAGGAGGCAGGCAGCTCGTCTGTACCGCCCACTAAAACGGTTTGATTAGGTTGCTCCTCGAGTAGAATCTTAGCATCTAGAAGGCTGCTTTCGAAAGCCCCGCCCCGGTTGGTATAGGTAGTTGTGTAGCCTTCAATCCCTAGAGACAAGACGATTTGTCCTGTAACATCACTCAGCAAGGATTGTAGGAAATACACAGGTGAAAGATTCTGTTCCTGCTTCTCGATCATGCTACTGATAAAGCTATCTAAAGCGCTAAATCCCCCAGTATTTGTGGCTACGATCAGAGACTCTGCCTGTTGCTTCTCCGTTTTTGCCAAACAGGCCTTTGCACTGTAAATGCCCATCTTGGCTACCTTGGAAAGTCGACGAAGTTGTCGTGCCTCTATATGTTCTTTGTAGTCCACGGCCTGAACTTGGAAGTCTGCCGCTGCAGAAGCTTCCGTGTCTTCGGTTTGCGAAAACACGCCAGGGTTAATGCATGAACTTGCGCTAATTGCTAATCTCATAGCTTTATATTTTGGAGAAAATAACTGTACTACAATATCCTCCCATGCCCATTGAATTACTCATCGTATGTTCCACCTTCGCAGTGATAGATTCCTGTTGAGGAACCAAGCCATGTTGCTCAATCGGATGCTCGAAGTTGAGATTGGGGGGAATAACCTGGTGCTGTAAAGCCAGTATCGAGAATATACCTTCGATGGCTCCAGCAGCAGCCAAAGTATGCCCGGTGAACGCCTTGGTTGAACTGAAATAAGGCATCCGTTCTCCGAAGACCCTTTGTAGGGCTACACCCTCCGTAAGATCATTGTTAGGTGTGGCTGTGCCGTGAGCATTGACATAGTCAATCTCTGTCGGTCGCAGTTCTGCAAGGAGCAAAGCTTCGGACATCGCAGCGGTAAGTCCGCGTGCATTTGGAGAGGTAGAAGTGGCATGATAGGCATCATTCCTCACCCCAAAACCTGAGATGGTGGCCAAAGCCTGGCTTCCAGAACGCTTCCTGCTTTTGTCTGATTGAAGGACCAGGAATCCCGCTCCCTCGCCTAGGTTGATACCTGAACGATCTCGATCAAAAGGCCGACATTGATCTTTGGCTAATAAAAACAATGAATCAAATCCATTGATGGTGACCTTGGTTAATGCATCGGCTCCTCCTACTATAACAGTATCTAGTAGGCCTGCCCGAATCATTCGACTTCCTAAGATGATAGCGTGGGTGGCAGAGGCACAAGCCGTATTGATATTGGTAACAAAGCCATCGATACCTAAGACTCTCGCCATCTCTTCGATACAATCTGCTGCATCATGCGTTTGAAATCTTCTGCTTTCTACTCCGCCATGTTTATATTGCTCATAGTATGTTTCAGTCTGTCGCAACCCCCCTACTGAAGATGCACCAATAAAGCCCACTCGTCCTTGCAATACATTTTCTCCGGCTTGTTCCAGTGCTTCTTCTAGTGCTAAGGTTCCCAAAAGAAGAGTTCGGGACTGATGATCTGGGCGAATCCCTAGATTTTGGATCTTGTCGTATAATTCTGTATCGGTCAAGGGAACTTCTCCGGCAGGGAATAAGCCCTGCTTTACGGTGGAAAGATGCGTGAGACTTCTCAGTCCGGTCTCTCCATTCCACAGATTCTCCATGTGTTCATCCTTCCCAAGACCAATTGCAGACACAATCCCGATACCTGTTACATATACTTTAGACTTCATAACAAACCGCTTTGAGAGGGTGATTAATGGGTCAAGACTTCCTTGCGCGGTGGATCCGGCTGATAAGTGCGTTTAGCTGTCCACAGGTAGTTTTTAATCTTTCGGAGAATATCATCATAAGGAATGTCCTTCTCCCAGTCCGGTATGATCTGTTTCATTTCATCATACACCCGGCGATTGGGGGTGGCTAGCTCCTCACTGATACCCAGATAGTCAATAGAGTGTATAACAGCTTGACTATATACCGCTAGTACTTCATAGGTGTTGTGGATCACTTTTTGGGCCATCATCGCCGCATTACTACCCATGCTTACCACATCCTGATTGTCATTGTTGGTAGGGATGCTATTGATGTATAAGGACCCTCCATAGGCTCTGTTTTCAGCCACGGTGGAAGTGGCGGTGAATTGAGTACCTTGCAAGCCGAGGTTCAGTCCCAAGATTCCCTGGTTGATGAATGGAGGTAATATGCCATTCAAGCGGTTATTGAAAATGTAGTTGAGCTGGCGCTCTACCAATACAGATAATTTAATGATAGAGAGCTTTAGTTTATCCATTTCGAAAGAAATGTAGTCTCCATGGAAGTTGCCTCCGTGGAACACTTCCTGTGCTTCGAAGTCGATTATGGGATTATCACTTACGGAGTTGATCTCATTGACCAGCGTTCTTTCGCAATCTCGAAGGGTATCGAAGATAGGACCAAGGATCTGTGGTACACAGCGTATGGAATAGTATTCCTGCATTTTAGACTTGAGCACTGCATCCTGTTGGTCTTCTAAAAACTCGTAGTTGCCGGCCCTGCTCTTTACCCGCTTACTTCCACTTAATCGATTTATTAATTTCCGTGCGATTTGAGATTGCCCCCAGTGTTGCTTGGCATCGTTGAGGTTGGTACTATAGAAATCATTGAAAACGCCAAGAACTTCATACAGCATAGAGGAGAAGACTAAAACCCAGTCGACCAATTTCTTGGCTGCAAAATAATTGGCAAATCCAATTCCGTTCATTGCGGCTGTTCCATTAATGAGCGCGAGTCCTTCCCTTAGATCAATTTCTAAAGGTTTGATATTCAAGACAGAGAATACATCCTCCGTTTTTCGAATCTTACCATCATACCATACTTTCCCTTCACCAATTAGGGCTAAGGCCACGTGTGAGAGTTGAACCAAATCGCCACTTGCTCCTACACCACCATGCGCATAAATAACGGGATAGATCTCGTGATTTAGGAGTTCGCAGAGGAGTTGGATAGTACGAGGGTTGATACCAGAGTAACCCTGTGCCAATGTGTTTAGCCGTGCCAATAGGATGGCTCTGGTGAGATTGGGAGATAGAATTTCGCCACTTCCGGCCGAGTGACTTCGGATCAGGTTAAACTGCAGTTGGCGACTTTCTTCTCTAGGTACCATGTATTGAGCCATGGGGCCAAAGCCTGTATTTACACCGTAAACCAGATTGTCTTTTGCGTACTTCATCAGGAAGTCGAAGCTCCGCTGTACACGGGTGGTCGAATCATCTGCTACGTTAACTTTGCGTTTGCGGTAAACGATCTCGTAAATATCCTGCGTCGTTAATTTCGTGTCGTTAAATATATACATGGCTATAAAGGTTTTATGATGGATTGATAGATCAGATCCTGTAGGAGATGCTCTCCCAACATTTGGCTGCCTACCTGCCGACTAATCGGTCCTTCTTTTATTCTTTTTAATAGGGCAAAAACAGGGGCGGAAATCTTGGCAGACTGATAGCTAAGTATATCTACCAGGTAGTATTCCCCGTCATCCGCATAGAAGTTGAAGTGTTCTTTATTGAAAACTAGAGTGGAACCTGTAATGCTCTTCTTTATGGTGGTTATGGTGGTTCTTAGTCGTTGCAAGAAAGACGGACTTTCTTTGTTCGTTTGGACTATCCCGGTAAGGCGTTGATGAATAAAGGGCAGTTCTTGCCACTGATAATAGTGTGATTGCAATTGTTCGTAGAACTGATTAAAAAGATCTTGAACACAGGCGTCTACACCCGCTTTACCCGTTTGTGCTACTTGAATGGGATCTTGGAAATGGATGCCGACTTTATGATTCTCCAGTCTAGGAGAGAAGATAGGGATTACAGGTATATTTAGTCTTTGGGCAATTTCAAAAACATAAGTCGGAGCCATTAATTTTAACTGACCCAATTCGGCTTCAGTATTTCGTTTATCTTCCATTTCATTCTGAAAGAAATCGAAATAGAATAAGATGTTTTTACCTTTCTTAAAGGCGCTGTAGATCCGGAAAACAGCATCGGGCTCTAAGCCGCTAATATTCTCCGAAGCAAAAATTTCTCTTTTGTTTTCATAGTTGGGGTCGTTGTCGTCGATGACGATTACATCGTTTCCTGCTAATTCTCGGGTGACCGTCACAATATCGTACTCCAGCAATTTCAATGCGGTGGGTACATGTAGGTAACCTCCGAAGTGGAATGCGCAGAATAAAAAGGGACCCTCTCCTTTGACCTGGTTCTTGACATCCAATATTTCATCCACTACAAAATGAAGATGTAATTGGGTGTCTAATTCTGTGAGCGCTAATTGAGATAAGTATTGAGAATGTGTTTGATCGCTATCCTCGAACTGATCTTCGCCAAAGAGATGAAAGCGATTTACATTACAAAATAATGCCTGTTTCTCCGTGTTGAGTTCTTGAACAAAGCCCTTCCCTAGCAGATCTGGACGATCGGCAACCGGTTGTTGGGATAGCCTAACGGCTTCTTTGTATGCTGCGATAGTAGTGATCATTTTGCCAGAGTTTTGACTTGTTCTGATTCAATTTTTCTTAAAAGTTGGGTTGGCGGGCAACCGTATCTCCTCGTGGAGACCGGCTGCGCCCTCCCGTATTCGCGATTATTTTTAGCATAAGTTTTAACCCATTCTGTCGATTCGAGACAAGGTAAGTGGGAAAACCGGGGCATTACATACCTGGGTACGACCCCGGTTCTTCCTACTTGTAGTAATGGAAATTACTCTGCACCTTCAGCTGGTGCTTCTTCAACTTTTACTTCGCTATCACCGAAGTCGCAAAGCAAGCTACCAGCCGTGTCAGCGAAAGCAGCTAGTTGTACCATTTCCAAACGCTCTTCAAGAGCTACTGCATCAAAACCTTTGTTCAAATTTTCAATGTTCTTAGACATGATAATTGGATTTAAAAAAGTGATAAAATGAATAATTTTTCGTTGTGGTCTGAGGACTTAATTTGCCCCAGTGTTGAACTCATTTTTCAACTTTAAATCCTTGACAAGGGTTAGGAGAACCGGGCTGTCCATCTGGGTTTCCCCGGTTTCTTCCTTGATGCAGCTGGAGATTACTCGTTGCCTTCAGCTGGTGCTTCTTCGGCTCCTTCTGCTTCTATGGTTGTGCTTCCGAAGTCACAAAGTAAGCTGCCGGCTGTGTCAGCAAAAGCTGCTAGTTGTACCATTTCCAAACGCTCTTCCAGAGCTACTACTTCAAAACCTTTGTTCAAATCTTTAATGTTCTTAGACATAGCAAACAGAATTTAGTGGTTAAAAGAATGAATAAGGTTTGTGGTCCGTATAGAGATACCAGGGGCGAAACCGTCTATTTAGCCCTTTAGCATCCAGTGTGTCAATAATCGCTATGTAATAAATCAGTGGTTATCTACGCTTTAAAAGCGGTCGGATTATAAAGTGTTTTATGATGCGTGTCAGAAAGAAGATGTTGATGAATAAGCCGAAGCAAAGTTTACTTACTACTTGCCAATCTTCCTTTAGGTAAGCCCATCCGAAAGCTGCAATTTTACTGCCAATGGCGGATAATTCCCAGCTATTCTGGATCGTGAGCCAAGCTAAGGCGATCAGGATGAATCCCATCGCAAGTACATATCCGAAAGAGTAGATCAAAATAGGTAGTTCTTTATACAAAAGGCGTAAAGTGCCTGCAACTGTATAGCCATCTCGACTGATGATCCTCCGCAATAGCTGCACCGGATAGCGCCGGGCACGTTGTGTTAGATTGGGTAGGCCAAAGAGGTCGCTATATACCCAGTAACCGTCATTGCGTAGGAATGGATTGACCGAATACATGATGTAAGCTAAGTTGGCGATAAAGAAATACTTGAAAATGACCTGCACGCTTTGTCCCTCTGTAAGATAATACCCGCCTACGAGTAGAATATTGGATATTAGTTGGAAATAGATCCCTCCAATGTTTACTACTATTCGTTTCCAACGGTTGAGATTCCAAATACTGGTTACATCTGTGAAGAAGACTGGAAAAACCAGATAGAATCCAAAGCCGATGGAATCCGAGGGTTCCTTATAGTGGGCTGAAGCGGCGGCGTGACCAAATTCGTGGAAGAAGGCTAAACCGATCAACCCAGCATAGGTTAGCAAGATGGCAAGCAAACTGCTGCCTAATGATCGACTTTCTAAAAGCACTCCTTCGTAATAAAGCACACCCGTAAACCAAAAGGTTATGTAAAAAGAAATGGGTAGTAGGAAGAACAAGATATATTTGTTGAACAGTGGTGTGAGCAAGTGGGTAACGGCATCGATGGTTTTTTTACCCATCAACTTTACCCGCCAGTACACATAGCTATTCAAGGTGTTTTCTTGTTGTTCATTCAATTCAATCTTACTGACAAACTGATTCAGGTATTCCAGCAATTGCTCCTTACTGATAACCACGTCATGTTGATCGGAAATCCGAGTAGCGATTTGGTCGAGATTGAGGTTTTGCTTTAACAACTCTAGGCTTTGGAAGAGTAAGGCGCCAATGGAGAACATCCTGCCTTCGTAAGTCGCGGTGTAAAGCTGATGGTCGACCTTATGTATTGCTACCTCCTTTAAAGTTTCCAGATTTCGAAAGTCCATGTCAATGATGATAATAGTGAGGAAAAAATGGCTTGGTACTGTCTGAATCGTGTCCTAGATCTAGACTTTTGAGCGCCTAGATACATTAAGCAGTTACAGCTGTCTGAGCTGCTACGAATTCTGCCAATGTCGCTAATGATTCGAAATGTGGTGTTAGGCTTTCAATCTCAGTGATGGTGATATTGTAGTCTCTTTCCAGGATTACAACGATCTCCAGGCCGTCGATAGAATCCAAACCCAAACCTTCACCGAAAAGTGGATCGTTGGCATTTACTGTGGCTGGATCAATGTCAACAAGATTCAGTTGCTCAATGATTTTGTTCTTAAGTTCATTAACTAACTGTTGCTTTTCCATAATCGAAACAAGTTTTATTGATGTTAAGAATAATAGTATCCAAATCGTGGAGCTCAGATCGGTCTATCCACAAGAAAGTGGATTGAAATTGATCCGGCCCGTAGTAGTCCATCCAACCCATTAGGCAGTTGTCCAGCTTCTGGTCTTGAAAGAGCGCTTTGGCATAGTCTTTCAAGAGATCAAAGCTGTTGTCGGACTGCAAGAGGAAGTAATTCTCCCCTTGGAAATTGTGTTGGATCGACAATTCGCCGAGTACTGCACTGGGCAAGGTATAGGTGAATTGCGCTGGACTATAATAGACTCCTTCTTCGGTGAATACGCGAGAGAAGTAGTTGTTATCTGTGTAATAAGAGCCACTTTTGCTCGCTAGCAACAGACCTGTCTTTTGAGGGTCATAGGTGCCAGCTTTCGGTACGATGGGTAGTGCCGTTAGAAACCCCAATTGGCAAAAACCGTCCATTTTGTGAAACTTTGGATACGCTACATCCAAGTGTCTATAAGCATCTAGGAAGAAGTTGTCTGCTTCTGTGGAATGAGCACTAAATACGAGCTCCTCATTATGCTTGATGAAATTCGGTTGTATGCTGCAATAGGTGGCCATGATTCTTATTTTGTAAGTTTCCAGTATTTAGGCTCTAATTTTCTCTACCATCAGGCAGGCATTCCCACCGCCAAATCCGGAGGCAGTCTTTAGAAACCGCCGCATCGGGCTCCATCCTAGTTTTGTTATAGGATCTATCTTTACGTCCTCTCCTGCTGTCTGAAATCCGACGGAGGGGAGTAGAAGGTTATCTCGTAAGGCTGCAATTGAAATCACTGTTTCTACCAAACCTGCCGCCCCCAGTGTATGTCCGTAGATCCCCTTCAGGCTAAAGAATGGAACCTCTCTCAGACCTGATAAATGAAAGGCTTTGGATTCCATAGCATCATTATACCGTGTTCCTGTTCCATGAGCTGATATGAAATCTGGGCGTTTATCTTCCCCGATCGCTTGCAAGCAATGGCTAATCGCTTGCGTCAGTCCTTTGGCTTCTCTGGAAGGAGCAGTCATGTGATTGGCATCATTACTAGAGATACCGGCAACGATCTTCATATGCATAGCTTGATTACTTTCATGGCTGAGAATCACCCCCGCGCAACACTCTCCTAAATTCACGCCCGTTCGGTCTTGGTCAAAGGGTCTACAAAGTCCTTTGGCATAGGCTTTTAGAGAATAAAAGCCAGATATCGTAAAGTCGGTGACCAGATCAGCTGCTACAACCAGTACCTGATTGTAGACGCCCGCTGCAATCAATTGCCGCCCTAACAGAACACCTTCTACACCTGAGATACAGGCGTTGGATACGACGATAGGTTGGGTTCTAAAGTTCAATTGCTTGGCCATGAAACCTGCTGATTCCGAGAATAGAATCCGGCTAGCAGGTACCGCGCTTTCTGGTTGGAACAATAGGTCAATATTTCCTTTTGTAGTACAAAAAATGAGCAGGCTCTTTGGGTCTCTTGGGTCAAAATTCGTGGAATGGATCAGTCTATTGGCTGTTAGCAAACTTATTTTTTCCAATTTCGTAAGCGGCTCATCAATAGCTAAGATCGCATCGTATTCTTTTTCTTGTTCCTGACTGATCCGAGAGCAGAAGATCTCGCTCCGAGCAGCTTTAGATTGGTGTGCGCTTAAAGCGGAAACCCCATTCTTCACCTGTTCGAAATTGGCAGCTAGACCAGTCCCAAGTGGGCTTACAATCTCTGCGGCTGTGATATAGCTTGCTCTCATGATGCGAGTACTTTTTGACGCCATTGTTTAAAAAATTGTGGTTGGACCATCACGAGATTCATGTCTTTATCCGTGAATACTTGACAAGTCTTTCCACTGCATACCAGTTCTCTTTCGCTGTTGTATATTTCGTAACTGAAATTGATCTTGGCTGCATCACTATCTTCAAAAGTGGTTTCTACCTCCACGATATCTCCATACCGCAACACTTTGTTATATTTTACATTTACCTCTACAATCGGTACCACATATCCACGATCTAAAATATCCAGGTACCCGATGCCAAATCTCTTATTAAACTCCTCTCGCCCATCTTCAAAGAATTTGACGTAGCGGCCATGCCATACTATTTGCAGTGAATCCACATCGCTAAAACACACTTCCACAGTCTTAGAACTTTTTATCGTCTTTTTCATCAGTTGCGGATTATTCTCCTTTGTTGATGCCATTAATTGGCTTGTGATTGTTCTTTTGTAGATAGCTCTCCGTTTGATGATCTTTGCTCTCGCTGAAGCGATCCTTTAGACGCATTTCAGCTAGCTTGATTTTCAGACGCCTTAGCATAAAATTGTGCGTCAGTGGGAGATCACTCTGGTTTTCGGGTTCGAAGATGTCGTGATATTCCTCTTTCATAGCATATGGGTATTAAGATGAACTCAAAACATTTGTAGTCTTCTTCGATGGTGCGTTATCTGTCGATATCAGGTATTCGGCTATTTTCTTTTCGAGATAATAGTTGCAGTTCCTGGATTCCAAGAGATACTGTCCAATTGGATTAACCTCTAAGAAGTAATAAGCTCCTGAACGGTCTCGAATAAAATCCAGACAACCCGCTCTTAAATCCAATTCTTCCATCAGCTTCCGGGTAGCCATCTGGATGGCATTAGGCAATTGATACGGAAGAAAATGAGTACTATCTTCATCATTAATCAGCTTCCGATCTGAATAGGCGGTCTGTTTATTGTTCACTATAGCAGTGGAATAAAACTGCCCATCCAGGTAAAAGCTCCGGACTTCATAATCCGGATATACATACGTTTGGAGTAAGCTGGGGAAGAAGTTACTGCTACAAGCTTCAAGTTCCTGTATGGTTAACTTCTTGGTAAGCGTATAGTAAGCATAGTCTCCATCCTGATAGTAGTTTCGACCTTCGTCTGAAATCTGCTTAGTTGTGATGGTTTGATATGGACTAGCTTTGCAAAACTCAATAGCTTCTTCCCTGCTACTGCTGATTATGCTACTAGGTATTTGTAAATCAGCTGTTTGTGCTTTTAGTAATACCTCCAGTTTATTGGGATGGATCGAGGTAATTGGTCCAGGCACCCAGGTCTTGTCCTTGAGTAGGTAGGCCAATACTTCTATGGTACCTTTGACTTCGGCCTGAAGGTCTTTGTTTAGTTGTTGCCTAAATCGCTTGACCTCCACCTTAATCCTAGATAATCCATTTAGGAAATGCCGGTACCAGATTGTATTTGTTTTGGCCACTAATGGAATTCCCTTGAAGTAAGCTTCTCTATTCTGTAAATCAACTTGTAGATGTCCCTTGGCAATATCTGCTACGGTCAGTTTGACGAAATCTGCTTGATACTGTAAGAGCCAATCTATGACAGGATCTGTACCTTGCTCGAATCCGGATGAACCCAATAATAATATCATCTTAGTTACAAGCTTTCTCTATGTAGTAGTTGATGGATGTATAGCCCCAGTGTGGGTAGTATTCTGGTTGCCCTTTGTCCGTTGGTGTAGCGCTAGCCACGGCAGATGCTTTGTGGAAAAATTCGCAAGATTTCTTTTTGCTTCCTCCTACAAAGGCTGGTAAGTGCTTATAGTAGTAGGCCATCACTAGATAGGCTCTTGGGTTGTTCGGATCATCTTCGATGGCTTTTTCCAAGGCTTTCTTAGCAGAACCAATAAAAGTAGGTCCGTAAGCCATATGATCAACTCCCATCAGGTACAGTTGGATCCGGGCTTTCAAAGCACCAGTTTCTGAATTGGCGTCGCAGAGCCCCTCGGCTTTTTCCAGGAAAGTTAATCCTTCATTAAAGAAACCTTCTATTTCAGAAGCATCTTTGGTCTTTTGTCCGATTCGCATATTGCAGTAAGCTGCATAGTATAAGGGCATCCAATCTTGCGTCTCGATCTCGCTTAATCTGGTAAAACGATAAGCTAAGGAAGAAAGCGTTGCTACAGATTGTGCCGTATCCAACTCACTTACATAGGCGTTTAATCGTTGCGTATATTTTTCATTTTGTCCGAAGGCTGCTGTACAGATGACGCTTAGCCCTAAAACGATAATGCAATTTTTAATCATGACTGATAAACTTTAATGTTAAGTAATGGATGCTCTTTTTTTTCTTAAGTGTTTTAGTTTGTTGTTAACTTCTGATACAAATGTAGGCCAGATTAGCACCAGATTGACTATCAGTTTTCGCACTTTTGTGAACGCTTTTTTTTGGAGTTTCGGGGAAACTTTAAATATTTCATTCCTCTTTCAAAAGCCATTTTGTTTAATGTTTTTTCTTTTTGTTTAACTTGATTAGTCAGTAAATAAAGGCGTTTTGAGATTTTGTTTAACCTTTTGTCTAAGAGTTTAAGTTTTGTTGATAGCAAATATGAAATCCAAGAATTGACGGAGGACAGGAGGCGGATGGGTTGCTTTTGGATATACTTTTCGAAAAAAAAGAGAAGTTTCTGGCTTAGAATGTGAGGGTTTTTAGAAAAAAAGGAACCGTGGCTTGGGCGGGAATCTTTTGCCAACCCCGCTGGCTCCCCTTGAAAGGGGAGAACCTACGTGCCAAAGAGAAAGATTCCTACCTTAGGTGTAATGAATAAATGATCGATTTAAGCCAGTTTTGTAGATGGGTTATTTGAAAGTACGGGAAATGGCGAGGAAACTGCGTCGTAATCAAACGCCAGCTGAGCTTTTTTTCTGGGAGAAAGTTCGGAAAAGACAAGTCCTTGGAAGGCGATTTAATCGCCAATTTATTATTCAGCATGAAGACATTATGGGGAAGAAAGCTTTCTTTATTGTAGATTTCTACTGTCATGAACAAAAATTAATCGTTGAGTTGGATGGCTCCATTCATCAAGAGGAAGAGCAGCAACGTTATGATGAGCAACGGACCAGTATTCTCGAGGAGATGGGATTCCAGGTTATTCGATTTGAAAACAAGGAGGTGCTAGAGGCATGGGATGATGTAGAGGAGAGGTTGAAGCAGTGTTTGCAATAGAAATACTTATTCAAAAGTACTGTAGCAGATAAGAACAACTGCAATTGATCTTAAGTTCTCCCCTTTTTAAGGGGAGCTAGAGGGGTCCAGCCATGACCATGAAAATCAAAAAACACAACCCGAATCTCGGCCAAGCCAAAATTCGGGTTGCTGCTTAATCTATAGCTACTATAAAATAGAGGCCTAAAAACCCCTAAATCTCCATTATAAGACAGGGACGGCAGTAGGAGAGTCTAGAAATGCGGGGTGATACACCGTCTGGAGCCACATTTCTAAATTAAGAAGGGAATCTAACCAAGCCTCGACATCATGCCTGGTGGAAAGGGGAACAGTTTTATCTTGAAGTATAGCCAAGGAGGACTTTAGCTTGACTGGATTTGTAATCCCTTCGGCAATGATATATACCTCCTTCTTTTTGAGAAGATGCTCCACGCCTCGGATTACCCTTTTGGTGACAGGGTTGCTATACACCGACTTGATTTGGGAGTTGGCGATGCTAGGAGGCAAAATACTCCTAAGCCCCTCTCGCTGTAGGACCTTGGTGCCACCATAGAAGCTCTGCGTCTCCTTCTCAATTCGAAATTTGTATTCTGGTGGGACGGATAGGCCGAATTCGATCATCCTTCGATCCAAATAGGGAAGCATGTATTCAAGGTCGAATTGTAAGCTTTGCCAGTTGTGGTTAGGAGGTAGAATAAGTTCGAATTCAAGACGTTGAGCCCAGTATTCGAAATCATTGTTTTGAATAAGCTTTTCGCGAAACTGATCCGAAATCGGCTTTAAGGCTTTGAGGAAATCATCCGTGAAAACGTCCGGTGTACTGAAGTTGATGGTTCGGGGATAGAACTTCTTCAGATATAGATGGTCCGATACTCTTTTGGGTAGAGAGGAGGGAACCATGGTACTAAGGATATAAACAAAGCCAGTTAGCGGATCTCCTTTCGAAAGTGTCTTTTTCAATCTACTCCAGAGCGGCTTCCATTGCTTGGTTTTAATCATGGAATCCCAGATAAGATCAATTCCCTCTAAATACCAATCGGCTCCTTCCCCGCTAAAGAGCATTTGACACCCATCGTCCTGAGCTTGCTGGATGATACTCGCTAAAGCAGTAGGAAGGTTTAGAAGATTGGGGTGATCAATGGGGCGGAGGCTGGCATAATTGGTGTTTTCGATGTAATCAAACAAGGGGTCGCAGGGAATATAGGTGGGGTCGGTATTGGGGTATAAGGCAAGTATGTCATTGATCTTATCTTGTTCCAAGTGCCAGGTGTCTGTTCCCCCGGTCAAGGTGTAAGTCCGGATTGGGTGCTGCTCCTTGTTGAGGTGCTGTAAGCCACATACGAGAGAGCTAGAGTCAAGGCCCCCCGAAAGTTCAGAACCAATTAGAGGGCTATGCGCACCTTGCTCTTTCAGGATCTCCATAAATAGGTGCTGAAACTCCTCGGCATAATCCTCATAAGTCCTTTTGCTTCGATCGAGGGTCTTTTGCGGATACCAATATTGCTCTACTTTGAAAGGAGCACCCCTTTCTTGTAAGGGGATGTTAAGGGTCGAGGCAAAAGGAAGTTTGTTGACGTTTTTGAAAAAAGATCGATCCTGAGATACCCCAAATTCGTCGATTACATAAACAGGAGAAAGATACTCTTTGACATTTTGCTGGTTAACAGCCAATGAAATTCCACTAATTTTGATCAAGCGGCGGATATCATTTCCAAAAATGAGATGATGCCCCACTGATGTGTAATAAAGTGGCTTAAAATTATAGTGGTCATTGGAAATAAAATGCTCCTGACTATTCTTATCAATGACCAGTAGATTGAAGGCGCCCAAAAGAGCCTTAGCCATTTCTTTACCCCATAAAGAATAGGCTTTATACAGTAGTCTTTTGGTATTGTTCGGGATGTGTAAGCTATCGCAAAGGGCTTGCTGATTATCGATCCGACCCACAAACAATACAAAAAGGTTTTCGGTATTTAGGCAGGTGAAGGACGCAACGGTTTGCCTGATGCTGGCTGTGCGTACAGTTACCTGATAAGTATCTCCTTCAAAAAAGTAACAACTTGGATCATCTTGATATTGGTCCCATTGTGTCTGAAAGGAGTCCAAAGGTGGCCGTCCTTTCACCGAGATTTTTCCAAATATTTCCACGATTGATCAATTTTTTGGATGTAACAAAATGAGCTGAGAGCTAGCATGTCAAGACTATCGAAACATCCGAACTAGACTGGACATTAAGGTCTTGAGCGGTGATGGCCTAAACATGGCAGCTAGCAATTCTTCTGAGCCTCCAGTTTTCTTTTGTCCTCTACCGTGAGAACCATCTCCTGGGCGTGATTTTTTAGACATGATTTACATTTTTAGATATACGAAGTACAATACTCAGCTGGGAGTACGTCTTGTAGTCCTTTGAAAGCTCACTGTCTTGTGATCTAGCTGAGGGACTTGCGTAATGAATGAGTAAGAAAGTGCTGTTATGAACGGCTGGAGGAAGAGAGAAGGACACCCTTTGCAGTCCGTTGAGTGTCCTATCCTCTTTCGTTGGTCTAGCGGAATAGTTTTGTTATGCTAGAGAAGAATTTGCTCATGGAAGAGCCACTGAACATGGTGCTTAGTAATTCTTCAGATCCACCACCTTTTTTTCCTTTACCGTGTGAACCGTCTCCTGGTTTTGACTTCTTAGACATAATAATTGTGTTTGGTTATAAAATAAATTGAGTATTTGCAGTGTGGCTACTCTTGTAGCCTCCGTTGAATATCTTTTAGGTTGACCAATTGAATGATCAGATAAGGCACGTCATCCAAGGCCAGGATGTACATATTTACATATTGGAAGATCGACACAATCTCTCCCGCCGTCACGCCAGCTTGGCCATAGAAGACCAATAGAGAAAGCAACATTAGCCCAATAACGAAGAGCTCGGTGAAAAAGAATCCAATAGCTTCATTGTCAGAAATTCTTACCCTCAGTTTGGTGACAATGTCGAAGAATTTGCGAATGTGTTTAGGGTTATTCTGTTGAATAATGTCTACTCCTTTCTCCGATCTATCATTAAATTTTTGGGTGAGAATGGTAGCTATTCCTCCATAGTAAGCATTGATTACACTTAATGGTATCAGCAAGATTAGGCAGTAGGTGAAAATGCTGGAGTGATAAAAATAGATCATTACCAAAGCACCAACGGAGGTATACAGTGTAGTCAGTATGACCGGAACATCCGTCTCAAAAAAGTCAACTAGTTTCTGTGACATGTTCACCCGAGCTGTCACTTTTGATAAACCAATATTTTTCTCGTTCTGCCGAATAATGACATTAGAGGCTGTATCGGCATAGATGGAGGTGTAGGTTCGAGTATCATACATCCGCCTACTAATCCCGGCAAACATAGCCAAACAGTATAGGGCTATATAGTTAACCAGTTCTTGGTAAGACCCCGAAAGTAATCCATCTATGGCCTTCCCCAATAACAAAGGTTTGACCAGTAGGAGTATATTCTCCAGATTAAATAAGGCATAGGTAAAAACGATCCGCTGGTAGTACTGCTTAAATATGTGCTTCAAATTCATAATTCCACATTTTCATTATCCATTATCCATTATCCATTATCCATTA